>OFRD01000735.1_pt1 | contig 12212 bp, 8 predicted proteins | sample 1543041 | NCBI WGS metagenome assembly OFRD01 (sample SAMN07774234, study PRJEB24372) | wastewater metagenome | isolation source: Exp Tend CN 100WW | collected 2016-02
ATGAACAATGAAATACCGCGTGAACCCGCAGGAGCATCAGGAGTTTTCGCTAGAACCAAGTGAATGATGTTTTCAGAAAGGTCGTGGTCACCACCGGTAATAAAGATTTTAGTCCCTGTAATGTTATAGCTACCATCTGCATTCGGTTCAGCTTTGGTTTTGATAATACCCAAGTCAGTCCCTGCATGTGGCTCTGTTAAGCACATGGTACCTGACCATTCACCTGTATACATTTTAGGTAAATAAGTTTCTTTTTGCTCTTGTGATGCATAGCTGTTTAACGCCATACCCGCACCGACAGAAAGAAGCGGGTAGAGCATGAATGATGGGTTGGTCGCGAATAACATTTCATCAGAAAGAACAGTCAGCATTTTTGGCATTGCCTGACCGCCCCATTCTTCGTCAGCGCCTAAACCAATCCAACCACCTTCAGCATATTGTTTGAATGCTTCTTTAAAGCCAGCAGGAGTCGTCACATTGCCATTGCTAAATGTTGCACCTTCTTCATCACCAGTACGGTTGATGGGTAAAGTCACGTTTTGCGCAAATTTAGCCATTTCTTCAAGAATAGCTTCTGCCGTCGCAGCATCGATATGTGCAAGATTTTCATTGGCTTGCCAGAATTGCTCTGCATTGAATACATCATTAAGGATGAATTTCATATCTGCAAGTGGCGCATTATAGATTGGCATGATTCGGACACCTGTTTTTGTTTAAATTTTGGTATTAGTCAGTCTAAGCAAGGGATTTCGAGCATGTTAGACGACTAAGGGGTAACATTTATGTGTATTTATAAAGAAAAAGGACCGCCAAAGCTATGACCGTCCTTTTTCTTTTTTGTACTCATGAGTACAGTTTTTTACAATGTTGTATTAGAAAGCGAAATGTTCAGCATCTAAAGACATCAATGGCTCTAAACCACCCGCAATCACGTCAACGTGTGAGCGAACGCGTGGCAGAATTTTCTTGAAGTAGAAACGTGCAGTCGTCACTTTTGCGTTATAGAAGTCAACGTCAGTTGTACCCGCAGCAAGCGTTTCTTGGGCAACCAGTGCCATACGTGCCCATAAGTAAGCAAGGGTGACGTATCCAGAGAAGTACAAGAAGTCTACCGCAGCAGCACCCACTTCATCTGGGTTTTGCATTGCACGCATACCAATCTGCATAGTCAAATCGCCCCACTCTTTATTTAGAGTAGCAAGTGGTTCAACAAATTCTTTCATTGCGGCATTGTCTTTGTTTGCATCGCAGAATTTGTGAATAATCTTAGTGAAGTCTTTCAACATTGCACCTTGAGTACCCAACACTTTACGACCTAACAAATCAAGTGCTTGAATTTCAGTTGTACCTTCGTACAAGCAAGCAATACGTGTATCACGTACGATTTGTTCCATGCCATGCTCTGAAATAAAGCCGTGACCACCGAACACTTGAACACCGTGCTTCGCAGATTCTGAACCTGTTTCAGTTAAGAATGCTTTTGCAATTGGTGTCAATAGGGACAAGATATTGTCAGAAGATTTACGCTCTTCTTCTGTTGCACCTTGCTCAACCACGTCTGCATGTAAAGACAATAAGTAAACCAGTGCACGACCACCTTCAGCAAAAGATTTTTGCGTTAAAAGCATGTTACGTACAGCAGGGTGAACAATAATTGGATCTGCTTCTTTTTCTGGCGCTTTTACACCTGAAAGTGAACGCATTGCCAAACGGTCTTTTGCATAAGTAAGTGCACCTTGGAATGAACCTTCAGATGCAGATAAACCTTGAATTGCAGTACCAATACGTGCTGTGTTCATGAAGGTGAACATGCAGTTTAAGCCGCGGTTTTCAGGTCCAATCAAGAAACCTTTTGCGTTGTCAAAGTTGATCACGCAGGTTGAGTTACCATGGATCCCCATTTTGTGTTCGATTGAACCACAACGAACTGCGTTACGCTCGCCCACAGAACCATCTGCGTTTAAGTTGAACTTCGGTACGATGAATAAAGAAATACCTTTAGTGCCTTTTGGCGCGCCAGGAAGACGTGCAAGAACAATGTGTACAATGTTCTCAGCCATGTCATGTTCACCCGCTGAGATAAAGATTTTCTCACCAGTGATTGCATAGCTACCGTCAGCTTGTGGCTCAGCTTTAGAACGGATAATACCCAAGTCAGAACCAGCGTGTGATTCTGTTAAGCACATCGTGCCTGTCCAAACACCTGAAACAAGGTTTGGTAAGTAAGCATCTTTTTGTTCAGCTGAACCGTGGTGTTCTAAAGTACGAACTGCACCGTGAGAAAGACCTGGGTACATACCCCATGCCCAGTTCGCAGTACCGACCATTTCTGAAATCACGTTACCTAAAGAAACAGGTAAAGCTTGACCGCCGTATTGCTCTTCAGCAGAAAGAGAAGGGAAGCCAAGTTCGATGTATTTTTGATACGCTTCTTTAAAGCCTGTTGGTGTTGTTACAACGCCATCATTCCAAGTACAACCTTCGCGGTCGCCGCTTTGGTTGATTGGAGACAATTCGTTTTCACAGAAATCTGCAGCAGCTTCTAAATATTGGTCAACCAATTCACGGCTTACGGTTTCCTGAAATGCAGGCAATTTAGAATAGTGTTCTTCTGCATTCAATAGCTCATGCAGTACGAATTGCATATCACGTAAGGGCGCTTTGTATTGTGGCATATCGGTTTCCTCAATACTGGTTTAACCAGCTTATAATCCTAATAAACATTGGAACGTGCCTTCTATGACACGTATTTCTATGGCTCAATCGTGCAACATCTTCCCGCTTGGTACAAGCTTTTCCATGCCTTTTCTTGGTGACTGTAAAGTCAAAGATTTTTCGCTTGAAATTGCTAAGTATGTTGAGTGTAAATGCTTTTATCCTTTATTCGATGTTATAAATAGTCAAATACGTAAATTTTTATGTCCAATAAAAAAGGCGCATAAATGCGCCTTTTAAAATTTGGTGGAGATATTTATAGGGCTGATTTCACTGGAGCGGCAACAGGGGCTTTAGGTTGGAAGTGAATTTCACATTGACCATCGATGGTTTGCACACCGACTTTGATCTGAATTGCTTTACCATGAGTTTGACCTTGGCACGCTTTAGTAATCGCTTGTTGTATTGCTTGACGTTCAGCTAAACGCTGATCAAATTGCTGCGTTAGTTCAGCACGTCGAGCATCTGTTAAAGGCTGGTCATGTTGCATATGCATACCCTCATGCATTTCACCGCGCATTGGACGATGCTCATCTTTCATGGAATACTTTTCCCCACGCATTTTTTGACCAGTTTTATGCTCTGGTTTAAATGTCATGCTGCACGTACCCTCAAGGGTCTTTTCACCGGCTTGAATTTGTACTGCTGTCCCTGCTGCTTTACTCTTACAGGCTTTTTGAATTTGTTCAAAGACTTGTTTACGTTCATGACGTGCTTGTTTGAACTGTTCACGTTGTTCATCTGTCATTTTGCGTTCATGCCGAGGATGATGATCTTTCATCATGCGAGCATGGTCATTATCTTTAACGCTATGGCTTGATTGGCAGGCGGTTAAAGCGCCTAGACTGAGAATACTTGTACCCACTAAAGCAATTTTTATCATGGAATTCATTGTTTTTAGCTCCAATGAAAAATAATGTAATTTTGATCAGTTAAAGAATAGATAATAATGATGAAGAAACAATGGAGAGTTTTTTAGCATGGTGTTGGTTACAATAATAAATTGAGAAGAAATTTTGAGATTTTGCATTTGAAAATTCGTCGTGTTCCTATTGCTTTACGCCTATTTTTGACCGTATTACTCACAACCTTAGTGATTACGACGGTGAGTCTGGGTGTCTTGCACTGGACCATGCAAAAAAACTTTGCCCGCTATGTGGCAGATGTTGAAATGCAAAAACTTGACCATGTCATCAGCAATTTGGCAGGGGTTTATACGGTTTATCATGACTGGGGCAATGCCATTCAAGCACAAATTCTTCAAATTGAAGGCAAGGCAGCACCTGATGATTATGATCGTTTATCGCGTTGGTGGTTACGCCGTCAGTATGATATTGCTTTGCAGCAGCGTTATTTTCAGGACAACTCTTTAATGAATGTTTCGCCTAATTTAGATAAGGCTGGACAGCATAAACCAATATTAAATGAAGAAGAGCTCAAGATGATTGAGTTGAATTTGCCTTCAGAATACCAACCTTTTGAAGGGCTTCAATTTCCATTAAGTGCCAATGAAAACACATTTCGACCAGCTCAAAAAAATGCAGCAACGCAAGCAGATTCGACCCACAATCAAAGCAAAAAAAAGCAGTTTATTTCGATGCCTGACCGTTTGGGTCTAAGTTCTCGATTATCCTTATATGATGCCAATCAGCAGTTTGTGGTGGGGGAGCCATCAGATATTCCAGTGTCTTATCGGCCTATTATGGTGAATGATAAAATTGTCGGTTATTTGGGCTTAAAACCTGTGCTGGATAAAGATGATGCTTTAAGTATTAATTTCTTTAGTAATCAGAAGCGCTATTTGTTGCTGATTTATGGCTTAACTTTTTTAAGCAGTTTAATTGCCGCGTTATTACTGGCGACCTATTTTAAAAAACCGATTCAACGGCTGTTAAATGCAACACGTGAATTGACCAAAGGGCATTATCAGCATCAGGTAAAAATTAATCGCAATGATGAATTGGGTGATTTATCTACTGAAATTAACCAATTGGCGGTCATTTTAGATCAGCATGAACGTTCACGTCGTCAGTGGGTGGCAGATACTTCACATGAGTTAAAAACACCATTGGCAGTGCTGCAAGCTCAGATTGAAGCAATGCAGGATGGTATTCGAAAGCCAACTCCAGAACATTTTGAAGCGATGTTGCGTCAAGTCACCAGTTTGAAAAAACTGACGCAAGATTTGGCCGACTTAGCTCAAGCCGAAGCCCAGCAATTGACCTGTTATTTGGCGGAAGTGAATCCTTGGAATGTGGTGCTACAAGAAGTTGAAAACTTTAAGCCTAAATTTTCCCAAGCCAATTTATCGATTTCGGTGCAAGGCGAAGGTGCAAATTTACAATTGGATATAGATCGTTTTAAGCAAATTATGGTCAACTTACTGGGCAACAGTATTCGTTATACCGAAGCAGGCGGTGAGGTGCGTGTGCATACTGAGCAGTCGGTAACCGATTGGAGCGTGATTGTCGATGATAGTCCATTTGGCTTAACGGATGAACAGTTGGCACGTTTAGGTGAGCGCTTCTATCGCGTCGATGATTCACGTACCCGCAGTACGGGCGGTACAGGTTTAGGGTTGGCATTATCTGGTAAAATTGCGCAGGCATTGGGTGGGAAATTGAGTTTTGAACATTCTCCATTAGGTGGTTTGCGTTGCAAATTGACTTTTCCAAAACAGTTAAACTCATAAGGAATAAGATTCATGAAACATGTCATGCTGGTTGAAGATGAAGTTGAACTTGCACAATTGGTGCGAGACTATTTAGAAGCAGCAGGCTTTGAAGTCAGTATGTTTCATGATGGTCAGGAAGCCTATGATAGCTTTACGCAGCGTAAACCCAGCTTAATGATTTTGGATTTGATGGTGCCACGCATGGATGGTTTAACCATTTGCCGTAAGGTGCGTGAACAGTCTGATTTACCGATTATTATGGTCACTGCACGCACTGAAGAAATTGACCGTGTATTGGGGCTAAATATGGGTGCAGATGATTATATTTGCAAACCATTTAGTCCGAAAGAACTGGTGGCTCGTGTACAAGCCGTGTTGCGTCGCTTAGACCGTCAAGCTGAACCTGAGCAAAATAGCTTATTCCGTATGGATAAAGCGCAACAACGTATTTGGTATCAACAAAAAACCTTGAATTTAACGCCAACTGAATTTCGTTTGCTTGAGTTGTTCTTAGAGCATGTCGGGCAAGTGTATTCACGTGCACAGTTACTCGATCATATTAATCCAGACAGTTTTGATGTGGCGGATCGTGTGATTGATAGTCATATTAAAAATCTACGCCGTAAAATTTCGGATGCAGCTGAAACAGGCAACCGTCATGAATGGATTCAAGCAGTCTATGGTGTGGGTTATCGTTTTGAATATCCTGAAGACTAATTTAGTTTTCTGATTTAAAAAAAGCGGATAAGCAAAAGTTTATCTGCTTTTTTTATGGATTTATTTTGTGGAAAAATATTTTTTCAGTACAGTTAAAATATAAGCCGCAAGGTTAAACATTCAACCAGTGAAATGCGGCTGAGCAATGGGCGATTTTAAAGCACAAGACTGTGGTTGATTGCCTGTGCAAGCGGTACAATTCATTTTTTTATCAGATGAGCATGTGTTTTGAGCAGCGAGACGCCTAAACTTCAGCGCCGTTTAAAGAACCGCCATATCCAATTGATCGCCATGGGCGGTGCAATTGGCACAGGGCTGTTCTTAGGTTCAGCACATATTATTGAATCTGCTGGCCCATCTATTATTTTGGGTTATATGATTGGCGGTTTGATTGCATTTTTAATTATGCGTCAGCTCGGTGAAATGATTGTGCATGAGCCAGTGACGGGTTCATTCAGCTACTTTGCCTTTAAATATTGGGGACGGTTTTCAGGCTTTTTAACGGGCTGGAACTACTGGGTGCTGTATATCTTAGTAGTGATGACTGAGCTGACCGCGATTGGTAAATATGTCAATTACTGGTGGCCGCATATTCCTGCGTGGGTCTCGGTGCTGGTGTTTTTTGTGGTGATCACACTGGCCAATCTCGCCAATGTCAAACTGTATGCGGAGTCTGAGTTTTGGCTGTCGATGATTAAAGTTGTTGCGATTATCGCGATGATCATCTTTGGGGTTTACCTTTTGCTGACGGCTGATGTAGGTTCAACTGCATCCATCACTAACTTATGGGCACATGGCGGGTTTTTCCCACATGGCTTTGAAGGCTTGTTTTATATGCTGGCCTTTATGATGTTTGCTTTTGGCGGTATTGAGCTGATCAGTATGGCGGCTGCGGAAACCGAAGATCCAGAAAAAAACATTCCGAAAGCCGTGAATCAAACTGTGATTCGGGTTTTCCTATTCTATATTTGCTCTTTAGCGATTCTTTTGTCTTTGGTGCCTTGGAATCAATTGGATTTGGGTGGGCTAGATAAAAGTCCATTCGTGCTTATTTTTAAGCAAATGGGTATTGATTGGGCGGCGCATTTACTGAATTTTATTATTCTGACTGCATCGGTTTCTGTTTGTAATAGTGGTATGTATGCCAATAGCCGCATGCTTTTAGGTTTAGCAGAACAGGGCAATGCACCACAAGTCTTTCAGCAAGTGAACCAGCACGGTACGCCGATTTCTGCTGTTTTATTTTCAGCATTATTGATTTTCGGTTGCGTGTTGTTGAATTACTTCTTGCCTGAAAAAGCACTCAGTTATCTGATTTATATTGTGGTCAGTGCTGCGGTTCTGAATTGGATGATGATCAGTTTGATCCATCTTAAATTTAGACAGAGTATGAAGAAGCAGGGCATTCAAACTAAGTTTCCAGCGTTGTTTGCACCGTTTAGCAATTATTTTGTTTTAGCTTTCATGCTGATGATTTTGTATATCATGTGGAATCAGGGCTTTATGCTGTCGGTCTTGATGCTTCCTGTGTGGATTGTGGTGTGTGAGATAACTGGCTCACTTCTAATGCTTCACCCCAACCCATCAGGTGGGGGCATGATGGATTCACATATCTATAAAAAGGCAGCAAATAGATTGCCATCTCTTTCTGGCATTCAAATAATTAGATTTAACACAAGGGGTTCATCAAGTGAGGCCGGAACAAGTGATGGTGAGTATGACGCAGGCAAGAGTGAAAAACTAGATGTATTAGCTGCAATTAATTACTGCTTTGATGAGTTAAATGTAAAGAATCTATATCTAATTGGTTGGTCCTTTGGCACAGAGCTTGCACTTCAATATGGCAGGGATAAAAGAATCAAAGAGCTAATTCTTTTAAGCCCTCCGATGTTATCAACAACGCAGGATGATTTAGATTTTTGGGCAAAAGATGGCCGCCCAATTACCGCTTTAATCCCAGAGTTAGATGAGTATTTAACACCGGAGGACGCCAAGAAAAGATTTGCCAGTGTTTTAAATCTTAAGCAAATTGATGTTAAAGATGCTAAACATCTTTGGGTGGGTGAGCCAATGGTGCATTTAGTATTAAGTGAGATTGTAAAGATTATTGCGCCAAGCAGATTACCGCTACCGACCCAGATTTAAGACTGATCAGCTCTTGGAAAAACAACCTCATCAATTATAAGAAGTACTGCAGCAGCTATTGGCACTGCAAGTAAGCCGCCAATTAAGCCAAGTAAGGAGGTGCCAAGTAGGGCAGCAATAATTGTGACAAGTCCTGGGATAGCCAGGGACTTTCGCATTATCTTTGGCGTAATTACATAATTTTCTATCTGAACATAAATAATATAACTACCAAGTGCTATTAAAGCTGTTGTTGGTGACTTTGTGATTGAAACTAGGCTAACAATACTCATTCCAATAAAGTGACCAACTAGTGGAATAAAGCCACAAACTAGTACCACCATTGCAAGGGGTGCGGGGTATGGCATACCAATTATTAATCCCATAACTAAGATAAATACAGCGGCTAAGATTGCAATAATTCCTTGCCCACCAACAAAGGAGCCAACTCTGGCAATAATTGCATTACTTAACTTTGATACTCGATCACGGCGAGTAGCTGGCACAAACCTTAAGCTAATAGCAACAACCTGAGGAAGAGCTGCTAGAAAGTAAAGGGTTATAACTAAAATCGTAAAGGTAGAAACCAAGCCTGAGACAACTGCTTTACCAACACCAATTACGCCACCAAAGGCTGTGATAGCAAACTGCCCATCTTTAATTACTGAATCAATCTTTGTTTGCAAAGAGTCAATAACGCCATACCTATTGTTTAGATCATTGATAAAAGCATTATTATTTAGATCTCTAACTAATTGTGGTGCGTTATTAACTAATTGATTACCTTGATCAATTAATGGTGGGGCAGCGATTGCAATAAAGGCGGCTACAAATAAAAGAACTAAGCCCATTACAGCGCCAACTGAAACCCCTCGCTTTAAGCCACGGTTTTGAAAGAAGAGAACTGCTGGATTTAAACCAGCTGCTAAAAATAGTGAGATGATAATTAAAATAAATACGGCGCTTGCTGATGCAAGTGCTTGCAGCAAGGTAAAGGCTATTAATGCTCCAGCTGTGACCATAAAGCCGAAGTAGAAAGGATTACTAGTACTTACTGGCTTTCCGGCCTTGCCATAATCAACATTACTCTGCACATTTTTCTTACCCCGGCGAAGTGCTGAAAACTTCACACCAATTTTTGGTTTACTAAATCTGGCCATAAGAAGAATTTTAACCTTCTTTTAACTCACTTAATACGACTTGATTAGTGGCTAAGTAGTTAAATAAGGGAGAATACTGGGGTGAGCGGACTAAGAATTAAGGGTTTAGGTGAGGAAATAGCCACCTTAGCTAATCTGCCTTGGGATCAAAGCCTTGAGAGCTGGCCTGAGGATGAGGTGCTCACCGGCATGCGAGGTATCTCTCGCCACGTTGTTAGGTTAATTAGATCTAATCCAAACAAAAGCAATAGCGAGATCTTTGCAATTAAAGAGACAGTGCCTGAGTTTGCAAATCGTGAGTACACATTACTGAGAGATTTAAATCAAAGAACAGCGCCATGTGTGGAACCAGTAGCGGTAATTGAGGGCAGAGTTGATGGGCAAGGAAATGAACTACCAGCTGCCTTAGTTACAAAGTACCTACCGTATTCACTGCCATACCGAGTGATACTAAGTGGTGAGGTAACACCAACTGAGATATTAAATATGGCGAATGCTTTGGCATTACTTTTAGTAAGACTTCACCTACTTGGTTTTTGGTGGGGGGATTGCTCACTATCTAATACTCTGTTTAGAAAAGATGCCAATGATTACGCCGCCTACCTAGTTGATGCTGAAACTGGTGAGTTTCAAAAAACTTTAAGTGATGGTCAGCGTGAGCATGATTTAGAGCTTGCCCACTTTAATGTGGCGGCAGAGCTAGAAGATTTAGCAACGGCAGGAGTTTTATCTGAGGATATAAATCCAATTAGAGCCTCCGATGGTGTTATTAGAAGGTATAAAAGATTGTGGAAGATACTTAAAGAGCCACAGATACTAGATGCCCAAGATCGACAAGCGGTTGAGCGAGCAATGCGTGCTTTGCAAGATTTAGGTTTTGCAGTTGAAGAGGTTGAGGTAACAACAACAGGGGATAAAGGAAGTATTAAATTTCAACCAAAATTAGTTGCAGCTCGTTATCACGCTAACCGACTTGAGGAGTTAATGGGACTTCAAACTGAGGAGCTGCAAGCAAAGCGATTACTTGCCTCATATGATCGATATAAAGCAAGGGAGTTTGCACCTTCCATCCCTAACGCAGTTGTAGTTAAACAGTGGCTATCTGATGTCTTTAAGCGGGTAGTAAATCAAGTTCCAGAGAACCTGCGGGGCAGAGTTGCCCCTGCGCAGTTATTTCATGAGGTGTTAGAAAATCGTTGGTATCTGGGTGAGAAATTAGGCAGAGATGTTGGGCTAGATTTTGCTACCCAAGATTATATTGAGAAGGTTTTACCTTACCGAATGGATTCAGGAGTAGTGATCTCTAGATGAGTTTTAATAAACCAATAGCAGGTGGGGCTAATTTTGGTAACGCCTTTGATTTATCATCACTTAAAAAACCTGCTGCAGATCAACTACCCACTGTTGGTATCCCGGTTACTCAAGAAAATCTTGTTACAGATTTTGTCTCTAAATCAAAAGAAAAAGTTGTTGTTCTCCTTGCTTGGTCTACACGAAGTAGCCAATCTAAGGAAATACTTGAGATATTAGGAAAGCTAGAGGCAGCAGATAAGGCAGCCTGGCTCCTTGGCACCGTAGATGTTGATAGCCAGCCACAAGTTGCCCAAGCATTACAAATAAAATCAGTACCAGTTGCAATTGCAATAGTGGCTGAGCAATTACTTCCACTATTTGAATCAGTACCACCAGCAGATCAGGTGCGGTTAGTAATTAATAAATTACTAGAGCTCGCCTCTCAAAAAGGTGTTGGAAGTGCGCCGCAGGGCCCCACTGAAATTCCAATGGAGGCTGAGGAGGAGGCAGCATATGCTGCAATGGAGAAAGGTGATTACAAAGCGGCAAAGAATTCCTATGAAGCCTGGCTTAAGCGCAAACCAAATGAGGCGGTTGCAATTGTTGGTTTAGCTCAAGTTAACTTAATGATTCGAATTGATGGCCTTGATCCAGTATTAACCCTTCAAAATGCAAAGGATGATGATCTAACTAGTCAGTTGATGTGCGCTGATATTCAAATTGCCTCAGGGGATTTAAGCGGTGCATTTGATAGATTACTGGCAGTGATTAAATCAAATACCGGAGATCAACGAGATAAAGCAAAGGCTCATCTAATTTCCCTCTTTAACCTAGTAGATCCAACTGATCCAAGGTTGGTTAAAGCACGTGGTGAGTTAGCAAGTGTGTTGTTTTGAAAAACTTTGAAAAGAGTGAGTACACCTTAAAAGAAAATCTTCATTTAAGCGCCATCTTCTTTTTATTTGGCGTATCAATTATGTCCTTAGCTCCTAGAACACCTGATCTGAAGGCTAATTTAAATATCAATAATGGCACCTTTGGTACCCTGCTAAGCAGTGCCTCAATTGGATCAATTATTATGTTATTAATTGGCGGCCAGATTGTTCACAGAATTGGCGCAAAGAAAGCGCTACAAATTGGCTCAACTATTGTGGCACTCTCCTTTATTACGCTTGTGCACACACAGTCACCGCTTGTGTTCTTATTTGTAAATATTGCTGCAGGTGCTGGTATATCTCTGTATCACATTGCCTCCACTGGTCACACACTCCACAGACAAGATGAGGTTGGGCGAATAATTATTCCTAAACTACATGGCGCTTGGGGATTTGGCGCAATGAGCACAGCAGCTATCGCCTTTGCTATTTCAACACATACAACCGTAGCTTGGCACATAACAATTTTAATGATCACCGTCTTTAGCCTTACGCAATATGTGATTACCAAACTAACTCCAACCTTTCCAGTATCTACAGAAAGTGATGATACATATCAATTAACCTCAATAAAACAACTTAAATTTAAGATTG
>OFRD01000738.1_pt1 | contig 12154 bp, 10 predicted proteins | sample 1543041 | NCBI WGS metagenome assembly OFRD01 (sample SAMN07774234, study PRJEB24372) | wastewater metagenome | isolation source: Exp Tend CN 100WW | collected 2016-02
CTATGAACTCGTGTCCAAGGCGCCCAAGGGCTGCACCTTCGTCGCCGAAAGCGGGCTTACCACGCGCGCAGATCTCGATGCGATGGCCGAACATGACATTCGCTGCTTCCTGATCGGCGAATCGCTGATGCGCCAGAGCGACGTCGAAGCGGCAACACGCGCGCTGGTCGGATGAGCGAGCTCACCCATCTCGATGCCGCCGGTGCGGCGCATATGGTCGATGTCGGCGGCAAAACGCCGACCCGACGTGAAGCCGTGGCGACGGGGCGGATCGACATGATCCTCGAAGCCGCGCGCGCAATCCGCGACGGGACTGCGCTGAAAGGCGATGTGCTGGCGGTGGCGCGGGTCGCGGGGATCATGGCGGCCAAGCGCACCAGCGAATTGATCCCGCTGTGTCACCCGCTGCCGCTGACGCGCGTCGCGATCGATCTGGTGGTGGACGAGAGCGGCGTCACCGCGACCGCGACGGCGGCGACCGAGGGCAAGACCGGGGTCGAGATGGAAGCGCTGACCGCCGTTACGGTGACGCTGCTGACGATCTACGACATGGCCAAGGCAATCGACAAAGGCATGACGATCGGCGGCGTGCAATTGCTGACCAAGACCGGCGGAAAATCAGGCGATTGGGCGCGATTGGAGTGAGGCGCTGGCGCGCGCCTGGCCGAGCGAGTGGCTATCCAAAACCAAGTCTAATCGACGAGCAGCCGACCGCCCTGTCGCGACATGTCCACGTCTGCGTCTGGTGGTGAGCTGACGGACCGCTTACGGCCGTTTGAGCTTTGAAGCAGACATTCGCTTCCGTCGGATGATCGCCACCAAGACGAGCGGCGTAAGGTAGAACCACGCAGTGTAGATCGCCCAGACCGTCACACCCTCCACGGTGCTTTCCTCGCTGAACGAAGGCCAGAGCGGAAGCTCCAAAGTAAAAAGACTAAACATGATGACGGGGATGGCTGTCGCCAACCAGACAGCGAATACCATCCAGAACAGCCAATATTGCCACGTGAGTGATGCCCGCGCCATGCCACGGTGAATGGCGGCATTTCGGACGCAGGTCCAGATCGGTTAATGACCGAAGTTGGGCGCGGCCCGCCGTAGCAGGCCGCGCCTTCAGCCCCTTAGAACTTGCCGCTCAGCGACACGCCGATGATGCGCGGGTCGTTGAACACGGCGGCATTGTAGTTGTCGAGCACGCCCTTGAGGTTCTTCTCATTGGTCAGGTTACGCACGAACACGGCCAGTTCGTACTTGTTCTCAGGGGCGGCATAACCGGCCTTCAGGCCAGCCTCGAAGGTGCCGTCCGAGGTATACTCGACCGTCTTGTACGGCACGAAGCTGGTATAGCCCTGCAGCGTGACGTCGCCCGCGAGGAACAGCTTGCCGCCATTGCCCAGCGGATAGTCATACCGGGCATTGGCATCGAGCTGATATTTCGGCGCGTCGGGCAGGACGTTGCCATTGATCTGCGCCAGCGTCGCCGCGCCGACATTGATCGTCGGGTTGAGCACGGTGCAGGTAACGACGCCGTTGAGCTTGCAGACCGGCGCATACACGCGCGTGTCGTTGATCTCGGTGTGCAGCACGCTGCCACCCAGGCCGAGCGTGAACTCGGGCACCGGACGCCAGGTCAGCTCCGCTTCGCCGCCCCACGCCTGCGCCTGATTGGCGTTGAACAACAGGCCGTTATTGTTGGCGTCGTTGCCATTCAATTGGATGTTGTGGACCTTGTAGTAGAAGCCCGTCGCGTTGAAGCGGAGCGTGTTGCCGAACAGGTTCGACTTGATGCCGGCTTCATACGAGGTGATCGTCTCCGACGTGGCCGTCACGAAGGCCGAGCTGAACACCGCGTTACGACCCTGGATCGTCGGCCCGCGGAAACCGTGCGAAACGCGCGCGAACACGTTCACGTTCGGCTCGACCGCATAGTTGAGGCTGCCTTCCCAGCTCGGCTGGGTATCGGCCAGGCGCACATAGCTCGCGGCCGCAGCCGGGAAGGTCGACACGCCGGCTGCGTTGCGCGGCGGCGTGACGAGGCGCGTGGTCTTCTCGTCATAGGTCACGCGCACGCCGCCGGTCAGCGTCAGCTTGGGGAGCAGCTCGTAGCTCGCCTGGCCAAAACCGGCATAGGACGTGTTGACGTTGCGCAGCACGACGAAGTTGTTCGGGTTCGGGTTGGTCCCGAACGAATTGTCGAGCAGGAAGAAACCGCGCTGGTCAAATTCGGTCGTATCGCGCGATTCGAAGTAGATGCCGCCGATCTGCCACTTGAAACGCCCGGTGCCGTTGCTGGCCAGCCGCACTTCCTCGCTTAGCTGGTCGAGATCGCGCACGCGGCCCTGGCTCTCGCCGTAGAACTTGCCGCCCGCGAAATTGACCGCAGCACCGCCATCGGTGTCGCCGCGGCTATAGCCCGACGTCGATTCATACGCGGTGATCGAGGTCAGCGTGACCGCGCCGAAATCGTTCTTCGCGTTGAACGAGCCGCCATAGGTCCGGTACGCTTGTGGGTTGTTATGGCCCTCATCGAGCGCGATGCTGTCGCGCGGTTCGGCGCTGACATCATTGGTGCCGAGCTTGATCGCGCCGCGATGGAAGATCGTCGACGTGCCCGAGTAATTGCGCGCATGCGCCGAAACGATGCCGGTGAAGCCGGTTTCGGGCGGGGTCAGCATCAACTGGAGGCGGACATCCTTTTCCTCGAACCCGCCGAGCTTGTTCTTGCCGCCGACGGTGCCGTCGTCGCTCGGGCCGGTATAGCTGTTGTCGATCCAGTTATCGCGACGCTGATACAGGCCCGACACGCGGAACGAGAGCACGTCCTTCACGATCGGCCCGCCGACGCCGGCGTCGACCGACACCGTGTTGTAGCTGCCATAGGACGCCGTCGCACGGCCTTCATAATCGTTGGTCGGCTTGTTGGTGTCGAACTTGATGATGCCGGCCGTGGTGTTCCGGCCGAACAGCGTGCCCTGCGGCCCGCGCAGCACTTCGATCTGGTTCACGTCGAACACCGGGTTCGACTTCAGCACGACATGCTCGAGCACGACGTCGTCCTGGATGATCGACACGGGCTGCGACGCGCCGAGGTAGAAATCGATATTGCCGAGGCCGCGAATGTAGAAGCGCGGGAAGATCTTGCCGGTGGTCGTCTCGGCATAGAGGCCGGGGACGCGGTTGGCGAGTTCGAGCAGCGTATCGCCGCCACCCGCCGTGAAGTTGCGCAGATCGGCACCCTGCAGCACGCCGACCGAAACCGGCACCTTCTGCAGGTTCTCGCTGCGACGTTGCGCGGTGACGACGATGTCCCCGAGATTATCGTCGGCGGCGGGCGTCTGCACCGCTGCGGCTGCGGCAGGAGCATCCTGCGCGCTGGCAGCGCTGGCACCGGCAAGCGCGACAAACGCGGTGCCGAACAGGAGTGCGGACTTGGCGACGAGTGATTTGGACACGATGTTCCCCATTTGTGAGTTTAGCGTACTGCGGACATGACAACACGCGCGCAGCCCCCTTTGCGGGTGTCTGCGCGATGCGCTCTGAGCGGGCTTCGACTTGGTAAAGTCTGGTTGCTGAGGCGCGGCTAGGCCGAGATTATGTCGCGATTGTGACAGTTTGGACCGAAGGCCGGGATTGACCCACGACTGTGGTTTCCGTGCAACTACCCTGTGCGTGTGCGACCAATGGGCCCGTTTGCGGCAAGCGCGCGCCTTCGCGTAAGGAAGGACAAGCTGACCGAGGAGGATCATCCGAATCTTGATCGAGAGCACTGCGCAGCCCCGAGGGAACTGGTACCTGGCCGAATGAATCACATACGACCGAACCTGCTGGAACGATTGCCGCTCCTGATGGACCGCCCCATCGCGGCTTACGCCCTCGCTACGGTGTCGGCCGTTCTGGCGGGACTTTTACGTAGCGCGCTGAACCCGTATTTCCCGCCGGGCTTTCCGTTTCTCACCTTCTTTCCGGCGGTCATCATCTCGGCGTTCCTGTGGGGTCGGGGGCCGGGCGTGCTGTCGGCGATTCTGTGCGGGCTTATCGCCTGGTATTTCTTCATCCCGCCGCTGTTCAGCTTTCAGATCGAGGTGACAACCGCGACCGCGTTGCTCTTCTATATCGGCGTCGTCGCGGTTGATATTGCGCTGGTCGATATGATGCAAAAGGCCAACGCCCGCCTGCGCGAAGAACGCGAACGCACGCGTGAACTGGCGGCCCAGCGCCTGGATCTGGTCGAACGCAGCAATGTGCTGTTCCACGAATTGCAGCACCGCGTGTCCAATAATTTGATGATGGTCGCCGCATTGCTCAGCGTGCAGCGTCGCGCGATCGCCGATGAAGCCGCCAAACAAGTCCTCGACAACGCCGTCCACCGCGTCCAGCTGATCGGGCGAATCCAGCGGCAATTGTATGACGTGAGCGGGGGACAGGTCGCCCTTCATGCCGTGGTCACCACATTGGTCGCCGATCTCGCCGAGGCCGGCGGGAAGCCCGGAATCGCGTGTCGCGTCGACGCGCAAACCGATCTCGTGCTCGATCCCAATGCGCTGATCCCGCTGGCGTTGATCCTGGCGGAGGCCGTCGCGAACGCCTTCGAACATGGCTTTGCCGATCGCGAAACCGGGCGGATCGACGTGGTCGTACAGCGCACCGACGACACGCTCGACCTCAGCGTTACCGACGATGGTGCCGGTTTGCCCGATGGGTTCGACATGACCCGCACGACCAGCCTCGGCCTGACCATCGCCAGCACCCTGGCGCGGCAATTGGGGGGACGGTTCGATGTCGCGGCAACGCCGACTGGCGGTACGATCACCCGGCTGACGATCGAGCGGATTGCCCCACCCGCGACGACCCGCTGATACCCGCCAGCCTTACCGGAAAGCATGACGATGGCCTCTCCTCTGATCTCCGTGTCCCATGCGCAAGCGCGCCTGTTCGCGCTTGGTGCCGCAGTACCGAGCGAAACGCTTCCACTGGCCGCGGCCGCCGGACGCTGGCTGGCAAGCGAGGTCTACGCCTTGCGAACCCAGCCCTATGCCGATCTCTCGGCGATGGACGGCTATGCAGTGCGGTTCGACGATTTGCCGGGGCCGCTGCGCGTGATCGGCGAAAGCGCCGCCGGACGCCCCTTTACCGGGACGTGCGGCGCGCACGAAGCGGTGCGCATCTTTACCGGTGCCGCCGTGCCGCCGGGGGCCGATAGCGTGCTCGTTCAGGAAGAAGCCGCGCGCGAGGGCGACAGCCTTACTCTGTCCGGCGATGGCCCGGTGCGCGGCGGCAATATCCGCCGCAGGGGGCTCGATTTCGCCAGCGGTGAGGTGCTCATCGCGAAGGGCGAGCGGCTGACAGCAGCGCGCGTCGCACTGGCGGCGATCGCCGGACACGCCGAATTGACGGTCGCGCGGCGGCTGCGCGTCGCGGTCGTTGCGAGCGGGGACGAACTGGTTGCGCCGGGTGCCAGCGGGCCACCCGATGCGCTGCCCGAATCCAACAGCGTGATGCTGGCGACGTTGCTTGGTGATTTGCCTGTCGACGTCCTTCGGCTCGGCATCCTGCCCGACCGGCTCGATGCCATCGCCGCCGCCTTTGCGGCGGTGGAAGCCGACATTCTCGTCACCACCGGCGGTGCCTCGGTCGGCGACCATGACCTGATCCGTCCCGCACTGGAGGCGGCAGGCGGGAGGATCGATTTCTGGCGGATCGCGCTGCGGCCCGGCAAGCCCATGCTGGCAGGGCGTTTGCGCGGGACTACGGTGCTGGGCCTGCCCGGCAACCCGGTGTCGGCCTTCGTCACCGCGACGGTGTTCCTGCGCCCGCTGATCGCGCATCTGAGCGGCGCGCGCGATGCGATGCCGGTTTTGCGCACGGCGATCCTCGGTTCGGCGTTGCCCGCCAACGGCGTGCGGCAGGATTATCTGCGAGCGGAGACGCGCGACGGGCGGGTGTATGTCGCGCAGCGCCAGGACTCGTCGTTGTTGCGGACGCTCGCCGAGGCCGATTGCCTGATTGCCCGTGCACCGCATACGCCAGCCGCCGAGCCCGGCGACTCGGTGGAAATCCTCGCGCTCCCGTAAAGCGCGCGCTTGACGCGTGATTTTTCGTTCCGTATAGGTTCGTTGTCTGTTCCGACGAAAGGGCCCGAGCGATGCTAACGCGCAAGCAGCATGAGCTGATCTGCTTCATCAACGACCGGCTTGATGAGACCGGGGTGTCGCCGTCGTTCGAGGAAATGAAGGAAGCGCTCGACCTCAAATCCAAATCGGGCGTCCACCGCCTGATCAGCGCGCTCGAGGAACGTCAGTTCATCCGCCGCCTGCCCAATCGAGCGCGCGCGCTCGAAGTGCTGAAAATGCCCGAGCGTGGCACCAACACACCGACCAAAACCACTGCTGCGCCCGCCGCCAATCTCCGCGCGATGCCGGAGCCCGCCAATGACGTGATCGAGATCCCGCTGCACGGCCGCATCGCCGCCGGTGTACCGATTGAGGCGTTCGAGGGTGCCTCGATGCTTGCCGTACCCGCCGCCCTGCTCGGCAGTGGCGAGCATTATGCGCTGGAAGTCGCCGGGGATTCGATGGTCGAGGCCGGCATCCTCGACGGCGATTATGCGCTGATCAAGCGCCAGGAGGTCGCGCGCGACGGCGAGATCGTCGTGGCGCTGATCGAGGAAAGCGAAGCCACCCTCAAATATTTCCGCCGCGAAGGCGCGATGATCCGGTTGGACCCGGCAAACCGGGCGTATGACCCGCAGCGTTATGCGCCCGCACAAGTGCGCGTGCAGGGCAAGCTGGCGGGGATTTTGCGGCGGTACGATTGAGGGGGAGCTCTGACGGGTTTCGCCCGATGGTCACCGCTCAAGATCCTGATCAGCGGCTCGATAGCTCTCCTTCCTTTGGAAGGGCTTGAACAGGCTGAACAGTCTCGTCCCAGGGATGTTATGAACAGCCAACCGGATTAACGCGGGAGGAAATTGTGTCGGAAGCGCCAGAAGTCGATCTGTTGCACGCGAGCATCCAACGCGTCTGGAACGAGCGTGACGACGTCGTCCGGCTCGCTGCAATCGACGAGATCTACCACGCGTATGCAACAATATTCGAGCCGGCCCGCGCAGTCAGCGGCCATAAAGCCATATCCGAGGTGGTGGCAGGTGTTCTTGCCGATATGCCGCCCGGTTTCCGCTTCGAAATCGATGGGCCTGGCCTCGGCCATCACGGCGTCGCAACGGCGCGGTGGAAGGGTGGCCCGCCCGGTGAAATCACGGTGACCGGTGTCGATGTTGCCCGTGAGAAAGACGGGAAGCTGATCGAACACTATTTCTTCTTCAATCCGTCGCAGTGAGACGCCGCAGAAGCAATCTTGTCTAAGGAGAGAAAGGGGGCAGGCACGTTAAAAAGCCATCTGCTTTCCGCCAATTGCGTAGATAGCCATCTTCAAGCATTCTACTATGGGCAAGTCCGGTGGGAAACACGACTTGAAGCGCGAGATTTGGTTTAAAAAGGTTCTATGGAGCTACATGCCCTGTAATCTGACGGGCCTCTTATTAATTTGTGGACTCGTCTTTATCGGGGTTGGCGGGGTTTTTGTGGGGCAGTGGGCGCTGCGAGCCGCCGATGTAGACGGTGCGGACGACTGGCCCTTTTTGCTGATAATCCCGACCGTTATCTCTGGCTGGATCATCGCAGAACGCCATAGTTAAGTTCATAGTGAGCCGCAGTTTGAACGACCGCTTCCCACCAAAATTTGGCCGCGCCGGGCGGGGAGGATGATGTCGGGCCAATTCTATACCGGTCGGTGTTTCAGATATGCTGCCGTCCGACGGGCGCTCCGCCTTCGCGCAACCGAGAAGCCCGTCATCGACGCCCGGCCATCGCTTGATCCCTTCTCCCACTCCCACCAAAGCGTCCGTGCCGTACCCCCGGCAATACCGGCATCGTCACCCACGGATGCCGGTCGCCCGCATGGCGCACCGTGCGAACCGACGCCGTGCCAAGCGCGATCGCCACTCCCCCGCTGCGGGCCAGCGTCGCCCGGTCGAGCCGTAGCCAGCGCGGTGCGCAGCGGCGCGGCAGGCGGCGTTCGCTGATGACGATGTCGGCCTCTGCGCACGCCGCCATCAGATCGGGCGCGGGGACGAGATAGGCGCTGCGCGTCGCGAGGATGCGCCAGTCGCGGCCGCCGGCGCGGCGCGTCATCAGGCACAGGTCGCGGCTGCAGCGCGCTTCGGGCTGTTCGGACATCAGCACCGGTAGGTCCTCAATCCCGCCATTCTCCGCCAGCATGTCGGCGGTGTAATCGCCGGTACGGTCGCGCAGCAGCGCCAGATCGCCGCGTGCTGTGCGGATCGCGACGTGGCGGCCGTCGCCCGTCACCAGCACGTCTGGCGCGGGCGTCAGCAGCGCCCATACCGCGCCGACCGCGAGCGGCAGCAGCCCCAACCGCCGCCAGCGCGTGCGCCATAACGCCAGCCACAGGCCACCCACCACCATCAGGGCGTAAGCAGCACCGGGCATGGCGGGCAGCGGCGCGACCGATCCGGGAATGGCGGCGGTGGTGTGCGCGATCCACAGCAGTAGATCGAGCGAGCGCGCCGTCGCCCACCAGAACGGTGCCCCCGCGCCGATGCAATCAAAGAGCAATGCCAGCGCCTCCAGCGGCATCGTCACGAAGGTGGTGAGCGGAATCGCCACGATATTGGCGACCGCGCCGTACACCCCGGCTTTCTGAAAGTGGAACAGCGAGATCGGCAGCAGCGCCAGTTCCACGACAAGGCCCGTCAGCAACAACGAAGCGAGCTCGCGCGCCAGCTTTGCCAGCCGAGATTGCTCGCGCGGGCCGAACCAGCCGCGGACCGCGGGGTGCTCGTTGAGCGCGATGATCGAGGCGACCGCGGCGAAGGACAGCTGGAAGCTCGGCCCCGCCAGCGCCTCGGGATAGAGCAGCAACACCACCACCGCGCCCGCCGCGACCAGCCGCAGCGTCAACGCCTCGCGCCCCAGCGCCAGCGCGATCAGCACGAACAGCGCGGCGACGCACGATCGGATCGTCGGCACTTCCGCCCCGGTCAGCAGCGTGTAGCCGATCGCCGCGAGCGCCCCCGCCCCCGCTGCAATCAGCGGCAAGCGCCAGCGCAAGGCCAGCCACGGGCTGAGCGCGAGCAGCCGCATCACCAGCACCATCACTGCGCCCACCGCCGCCGTGATGTGCAAGCCGCTGACCGAGAGCAAATGCGCAAGACCAGAGCGGCGCATCGCCTCATTATCGGCCATCGGAATGCTGCCCTGGTCGCCTGTAGCCAGCGCGGCGGCAATGCCCCCAGCCCCGCCCCCGCCCGCTTGCGCCTGAATATGCTGCGACAGCCGCACGCGCAGCCCTGCCGCCGCCGCTGTACCACCGCCCGCGACGATACGGATCGGCGCGAAGCCGCGCCCGGTCGCACCGATTCCGTCAAACCAGGCGGTGCGGGCATAATCATAGGCTCCGGGCACGGCGGGTTCGGGGGGCGGCATCAGCCGCGCCGACAACAACAGCGTGGCTCCCGGCGCCAGCCCGACTGGAACATCGGCGTCGGTCAAATTGACGCGCAGATGCGCGGGGAGCGTTGGCAGCGGCTGGGGCGGCCCGCGCCGTTCGGGCACCGCCAGCACCCGGATCGGCGCGAGCCGCACACGCACGAGCCCCCGCGCCACCAGCGGCTCCACCCGCTCGACCCGCGCGGAGAAGGTTGCGATCGTCGGGCGCGCCAGCACGCCCGCCGCGACTCGCTCGGCGCGGCCCCAGATCAGTGCCAGCCCAAGCAGGACGCAAAAACCGCCGACCGCAACCACCCGCGCCGCCCGCCCATGCCGCGCGAACGCCACGCCGCCAAGCGCCACCGCCACCGCAAGACACCCCACCGCACGCCACGCCACCGGATCGGGCAGCACGAACCACAGAGCGATCCCCGCCCCCAGCGCCACCGGCACCCACAAGGCCAGTTGGTCGCGCTCCGCCTCCAGCCACCGCTCGAGTCGGGCATTGACGGCGGCAAACCCCCGAAGCACGCCGATTTGAAGCGCGGGAAGGTGCGTGCTAGGGGCGCTGAAGGCTGATCCGGCCATCCATCCTCAAGTCTGGGAGCATGCGCGATTGAGCGCAATATCTGATCCCGCCACGGCCCCCGCCGTCGGCGCCACCACCACCCCCACCGACGCCACGGTCGTCACCCGGTTCGCGCCGTCGCCGACTGGCTTCCTGCACATTGGCGGGGCGCGCACCGCCTTGTTCAACTGGCTCTATGCGCGTCACCATGGCGGCAAGTTCCTGCTGCGCATCGAAGATACCGATCGTGCGCGCTCGACCCAGCCGGCGATCGACGCGATCCTGACGTCGATGCGCTGGCTCGGGCTCGATTGGGACGGCGAGGAAGTGTTCCAGTTCGCCCGTGCGGCGCGCCATGCCGAGGTCGCTTATCAATTGCTGGCGGCGGGCCAGGCGTACAAATGCTTCGCCACCGCCGACGAGCTGACCGAAATGCGCGAGGCGCAAAAAGCGGCAGGCAAGCCGATGCGCTATGACGGCCGCTGGCGCGACCGTTCGCCCGACGAGGCCCCCGAGGGCGCGCCGTTCGTCGTGCGACTGAAGGCCCCGCGCGAGGGTGCCACCACGATCGAGGATCGCGTCCAGGGCAGCGTCACCGTGCAGAATGCCGAGCTCGACGATTTCGTCCTGCTGCGCTCGGACGGCACGCCGACCTATATGCTGGCGGTGGTGGTCGACGATCACGACATGGGCGTCACCCACATCATCCGTGGCGACGACCATCTCAACAACGCCTTCCGCCAGCTTCCCATCATGCGTGCCATGAATGCGATCGAGGGCGGCTGGCCCGACCCGGTCTATGCGCACATTCCGCTGATCCACGGGTCGGACGGTGCCAAGATGTCCAAGCGCCACGGCGCGGTCGGCGTCGAATTCTATCGCGACGAACTTGGCATTTTGCCCGAAGCATTGGAAAATTATCTGCTGCGGCTCGGCTGGGGGCATGGCGATGACGAAGTCATCAGCCGCGACCAGGCGATCGCGTGGTTCGATCTGGACGGCGTCGGCAAATCACCTGCACGTTTCGATTTGAAGAAACTCGAGAATTTGAACGGCCAGTATATTCGCCAGGCCGACGATGCGCGCCTGGCTGAGCTGGTTGCGCCACGACTCGAGGTCACGCCGAACTCGGAACAGCTCGATCTTCTGCGTCGCAGCATGGCATCGCTGAAACCGCGCGCGGCCAATCTCAATGAATTGGCCAGCGGTGCTGGCTTTCTTTTTCGCACTCGCCCCCTTGAGATGGATCACGATGCGACAGCGCTGCTGTCGGGTTCTGCCCCCGCATTGCTCGCCCAGCTGCACGCGGCGCTTGACGCGGTCGAAGACTGGGATACGGAGGCGCTCGAAGCTGCGGTTCGGCAGGTCGCCGACGATGCAGGGGTCAAGCTCGGTCAAGTCGCGCAACCGCTGCGCGCCGCACTGACCGGACGCAAGACCTCGCCTGGGATCTTCGACGTGCTCGACTTGCTCGGGCGCGACGAGAGCCTGGGGCGTATCGCCGACCAGATGGCCGCATAGACGTCACGAAAGGACGACCGATGACTGACACTGTCAAGCTGAACGCCGCGGACAAGGATCTCGATTTGAAGGTCCTGCACGGTAGCGTGGGTCCGGACGTGATCGATATTCGAAAACTCTATGCCCAGACTGGTATGTTTACCTACGATCCGGGCTTCACCTCGACCGCAAGCTGCGATTCGGCGATCACCTATATCGATGGCGATGAGGGCGTACTGCTCCACCGCGGTTACCCGATCGGGCAGTTGGCCGAACAGTCGAGCTTCATGGAGGTGTGCCACCTCCTCCTGAACGGCGAGCTGCCGACCAAGGACGAACTCGACAAGTTCACCTACACGATCAGCCGCCACACGATGCTGCACGAGCAGCTCGCGACCTTCTATCGCGGTTTCCGGCGGGACGCGCATCCGATGGCGATCATGTGCGGTGTCGTCGGCGCGCTTTCGGCCTTCTATCAGGATTCGGCCGACATCACCGATCCGCAGCAGCGCATGATCGCGAGCCACCGGTTGATCGCCAAGATGCCGACGATCGCGGCGATGGCGTATAAATATTCGAT
>OFRD01000739.1_pt1 | contig 12151 bp, 10 predicted proteins | sample 1543041 | NCBI WGS metagenome assembly OFRD01 (sample SAMN07774234, study PRJEB24372) | wastewater metagenome | isolation source: Exp Tend CN 100WW | collected 2016-02
TACTGTGCTGCAAGGATGCAGCATCAGTAAAACAAATGGTTTTGCTTACTTTTGCCAAAACAAAAGTAAGATATTTCCTACGCAAACCAATCACAATTCATCACTTAAAATGAGGAAGTGCATTTATAAATTTTCCCTCTTTTAAATTACCTAAGCCATTTTCATTAAAGTAAATAAAAAATCGTGCTGAGCTTTCACCCAACACGATTCTTTAAATCCCCCTCTCCAAAGCTCCCCAAATGGGGAGGCTTCAAAGAAGCAATTACATCTCAACCATTTCCACGCCATCAATACGTGCAACCGTCATCAAGTCTTTATCACCACGACCTGAAACCGTCGCAATAATAATTTGATCTTTTGACATGGTTGGCGCAAGTTTCGTCACATACGCCATGGCATGCGAACTTTCTAGCGCAGGAATAATCCCTTCAATTTGGGTCAAATCACGGAAGCCTTGTAATGCTTCTTGGTCATTGATGGGCACATATTCAACACGGTGCATATCTTTTAAGAAACTGTGTTCAGGACCCACACCCGGATAATCCAGACCTGCTGAAATCGAATGCGTTTCAATGATCTGACCTTGATCATCTGACATTAAATACGTACGGTTACCGTGCAATACACCGACGTGACCTGCATTCAATGGCGCAGAGTGTTTGCCTGTTTCAATGCCATAACCTGCGGCTTCAACACCATACATTTTCACATCTGGATCATTCAAAAATGGATAGAACAAGCCCATTGCATTTGAACCACCGCCTACACAGGCCACGAGTGCATCAGGCAGGCGACCTGCTTGTTCCTGAATTTGCTTACGTGCTTCACGACCAATAATCGATTGGAAATCACGAACCAATTGCGGGTATGGATGTGGCCCTGCAACCGTACCAATCACGTAGTACGTTGAATCCACATTGGTCACCCAGTCACGCATCGCTTCGTTCATGGCATCTTTCAATGTTTTAGAACCACTTTCTACCGGTACAACGGTTGCACCGAGTAAACGCATACGATAGACGTTCATCGCTTGACGTTTTACGTCTTCTGCGCCCATAAACACAACGCATTCAAGACCTAAACGTGCGGCAATCGTGGCCGTTGCTACACCATGCTGACCTGCGCCAGTTTCGGCAATAATCCGTTTTTTACCTGAAAGTTTGGCAAGAAGCGCCTGACCAATGGTGTTATTTATTTTGTGTGAACCTGTATGATTCAAGTCTTCACGTTTTAAATAAATTTGCGCACCGCCTAACTCTTTTGACCATCGTTCAGCATGATATAACGGACTTGGACGACCCACGTAATACGCGAGGTCACGGTCGAATTCTGCCAAAAACTGTGCATCATCTTTCATACGGAAATAGAGTTTTTCTAAATCCTGTAATGCAGCCATTAAAGTTTCTGACACAAAACGCCCGCCATGAATACCAAAATGCCCTTGTGCGTCAGGGAATTGGGTATAGTCAATCTTATTTTGCTGATCCACAATGGACTCCTTGCATAAAGCGTTCTATAAGTTGTTGGTCTTTAATACCTTTTGCGGACTCTACGCCTCCGCTGACATCGACTGCGTAAGCCCCAGTCGTCGTTATAGCGTCTTCAATATTTTCAGGCTTTAAACCGCCTGCCAAAATTAAAGGAATATCCAATTTCGGGAACTGTGACCAATCAAATTGGTGCCCTGTTCCGCCTTTAAGCTCAGGATGCCAAGCATCCAATAATACTGCGCTCGCACCGACGTGTTGATAGCTTTTTATCACGTCTACAACATCTAAATCGGGTTTAACCTGAATGGCTTTATACCAGCGACGACCTGTTTGCTGTGCAATCACCTGACATTGTTCAGGTGTTTCATCACCATGAAATTGAATCATGTCTAAGGGTATTTGTTGCAAGACCTGTGCAATTTCATCACCTGTTGCATTGACAAATAAGCCAACCGTTTGCACATAAGCAGGCACATGCTTTACAAGCACTTTGGCTTGTTCAAGGGTGACACTGCGTGGACTCGGTGGATAAAAGACAAATCCAATGGCATCGGCACCTGCCTGTACAACAGATTGAATATCTTGAATTCGTGTAATTCCGCAAATTTTGGCGCGCGTTCGCATACAGTTTTGGCTCTGGTTTTAGCTCTATTTAAACCCCATTTATAAGCTGTATATAAATCTTGGGCGAATCATTGTAATGCAATTTTAAAAGCTTGAGTAAAGTTCATCCCGAATATTATTTACATACATTGTGTAATTCACATACAAACTTTATACTGCGCGCAAAATGCAGCAAGTCTAAGCATTCGCTTTAGGGAAGTTGGTGAAAACCCGACACTGCCCCCGCAACGGTAAAAATGAAAAGCATATCAATGAAATCTTTTTGAAGATTGACGCCACTGCACTGAAGGTGTGGGAAGGTGGATATGTAAATATCAACGCTTTGATATTACATTTTAGTCCGGAAACCTGCTTGTTGCTCCTTTAACTCAATCATTCACGGGGGGTGAATGTATGGAGCGTAAAAACATGTCTACTCTTTTTCAACCTACTGCACTTGTAGGCGCTATCGCTATTGCGATGGGTTTCTCCACTGTAACTTCTGCACAAGCGAATACCGATCCTTCTGTTAATGCCTCTTTAGAAACTTTAGTGGTTACCGCATCTCGTTCTGAAGAAAAAATTAAAGATGTTCCTGCACGTATTTCAATTATCGAGCCACATATTTTAGAGCAATCACCAATCGCCGAATTACCACACCTGCTCATGAGTGATGCTTCCATCGATATGATGCAATATGGTGGTTATGGCCAAGCTGCTTCTATCTTTACTCGTGGAACAAATTCAACTCACACTCTTGTACTACGTGATGGGGTTCGCCTTAACACAGGTTCTGCTGGTTCGGCTTCACTGGCATTTATTGATACAACTGATATTAAGCAAATCGAAGTACTAAAAGGCCCTGCCTCTGTTTTATATGGTACAGATGCGATTGGTGGTGTAATTCAATTCGTTTCAAAAACACCTGAAAAAACAGGTGCATTTATTACAGGTGAAATGGGTGAAAATAAAACCTATAAATCACTTGTTGGCGCTGATTTAGCAGAAAATGATTTTTATGCACAAATTCGTGGTCAACGCTTAGAAACTGATGGTACATCTGTATTTAACATCAATGATAATCGCAAATATAGTTATGATCAAAAAGGCTATAGTGCAAAACTTGGTGTAAACAAAGAAGCTTATGCTGCTTCTATAGACTATAGTCAAAATGAAGGAAATAGCCAATATTACAATAACGGCAATTTGGCAAATCAAGATTTTGAAAATGAAATCATCAATTTAAAAGGTCGTATTAACCCGATCCAAACACTTGAAGTGAATGGACGCCTTTCACAATTTAAAGATAATTTAGATCAAAGAACATCTAGTGGCTTTGTACACAGTACCACTCAAGAAGCTGAAATTTATAGCAAATGGAATTTCACATCTGCACAAAATGTTTTGTTTGGTGTAACTCATCGTAATACAGATGCAAAAACTCAAGCGATTAATGAAGATATCGACTCTACAGGTTATTATATTCAACACCAATATGAAACTGATCGCCTACAAACACAAGTCGGCGTACGTGTAGAAGACAATGAAAAATTTGGTACACATACAGTTGCTCAAGGTGGTGTACGTTACCTGTTGCTTCCGAATACAAGCATCTATACCAATATCGGTTCTGCATTTAAATCACCAACTTTAAATGACTTGTATGCTTTTGGTGGTAATGAGCTGCTTAAACCAGAAGAAAGTATTTCTTATGAAGTTGGTATTGATCAAGTATTGCCGCTCAATATTTTAGTTGGTGCGTCTGCCTTTTATACTGAAGTTGATAACCTAATCAATTCTATTTGTGTGAGCACTTGTGCCCCTAACTGGGTAACAACATTCCCTGTATATCAAAACCAAAACATTAACCAAGCATCAATGACTGGTGGTGAGTTAACTGCGAAATGGCAAAATGAACAATATTTCATTAACACAGGCTACACTTATGTGAAAACTGAAGATGAAAAGAAAAATACTGAATTGCTTCGTCGCCCACGCCAATCATTGACATTTTCTACTGGTCTACAAAATGTAGATTATGGTCTCAGTGCAACATTAGTTGCAAAATCTAAAGCAAAAGACTTTAGCCGTGATATTCCAGGTTATGCACGTGTTGATTTAAATGCTTATTGGAATGTCAATCCAAGTATTAAATTATTTACGAACATTGAAAATATCGGTGACGTAAAATATAAGACTGTTCATAGTAGTGGTGAAAAATACTACATCAACGGTGGTCGCTTAGCTTCAGCCGGGGTCACTTTCCGTTATTAATTTAACTTAAAGCCTCAAAAAACATTTAAAACAGCGCAGTTTATGGATAATGTTCTGACCGACATTATCCTTTTTTATGACTTAAAAATTCTAGGAAAAACTATGGGCCACCGTTTAAGCAAAATTTACACCCGTACAGGCGATTCAGGCACAACAGGGCTTGGCGATGGTTCACGCGTTGCCAAAGATGATTTACGTATTACTGCTTTAGGCGATGTCGATGAACTGAATTCTTGCATTGGTATTTTACGTGCACAAATTACTGTCAGTTCAATTGAAGATAAAGCCGCTTGGGACAAATCTTTAAGCTTAATTCAACACTGGTTATTTGACCTTGGTGGCGAAGTCTGCATTCCCAACTACAATATGGTGTTACCTGTTGCAGTTGAATTTTTGGAAAATGAAATTGACCGTATGAATGAAGACTTGCCTATGCTCAAAGACTTCATTTTACCTGCGGGCACGTTGGCATGTAGCTACGCACACCAAGCCCGTTCAGTATGCCGCCGTGCAGAACGTAGCCTGATGACTGTACATAGCCGCGACCAAAATATTCAAGCCACTTCATTACAATTACTCAATCGTTTATCCGATTGGTTATTTGTTGCTTCACGCACTTTGCAACGTGCTGAAGGTGGTAGTGAAGTACTTTGGCAAAAAAATATTAATGAGACCATTTAAAACGCTACTCATTAAATAACATCTGTTTAAATAACCGCAGACCATCCCTCAAAAATGTTCTGCCTAAATGCAATTCACAATTGTTCGATACATGAGGTGCATTGCAGCGCAAGATTAAAAGTTGAATGTTTCTGCGATAAATTAACACTCGTAAAAATATTCAACGCGTTTTGTGAATGGCAAAGTTTTTATTACACTACGTTGTCGCTCATTTAACGCTTTAAACTATCAGACTCTGTCGTAATAATAAAAACCCTGTAATGGAAAATCAGATATGAAAATTATCGGTCATCGTGGTGCACGTGGTGAAGCCCCTGAAAATACGTTAGGAGGCTTTCAATACATTCATGACTTAGGTATTCGAGCCGTTGAATTTGACGTTCGCCAGCTTAAAGATGGTGAATTGGTGATCATGCATGATGACAATTTTATCCGCACCACAGGTATCGATAAAAATCTTTATGAATGTACTCAGGCAGATTTAAACACTTATAATCAAGCCAATATCTGGATGGATTGGGAAAAACAAATCACCCCAACCTTAGTTCAAAGCTTAAATATTATGCAAGACTTCGAACATATTGAAGTCGAAGTTAAAGCTGTTGAAACATTGCAACAAGCCGAAAGATTAATTATCGAATTACAAAAACAACTGAAAGGTTTTGAGCAAACTGCTGTCATCACCAGTTTTGACCTTAAAATTCATCAAGCCTTACAACAGCAACAATCCATCTTTAAACGAGGCTTATTGGTTGAAGATGATATTAAAGAACAAGCCATTGAACAGGCATTAAACTTAGGTTGCTGTCAAATTGGCTGGATGAATCAACTTGCAACTGATGACATCATTCAAGCCACACAAAATGCTCAACTCAACATTAGCGTGTGGACAGTCAATGATATTGAACGGGCAAAACATCTTCAAAGTTTAGGTATTGATGGTTTAATTACTGACTTTCCCAAAATGATGCTAGAACACTTATCCATATGACATCAACCAGATGCACTGATGTCACTTTTTGCAATAAATGTGCTTTATTTTATGCTGATAAATGCTCACAAAACAATCTATACCAATATAATCTGTAGCCAGCATAAATAAGATAACGCTAGACAGAACAAGCGCTTACTCTATGCTTAAAATATCATTTTTTAAGCCCTATCGTTGATCTCTAAATAAGCCACATGAGTCTTCGATAAAATCAATCAAATCTACTTATTATTCTGTTACTGTTTAGTACAATACAACTGTAGAATAATGCTAGTGCATATTTATTCGCTCATGCTAATATGACGAAGTTTTAATCCCTATAAATTGTATTGAATTAACAAATTCATTTATACCTTACCTTTACAAGGTTCTAGGAGTGCTGTTGGAGATGAATGCTCCCCTACCCAAAGCCCCAATTAACTGGATTGCAGTGTTTGCATTGGTACTTTTACCAATTGTGGCTGTAATCGCTATCCCTTTATATGCTTATCATCATGATTTTAGCTTAGGCGCATGGATCAGCTTATTTGTACTACTTGGTTTAAGTAGTTTAGGGATTACTGCGGGTTATCACCGTTTATGGGCCCATCGTGCCTATGAAGCGACCTTACCATTAAAAATCATTTTAATGCTTATGGGGACTTTTGCCGTTCAAAATAGTATTTTGTTCTGGGCTTCAGGTCATCGTACGCATCACCGTCATGTTGATGATATTGAACAAGATCCATATTCAATTAATAATGGCTTTTGGTATGCGCACATTGGATGGATGCTTCGTAACTATCCAGCAGCAGAATCAAATTATAAAAATGCACCAGATTTGTTAAATGACAAAGTGGTGATGTTCCAAGACAAATATTACATTCCGCTTGTTGTTGCTGTACATGCCGTAATTCTTACCACGGTCGGTTGGGCAGTTGGTGATATGTGGGGCGTATTATTATTGGGTGGTTTACTTCGCCTAATCCTAAGCCATCACGTGACCTTCTTCATTAATTCACTTTGCCACATGTGGGGAAAACGTCCTTATACCGACGAAAATACTGCACGTGACAACTTCTGGTTAGCTATTGCAACTTGGGGTGAGGGTTATCATAACTACCACCACATTTTCCAATATGACTACCGTAATGGTGTGAAATGGTGGCAGTACGATCCAACGAAATGGTTGATTTGGTCATGTTCAAAATTAGGTTTGGCCAAAAACTTGCGTCGTATTCCAAGCTTTAATATTAAAAAAGCAGAATTGGCAATGCGCTTTAAATATGCTGAACAAGATTTGGCTGTTTATGGGCACAATGTCAATGAAGATATGGCCACTGCCAAACTCCGTATTGCACAGGAATATGAAGCATTTACCCAAACATTAAATGACTGGGCAAAGCTGAAAGAACAAGAAATTCAAGCCAAGAAAGCCTCTGTCGCTGAAAAAATTCAGCAAATGGATCACAAACTTAAAGTGGATTTCCAATTGGTTGAACAGCGTCTTGCACACCACCGCAATACGTTAAAAATCCTCATGCGCAGTGTTAAAAAGAATCCTATTTCTGACTAAGATACTGTTCCGATAAAGCCCCTTCTTGGGGCTTTTCTTTTATCTCAGCCATTTAAAATCATATAAAGAAGGAAAAAAATGAACTTGAATAACATTCCATTTGGAATCACCAATTGGACAGAAATTAAAACTGAACAACATGCAGGTGAACATGGTCATGCCCTATGGCGTACGCAACAGTTTGACAATATTCGGGTGCGTATTGTGGAATATTCAGCAGGTTATTTAGCCGACCATTGGTGCCTAAAGGGGCATATCTTATTCTGCCTTGAAGGTGAATTACACACTGAACTTGAGGATGGTCGTAGCTTTACATTAACCTCTGGCATGAGTTATCAAGTTGCAGATCATGCCGAAGCTCACCGCTCATCCACAGCTACAGGTGCAAAACTCTTTATTGTGGATTAATCCTGTTTTAATCGTGCATCTATATCAAGTATAGTGAATCAAACCCCATTCAGTATTTTCCACTATGCAATTCAATCCCCGCTATCCTTTGCTCAATCCCAAGCTTTTTCATCAGCAAATGCCAGTTCCGCTAAAAGGGGCAAAAGCAGGTCATTTCAATGCTGCTTTGGCAGAGCAATTGCAATGGTCTGAGGCAGACAAACAGTCTTGGGTTGAAATCTGTAGCGGGCAGAAAACCTTTGCTGAATTTAAACCCCTTGCAATGGTCTATGCAGGACATCAGTTTGGACAATGGGCAGGACAATTGGGTGATGGACGCGGCTTACTGATTGCTCAAATTTTAGATAAAAACAATCAAACCATTGACCTACATTTAAAGGGTGCAGGCTCGACCCCTTACTCCCGTATGGGCGATGGTCGTGCAGTATTGCGCTCTGTTATTCGTGAATATTTAGCGGGTCATGCACTCAATAGCTTAGGCGTAGCTTCAAGTAATGCCGTGGGCTTTACCTCGTCGGCGCAAGGCGTACAACGCGAAAAATTAGAACTTGGCGCAATGATGCTGCGTACTTCAGACTGCCATATTCGTCTGGGTCATTTTGAATGGATTAATCAATATCAGCCTGAGCTATTAACAGACTTTGTGCAGAAATGTATTGAATGGCATTATCCTGAATGCATTGATGCTGAACAGCCCATTTTAGCCTTTGCCACCAAAGTCATTCAGCGTACAGCAGTAATGATTGCAAAATGGCAATTGGTCGGTTTCGCCCACGGCGTGATGAATACCGATAATCTCAATATCACCGGTTCCACACTCGACTTCGGTCCTTATGGCTTTATGGAACGCTTCCGTCCAAATTGGATTAACAACCATTCAGACTACAATGCACGTTATACCTACCAGCAACAACCCAGTATCGGGCACTGGAATTTATGGACATGGCTCAATAATCTTATTCCGCTTGCCCCTGCGGAAAACAAACAACAATTTAAAGAAGATTTAGCCCAATGTTTAGAGCATTTTGAAGCTACATTTTTAGAACATTACACACTTGGGCTATGCCAGAAAATGGGGCTACCCAGCTTCCATAAAGACAGTTTTGATTGCAGCATGGCTTTTCTTCGCATTCTGCAAGCAGAACAACTCGATTACACAGACAGCTTTATTCGTCTACAAAACAAGAGCTATACGGCCCTGCGTGATGATTGCTTAGATACCCGTCAGTTCGATACTTTTCTGAGCCAATATCAAAGCATTCGAGCAAACCAAGCAACTGATGAGCTAGATGCGGAAATGTTTAAAGTGAATCCACAATATACTTTACGCAATCACATGCTACAAAAAGCCATTGAACTGGCGGAACGCAACGATTTCTCTGAAGTTGATCGCTTATTTAAACTATTCAATACACCATACACAAAACAACAACTTTTAGAACAAGCTTCAGATTTAGCCCCACTACCGAGTGATGTACCTGAAGTGATGGTGAGTTGTTCTTCGTAACAAAAAACGGAGCAATATGCTCCATTTTTTGTTGCGGTATTTTAAAGTTGAAAGGTTTTACCAGTGATATTGGGCATATAAAGAAGCACTAAAACGATGTGCCTGATTGCTGTCTAAATCATCGGTCATATATTTAGCACCAAAATTTTTATGCTGTACTGATAATCCCAAAGCATGTGTCTGCGGCTCTATATGTAGACCATATTTTAATTGTTCCGTTTTCCAAAAAGCATTCAGTTGAGCTAATGTTATATATTCATTTGAAAAACTACTAATGCTCGCACTCCAAGGCTTAGTTTGTACATCATAGCTAATTTCCGAACTTAATTTAAAAGGCAGTTTTTGACGATACTGTTTGCTCTTACTTAATTGCCCATTTAAATCCATTCGAGGACGTTGATTTTGATCATAATGAAGGTTATAGCGCGTAAATGGAGCGTTATCCCAATATAAATAACTGAATAAATCATCGACCTGAAGATTAATTTTCCAATCTTTTTTGATTTGTCCATGTAAAGCAAAATCTAGGGCATAGCCATAACCTTGATTCGTTCTTCCATCCCAGCCTAATTCATCTTCTTTTAATGCAGGACGGTCATAACTATAGTCCAATGAACCATTTAACCAAGCAACTCGATCCATCAATTCGGTCATATTGGTTGTTTGACCTGTTGCTTGGAATTTACCATCTACATAATGACGTCCGATGAGCGCGGTTGCCCCTGTCACAATTGTCCAATCAGGATGAACCTTCCAATCATAGGCAAAACGAGTTCCCACTGTGTCGACATGTTGAGCCTCTAATGCTAATTGATTGTATTTGTTTGCATCAATTAACTGATCATTTTCAAGTTGATAATAGAGCTTTGCCATATCATCACTAAAATGAATCTGATAGTCATAAGTCCAAATCCAACCAACAGTCCAATTGTCTTGTTTGGTTTCTAATTTCATTTTGCCATGTGCAAAAGCATTATTCCCTTTTTTAAAATTGGGTGTTTCCCAACCATTTAAAAAGGCATGTACGCCAACAGGCTCACTATAAATATCTGCATTTACACTGTATTGAATCGTTTTTTCCGCATAAGCAGAGCATGGCAAACTTAGGGCCAATATGAATAAATATTTTTTCATTAGATATAAAAGAAGACAGCAAATGCTGCCTTCTTCTCAAGTTAAGTTTTAGATTAAGGAGTAATATAAGTTATTGAGTCATCAGTAAATTTCACGACATATTGCCCAGATGAATTTTTAGTGAGTGTGCCGTAACTTTTTCCTGAAACCAGAATATTCGCTGAAGTAAAGTTATCTACATCTGCAATACTGATTGATGCTCCATTTTTATGCTTAATCACACCCGCAATAATTTGATGTTCTTGATCTAAGCCATTTGCAGTTAACTCAATATCCAATGCATTTTTATCAACCACTACGGCAACAGTCGCTGTACCTTTGGTAAATTCAGCACGTTTTGCTGCAATATCAATGCTAAATGGTGTAGGTGCTGCATTGGCACCTTTTAAATTGCCACTTAATTTTACATTTAAATTCGCATTGATGAAATTAGTCGATGTTTCCTGTCCAGCACTCACATCAATGACTTTAGATAAATCATTATTCAAATTAAATTTGGCTTCTAAATTCAACGATTCCTGCTGATAACCTACAAGACCTTTTAGCACCAACTCAGATGGAATCAATTGTTCAAGAGTCTCAACACCATTATTAAATTTAACTTTTTTCGCTGAAAAAGATAATTCACTTAAGGTAACTTTAACATCCGCACTTTCAAAGACTAAACCTTGTAATTTCAAAGTCGCTTGATCTGGAATACCTTTACGGTTTTCCATTGTCTCTGCCGTGGCATAAACCATAGATGCAGTACTATCGGCGGTGAAACTAAAACTCGCTGTTTGATTTTTAAGATTCTTAGTCGAAATTTTTCCATTCTTTTGAATCTTATAATTATAAGTCGTACGAGGTGTATCAATAAAAGGCGCTTCTAAGACCAAATTCGATAGCGTAACTTCAGCATCATCACCATAAATTGAGTATGCAGGATCGCTATACCAATCATTTGGCTTACTCAAAGCGTTGTCTGCTTCAATTTTATCCCAATTAAACGCTTGCCAATATTGGACACTGGCATTACCTGAAATGGTAATAGAAGTACCCGTAACCTGAACCGTTAAATTATTGCTCTTAAATTTAAAATTACGTGAATACTCCTGATTAATTAAATCCTGTATTTGTTGCGCCGTATAAGTCTTGGTCTGACCCTGTGCATCCTGAGTAACAGCCTCTACAATCACTAATAATAAATTTGTTGCACGGCTCAAGTCTGGAGATGTATCATTTATGACTTGTGTAGGAACTTTATATTGATCAGCAATATTTTGAAAACCATCATAATAAGAAACAATAGCATTGGTTGTTTTGACAAGTTGTTTTGCTTTTTCTAAATCTAAAGCAGGTGTTGTTACCTGTCCACCATCTGCACTACCAGATGAAGATGATCCACCACCGCCACCACCACCACAAGCGACTAAAGACAAACTACACATCATCGCAATTAATGTTTTTTGCAACATTATAAATCCCTCGAATTAAATTTTATATTTAGAATGAATTAAGCGAACGAA
>OFRD01000748.1_pt1 | contig 12038 bp, 13 predicted proteins | sample 1543041 | NCBI WGS metagenome assembly OFRD01 (sample SAMN07774234, study PRJEB24372) | wastewater metagenome | isolation source: Exp Tend CN 100WW | collected 2016-02
CGATCATGGAACTGGGCACCAGCGCCAAGATGCTGTCGATCGTGCCGCTGATGGCCGGTGGCGGCATGTACGAAACCGGTGCTGGCGGCTCAGCCCCCAAGCACGTTCAGCAGCTGGTGGAAGAAAACCACCTGCGCTGGGATTCGCTGGGCGAGTTCCTGGCCTTGGCGGTGTCGCTGGAAGACATCGGCCTCAAGACCGGCAACACCAAAGCGGCGATTCTGTCCAAAACGCTCGACGACGCGACCGGCAAGCTGCTCGACAACGGCAAAGGCCCCTCAACCCGCACCGGTGAGTTGGACAACCGCGGTAGCCATTTCTACCTGGCCATGTACTGGGCGCAAGCGCTGGCCGAGCAGACCGAAGACCAGGCGCTGCAAGCCCATTTTGCCCCGCTGGCCAAGTCGCTGACCGAGCAGGAGTCACAAATCGTGGCCGAGTTCAAGGCGGTGCAGGGCCAGCCTGCCGACATTGGCGGCTACTTCCTGGCCGACACGGCCAAAGTGAATGCCGTGATGCGCCCGAGCGCCACGTTCAATGCCGCACTGAACGCAGTGAGCCACTGAACACCGGGGGCTGAATGCCCCTTGGCGTTTCAGCACAGATGAAAGGGAGGTTGGGTTTGCGCCCGGCCTCCCTTTTTTCAATGGCCTTGCGAACCCGCAAGGTCGTGCAGGGGGCTGCCGTGCGAAGCTTGGCCAGCAACCCATCCACCTTCACCGAGGATTCATCATGTTCATCCGGATCACTCTTTGCGCCGCCATGACGGCGCTGGTTCTGCTTGCTTCGCCGGGCTGCGCGGTCACCCGTGGGCAGGAAACCGTGGGCGCCTATGTCGACGACGCCACCATCACGACCCAGATCAAGGCCCGCTTCGTCGACAACACCTATATCAACGCAGCGTCCATCAGCGTTGAGACGCTGAACGGCACGGTCCTGCTGTCGGGCTTCGCCAAGAGCCTGATGGAAAAAACAACGGCCGAGAGCGTTGCCAAGACCGTCAATGGCGTCAAAGCGGTCAAGAACGAGATCTCGATCCACCCGTGAGCCGCTGGCAGCTGGCGGGCTGAAAACTCCGTCCTGCCCCTTGTTGACAGCGCTGAAACGGTCACAGTTGTAGAACAAAAATGCACGCCAGCCCTTGTAAATATTGGTTGTATTGCTATCAAAAAAAGAGCATTCAGTAAGTTGTATTTTTCTAGTAAAGTAGCTCCTAGTAATTACTAGGAGCTACTAAAGTACTAGTACTAGAATTTTTTTAGTAAGTTTTAGTAATACTAGTATGTGTTCTAATTCTCGTGTTCACTTCTAAAAGGTAGATTTGAGATGCGAGACGAAATCCAGAACGAGCTGCTGCTGCAGGCCAAGACCAACGCGGTGATCACGCTGCGCAAATTGGCAATGGCCATTGAGTCAGGCTCGATCACGAGTTATGACATCACCCAGTCGGGCGATGGCGCGGTCAAGGTCATGATCGGCTCGCATGAGGCGCAGGAGCGGCTGGCGCCCCCGCCGCCGCGCAGCAGTGCCCCCGCCGCGCCGCGCGCCGTCCGCGAGGCCACCGACAAAGCTTCACCGCAAAGCCGCCGCGCGGATGTCAAAAAGATGTTCCTTGAAGGCCTGACGCAAACCGAAATTGCTGAAAAAACGAACTGCAGTCAAAAGACGATTTCAAACGATATCCAGAAATTGAAGGACAGCGGCGAGCTGTAGCCGCGCAGCAACGCCCCGCCGGGCGTCAAGCCCGCCGCGCCGTCGTCCACAACGCCGCCAGCACGATCAGTGCGCCCCCCAGCCAGCCGACTGCGCTCAGCCCTTCGCCCAGCCAGAGCACGGCAAACAGGGCGCCAAAAGCAGGTTCGCTGCTGGTGAGCAGGGCCACGCGGCTGGGCGAGCTGTGTTTGAGCGCCCAGTTTTGTGCAAAGAAGGCAAACACGGTGCAGCCCAGCACCAGATACACACTGGCCTGCCAGAAGGCGCTGCTGCGCGGCAACGGCGGCAAGCCGTCGGCGCTCAACGCAGCCAGCAGCAGGCTGCCCAGGCCGATCACGCCCGCCTGCACCGCCGTCAACGCCAGCGCAGGGGCTTGGCTGTGGCGCGTCAGCTTGCTGGTCTGGCACACGGTGAGCGCACGCAGCACGGCCGCCGCCAGCATCAGACCGTCGCCCCAGCCGAATGCACCGGCCAGCCCGCCGCTGAGCAAGGCGGCGCCCCCCAGCGATAGGCCGACAAACACCCACATTGCCTGCGCCGGGCGGCGGCCCAGCAGCCACCACTCGACCAAGGGCGTGAACACCACGCACAGGCTGATCAAAAAAGCGGCATGGCTGGCCTGGGTCTGCGCCACGCCAAAGGTTTCGCACAAAAAAATGGCCAGCATCAGCCCGCCCAGTGGCAAACCGGTGCGCCAGGCATCGCGCTGCTGCGCCCGGCTGGCGCGCAGCAGGGTCGGCAGCAGCAGCGCAAAGGTCAGCCCAAAGCGCACCGCCAGAAAACCCAGCACCGGGTAAAACGCCAGCGCCCCTTTGGCCACGCCGTAGCTGGTGCCCCAGACCATGGCCACCAGCAGCAGCGCCAGATCGGACAGGCGCAGCAGGTGTTGGGGCGGCGATAAAGTGAGACTGGTCATGGTCAAGAATCCGATCGTTGGGTAGAGGCTGAAATTATTCATTCGATCCTTGATCGTGATAATCCATCCAACCAGAACAGGACTTGTGCGCCATGAACATCAATAACCCGCTCGATAGCCTGCCCGACATGGCCGTGTTTGCCCGCGTGGTGGACGCGGGCAGCTTCTCGGGCGCGGCGCGCCAGCTGGGCCTGACGCCCTCGGCCGTGAGCCGCCAGGTGGCGCGGCTGGAGGGCGTGCTGCGCGTGCGCCTGCTGGAGCGCACCACCCGCAAACTGCGTCTGACCGAAGCCGGTACGGCGGCCTACAGCCGCTGCCAAGCCATGGTGGCGGCCGCGCGCGAAGTGCTGGCACTGAGCGACACCAACAGCGCCATCCCGCGCGGCCTGCTGCGGGTCAGCATGCCCAAGGCGCTGGGGCGCCAGGTGGTGCATCCGCTGATGGCGGGCTTTTTGCAGCAGTACCCGCAGGTGGATGTGCAGCTGCTCATCACCGACCGCACGGTGGATCTGTTTGAGGAAGCGATTGACCTCGCCATCCGCATCACCGATGCGCCACCGCCGGGACTGGCCGGGCGGCCGCTGATGCGCATCCCGCACCTGGCCTGCGCCAGCCCGCGCTACCTGAGCGAGCACGGCACGCCGCTGCAGCCGCGCGAGCTGGCGCAGCACAGTTGCCTCTATCTGGGCGAAGACGAGCGCGACCGGTACTGGCGTTTTCGCCGGGCTGGCGAGGATGTGCGGGTCAAGGTCAGCGGGCGCTACGTGGCCAACCACAGCGAGGTGCGCCTGGAAGGGGCGCTGAGCCACCTGGGCATTGCCAGCCTGCCCGAGTTCACGGCACGCGCAGCGCTGGCCTCAGGCGAGCTGGTAACGGTGCTGGGGGGGTGGGAGCATGTGACCGATTACGCGGGCATGGCGTGGCTGCTGTACCCGCCCAATCGCTTCCTGGCGGCCAAGCTGCGGGTGTGGATTGATTATCTGGTGGCGGGTTTGGCCGAAATGCCTCACCATACAGCTCTTGCAGACTTATAAATGGAGCCCATGATGAACTCAGCAACACAAGGTCTGGCCCGCTTTATCGAGGCCCAGGATCGGGTTTATGAATCGGTGTGCAACGAGCTGGCACTGGGCGAAAAAACCGGCCACTGGATGTGGTTTATCTTCCCGCAATTCAAAGAGCTGGGGCGCAGTGCCATTGCCAAGCACTACGGCCTCGACTCCGCCGCCGAGGCTCTGGCCTATTGGCAGCACCCGGTGCTGGGCGCACGCCTGCTGGAATGCACGCAGCTGGTGATGGCGCAGCAAAACACCACGGCGCATGACATTTTTGGTTCGCCCGATGACCTGAAATTCAAGTCCTGCATGACGCTGTTTGCCCAGGTGGCGCGCGAGGAGCCGCGGTTCAAACAGGCACTGGCGCGCTTTTTTGGCGGCCTGCCCGACGAGAGCACGCTCAAGCTGCTGGTGTAGCGCTCAGCGTGCTTCCGGCAGCTCGATCTTGACTTCCAGCACTTCAAGGTTTTCCTGGCGTTCCAGGTTGACCTTGATGTCGGCCAGGCTGATCTTGACGTACTTGCTGATGACAATCATCAACTCACGCTGCAGTTCAGGCAGGTAATCGGGCTCGGCAGCGTTGCGACCGCTGCGTTCGTGCGCCAGGATGATCTGCAGTCGCTCTTTGGCGACACTGGCGGTTTTCTTTTTTTCGCCAACAAAAAATTTGATGAATGACATGGTTTTATTTCCCGCCAAAAATGCGATTCATCAGCTTGTCCTTGAACCCCAGTTTGGGCATCTCGGTGAAACGCATGGGTTTGTCGTTACCCAAAAATCGGTCGATCAGGTCTTTGTAGGCTTCTGACACGTCGCTGTTGTGCATATGCACCACTGGCAAGCCCTGGTTCGACGCATCCAGCACCAACTCGCTCTCGGGAATGATGCCGATCAGCTTGATGCGCAAAATGTCCTGAATGTCTTCCAGTGACAGCATTTGCCCGGTGTTCACCCGCGACGGGTTGTAGCGGGTGATGAGCAAATGCTCCTTGATCGGTTCCACGCCTTCCATGCCGCGCTTGGTCTTGCTCGACAGCATGCCCAGAATGCGGTCCGAGTCGCGCACCGAGGAGACTTCGGGGTTGGTCACGACCAGCGCTTCATCGGCAAAGTGCATGGCCATCATGGCGCCGGTTTCAATGCCGGCCGGGGAATCGCACACGATGTACTCGAAGCCCAGGGCGGCCAGGTCGTTCAGCACTTTTTCCACGCCGTCTTGCGTCAGCGCTTCCTTGTCGCGGGTTTGCGAGGCGGCCAGCACAAACAGGTTGTCGCACTGCTTGTCCTTGACCAGCGCCTGGTTCAGGTTGGCTTCGCCCTGGATGACGTTGATCAGGTCGTACACCACACGGCGTTCGCAGCCCATGATCAGATCCAGATTGCGCAGGCCGACGTCAAAGTCGATCACGGCCGTCTTGTAGCCGCGCAACGCCAGACCCGTCGCAAAGCTGGCGCTGGTGGTCGTTTTACCGACGCCGCCCTTGCCCGAGGTAACCACAATGATTTTTGCCATGGGTGAGATATCTTTCAAAAAATTAGGCCTTCAGGGCTTCAAACAGCAGCTTGTCCTGCCCGTCGTTGCTCAAGCGTACTTGCGCAGGCTTACCCCGAACTTCTGGCGCCAACGGATGTTCACTGGTGCGGTACACGCCCGCAATGGAGATCAGTTCCGGCTCCAGACACAAAGAAAAAATGCGGGCATGAACGTTGCCGCTGGCACCCGCCATGGCCTTGCCGCGCAGCGGCGCGTAGACGTGGATATTGCCATCGGCCACCACCTCGGCACCCTGGTTGACCATGGCCAGCACGATCAGGTCGGCCCCCCGGGCATACACTTTTTGACCGGAGCGCAGCGGTTTGTCCACCACCATGGTGAGCGGGCCCGGAACTTCACGCAGCACCTCGCGCACCACTTCCTGCACCTGAATCTCGACCACCGCAGGGGCCGCGTTCACCACGCGCGCACGCGGCATATCGACCGGCGCTTCCACCAGACCGAGCGCCAGCGCGGCCGTCTGCCATTCGGCACTGGCGCCGCGCACCGCGACCGGCACCAGACGACACATGCGCAACACCAGCAACAGGGGTTTCAAGTCTTGCAGCGGGGTGTCGGCGGGCAAGTGCGAGAAGTCAATGACCAGCGGATCGTGCTCAAAAAAATCGGGAATCTCGCCTGCCACACCATATTGCGCCTGCAAATCGGTGGCTAACTGCTGCCAGTCGCTGGTCTTGAGCAGCAAGGCCACCAGAGGCAGCTGGGCGCTCTTGATTTCAAACGAGGCATGCGCTGGGTTAGACGAAGGTGGCATTTGAAATGAGCGGTCTGTGAAGAACAGGGGGATTCGGGTGAACGAGGGCTCAAAGGCAGTAACAAGTGATGGGAAATTTTACTTGATTGCACTTCTCAAGCCCTTTGTCAGCCGGGTTTCTTTTGCCGGTGCGGGTATTCAAACGACGGAAGTTTTTTTTGTCTGGACTTTGGCTGTTCTTATCTCTTTCTTATTCTATTTATAAGTAGTAGTAGTAGATAAGGGTTCGGGTTTTGTGTGGGTAAGTGCTCATTCACTTTAAAAATCAAGCACTTACATCACCTTGACGCATGTGCGCAGCCCAGCGTCCGGGCTGTACCCGGAATCTGGATAACTTGGGGCATGTGGTTTTTCCTGTGGATAACTTGTCTCTTGTGCGAAAACTGTCCACAGCTTTGTGCTTTGACAGCACGAATGAAGTTGGTGTATGCAAACTTCGCAAACAATTTTCACCAAAAAAACCGCAACGGCACCAACACCGGTCTGTGTCGCACCAGATTGGCGTGAGATGCGGGTAACTCCCGATTGCGGCAGGCGAAAACAGCCCTTTCAACGTGGCACGAAACCTGCAAATACCCCGGACATTGCCACTCTGCGGAAGCGCCCCATGTCCAATATCCTCGATAGCAGCCCCTTGGATCACGCGCAGCCGAGCACGTCGTCGCGTCTGCTGCTGGCTTCGATCCAAAGCGCCGTGCCGACGGCACTTGAAGAGGCGGCGTCGTTTGGCCGCTGGTGGTTTGAGCCCGAAAGCGCGCAGCTGGTGCTGTCGGCGGCGGCGGCGCGTTACCTGAACGTGTCGCAGCGGCATCACCCGCGTCTGGAAGACGGCTTCGTGAACGTGGTGCCGGACGATTTGCTGCGCCTGCTGTCGCTGCTGTCCGCTTCGTCCGGATCCGCCATTGATTGTGAATTTCGCGTTATCGACGCGCAAAACAAGCTGCACTGGCTGCGTTTGAGCTCCCTGCCGGGGGAGTTGGCCAACCCGGCCATCCTCAGCGGCATCTTGCTGGATGTGACGCCCGGCAAACACGCCGCCATGCGCGAGCGCCTGGGTTTTGAGATGACGGAGTTCCTGCTCGGCTCGCACACGCTGGGCGATGCCATTGGCAATGTGATTCAGCTGATCTGCAAAAACCTGGGCTGGGACTGGGGTGCCTACTGGGCGCTGGAGCCGACCGCCCAAGGCACGCCACGCCTGGCCTGCAAGCATTTCTGGCATCCGCCAGAACACAATCTGGCCGCCTTCGGCGCCGACAGCGCACGCCTGTTCATGGCTCCCGGCGAAGGGCTGGTCGGCCGCGTCTGGCAGCAGGGGGAGTCCGGCTGGGTGGATGACATGGCGAATGACCCCTGCTTTTTGCGCCGCACCAGCGCACAGGAGTGCCAGCTGCTGTCGGGCTATGTGTTTCCGGTCACCTATGTGTCGGACGACGGACAGACCCACAGCCCCGGCGTGCTGGAGTTTTACAGCAGCCTGTCGCGCCAGCCGGAGGCGCAATTGCCGATCCTGTCGGCCACCATCGGCGCCCTGATTGCGCAGATGGCGCAACGGCTGGAGCAGCAAGCCATTATTTTGCATCTGGCACAGGGCGACGAGTTGACCGGCTTGGCCAACCGCAGCCACTTTTATGCCCAGCTGGACCAGGCCTGCAAGGCGGCCAGCCAGACCCGCACGCCGTTTGGTCTGATCTTCATTGACCTGGACCGCTTCAAGCCGATCAATGACGCCTTCGGGCACGAGGCCGGCAATGTGGTGCTGCGCCAGTTTGCCCATCGCCTGCGCGCGCTGGCACCGCTGGGCACCTGCGTCGGGCGCCTGGGCGGCGATGAATTTGCCCTGCTGCTGACCGACGACTCGAAGGAACAGCTGACGGTGCTGGCAGAAAACGTGCTGCAGGCGGCCCGCGCCCCGTTTCTGTACGAAGGGATCGAGCTGACGGTGTCGGCCAGCATCGGCATCAGCCTGTTTCCGGAAAACGGCGAAACCAGTCCCGAACTGCTGCGCAGCGCCGATGCGGCGATGTACCGCATCAAGCAGAACGGGCGCAACGGCTGCGATTTTTTCTCGACCAAAAGCCCGCACATGCTGGCCCAGCAACAGTCCTCGCTGGCACAACGCCTGGGTATTGAGGCCGAGCTGCACCGCGCCCTGTACGGGCCGGCGCTGTTCTTGATGTACCAGCCGATTTTTGACATGAACACCCAGCGCATGAATGCGGTCGAAGCGCTGATTCGCTGGAAGCGTCCGGATGGCACGCTGGTGCCGCCCGATGTGTTCATTCCGATTGCCGAGCAAAGCCACCTGATCGTGCAGATCGGCAAATGGGTGGTGGCTCAGGCCTGCCGTGATCTGGCGGTGTTGCGCGCGGCGCAGTTCGAGCACCTGAAGGTGCATGTGAACATGGCCGCCTCCGAGTTCATGAGCAGCAGCCTGCCCGAAGAGTTGCGCACCCTGGTGGCGGCGTTTGACCTGAGCCCGCACAGCCTGTCGCTGGAACTGACCGAGGGCATGCTGATGAAGCAGCCGGAGCGGGTGATTCCGGTGATGCACACCCTGCGCCAGCTTGGCTTCGAGATCAGCCTGGATGACTTTGGCATGGGCCATTCCTCGCTCTCGCTGCTGCGCAATCTGCCGATCTCGTCGATGAAGATCGACCGCTCGTTTGTGCGCGATCTGCCGCAGCAAAGCAATGACCGGGCGATTGTGAAAACCATTGTCGACCTGGGGCGTCACATGAACCTGAGTGTGATTGCCGAAGGCATCGAAACCGCGTCGCAACTGGCGATTCTGCGGGAATCGGGTTGCACCCTGATTCAGGGTTTTTTGCTCAGCCGCCCCCTGAGCCTGGCTGATTTGCTGCGCAAGTACCCCGCCGGGCGCTGGCAGTCGTGAGGCTTGTTGGCTGTGTTTTATCATTTTTTGAAAGGTAGGCCGCTATGTCCTTCGTCATGACCCACCACGCCAAGTCCACCGGCCCCCTGCCCGCCCCCAAGTTGTCGGGCGAGGTGTTTGCCACGCTGATCAACCTGTCGGGGCGGCGCCGCTTCACCTCGCAGCGGGTGGTGCTGTATGCGGTGCTGGCGGCCGAGAAAGACCCGTCCGGGGTGGCGGTGGCCACCGATGCCCTGGGCCTGTTCCGGGAGGCGCACACCGCGCTGACGCAGGGCAACGATCAGCTGCCGGGGCTGTTCAGCCCGGCCCTGCAGGACGCCTACTTTGGGCCGGAGCAGGGCGACAAGAAAATCCAGGACTTCATCTCCCTGGCGGAACGCACGCTGCACGCGATTGCGTCCGGCTGGCGCCAGGCGGGGCCGCTGCTCGATGAACTGATCGCCAGCACCACGCCCCTGCTGGTGATCCTCAACAGCATCACCGCGCTGTATGAAAAGGAGGCGCGCCAGCATGCCAATACGGCCAAAAACCAGCTGCAGGACGTGATGAGCGAGATCAAGGCGATCTCGAAACACGCGCACATGGTGGCCTTCAATGCCCAGATCATCGCCGCCCGCGCCGGCACGGCGGGGCGCGAGTTTTCGGTGGTGGCGAGCGTGCTGAGCGGCATCACGAGCGAGATTGACGTGCTGCTGCAGACGGCGCTGGCCAAAGCAGACGCCTGAGTACCCTGGCGCTGAATTTATAAGAAATATGCCGCCAGCCCTCGTGAATCAAGCGTCAGCAGCTATCAATTAAATAGCAATTTCAACGCGGATGGGCGGCCCGGATGCGGCTGACCAGCGCGGCCACGGCCGGGTCGGCCAGCGCCGGGGCGCTGGCATTGTCGATCTGCGCGCGGATCAGGCGTTCCAGCATTTCCGGCTGCGGCGGCACCGGGCCGAAAAAGCGCGGCTCGTCGCCCACCGCCAGCAGCAGGGTGGGGAAGTTTTCCACGTCCAGCGGGTGCAGCAGGTCGGCCTCGTCTTCCACATCCAGCCAGAGGTAGTGCGCCTGCGGGAATCTGGCCTGCACGGCCTGAAAGCGCTGCGCATAGTCGCGGCAGACGCCGCACCACTCGGCGCACAGGCAGACCACCAGCAGGGCGCCGGGCTGCGCCGGATGGTCTTGCGGTTTCACGCTGCGGGGTCAGCCGCCGGTGTGCGGCGTTGCGCCAGGGCCGCCTGCACGTTACGCGGATCCATGCCGTACATGTCGGCAAACGCGTCGACGCTCTGGCCGCTGCCTTCAAAGGCGCGGCACAGGGCCTCCTGCTTGGCCTGTTTCTGCTCCAGCTCGGCCAGCGCTTCTTCGAGCAGCGCAGTGGCGTCGGTGTCGTGCGTCTGCACGGCGGCCTGGTAGTCCTGGCGGCTCAGGCCGGAGGCTTCAAAGGCGGCAATCAGCTGGGCGCGGAACTTGGGGCGCAGGTCTTCGCGGGCGCGGCTCTGGCGGCGGCGGAACAGCTCCAGCAAGGCCAGGTAGATGTGTTCGGGCGAGACGTCTTCCACGGCGGCACCTTGCAGGTCGTGGCGCTGCTTGCCAGCGGCCACGCTTTGCAGGTAGCGGGTCGAGCGGGTGTGCAGGCCGAGGGCGGCTTTCAGGGCGGCGCGCTCGAAATGCTCGGGGTGTGCGGCCAGCAGTTCCTGGAAGGTGCCGAGCTTGAGTGGCAGGAACTCGGCGCCAAACAGGTGCGGGTAGAGTTCAAACAGTTTTTCAAGCACCGGCTGAACCGGGGGCCGCGCGGGCTTGCGGGCTGGCTCGTTGGCGGGGGTGGGCGCCGCTGCTGGGGCCGCTGTTTCTGGTGTGGTACTGGTCATGGGATTTATCGTTGGGTCAAGTGCCGATTGTCGGCGAAGTGGCTGACGGCTCGCCCAGGGCCGCTGGGGATCGCTCTAGAATGAGCTGAACAAAAGGGGGGTATGGGTGGCTTCAATCCGATTACTGACTGTGATGCTCGCGGGCTGGTGTGTATTGACCTCGGGGGGCGCTGCGCAGGCGCAGTCGGCCCGCCAGCGCAGTGCCGAGGTCGATCTGGTGGCACGTTTCAAGGAGGTGGAGCGCGATCCCAAGCTGCGCGAGGCGCTGCGCAAGACCGGCCAGAAGGCGGCGGCGGTCTGCGCCCATTGCCACGGCGAGGGCGGCCACAGCCTCAAGCCGGAGATTCCCAATCTGGCCGGACAAAACCCGACTTACCTGATCGAGCAGCTGCGCCAGTTTGCCGACGGGCGGCGCCGCTTTGAATTCATGGAGGGCATGATCAAGGCCATGAGCAGCGACGAAAAGATCGGCATTGTGCTGTTCTATGCCAGTAAAAATGTCACGCCAAAACCGGCGGCCAATGCCGCCCTGGCTGCCAAGGGCAAGGACTATTTCAGCAAGATTTGTTTCCGCTGTCACGGCGAAGACGGGCGCGGCAACGAGAAATTTGCCCGCATTGCCGGCCAGCAGCCGCAGTACCTGCGCAGCACGCTGCAGCACTACCGGGCTGGTAGCGGTGGCCGGGTTGATCCGTTGATGGCGAGCACGACCCGCCTGATGACGGACGCCGACATTGAGGCCGTGGTCGCCTATGTCGGGTCGATGGAGTAAAGCCGGCCTTGTGGTGGCTGGGTTGGCTTAGGTCGATTCAGCTTGCGCCAGTTTGGCACTTTTCCAGTAAACGTCATCGCCGACCGTGCCGTCGGTGCGGAAACGGTTCAGCACGCGCGACAACACAAACATCAGATCCGACAGCCGGTTCAGGTACTGGCGCGGCGTTTCTTTCAGCGTGTCCTGCGCTTCCAGCGCCACCACGGCGCGTTCGGCGCGCCGGGCTACGGTGCGGCAGACATGCGCCAGTGACGCTGCGCGGGTGCCGGCGGGCAGGATAAATTCCTGCAAGCGCGGCAGCGCCTCGTTGTGTTCGGCCAGTGCATCGTCGAGTGCCAGCACCGCTTCGGGCTTGAGCAGCTCAAAACCGGGAATGGAGAGTTCGCCACCCAGGTTGAACAGCTGGTGCTGAATCTCCACCAGCAGCGTGCGCACGCGCTCAGGCATGTCCTCGCACAGCAGCAGGCCGATGTTGGAGTTGAGTTCATCCACGTCGCCCATGGCATGCACGCGCAGGCTGT
>OFRD01000749.1_pt1 | contig 12019 bp, 9 predicted proteins | sample 1543041 | NCBI WGS metagenome assembly OFRD01 (sample SAMN07774234, study PRJEB24372) | wastewater metagenome | isolation source: Exp Tend CN 100WW | collected 2016-02
CTCGACCGCGCGCTTGCCGCTTATGCCGAGACGACGCGTCGTCAGCTGCTCTATTCGAGTGCGCTCGTCGCAAACCGCACGTCGAAAGGATTACAAGGGCGGCACAGCGCCGACCGAGCGCTCGCCTTGCTTCTCGCCGATACCGGCATTCGCGTGCGTCGAGCGGGCAAAGCCTTTGTCCTGATCGAAGCAACGTCACGCCAGTCACGCGCTGAGCGCACACCAACCCCACGGCCGCCGCGGCGAGCCCAACAACGGACGCCATCGCCCGACCCAGCACCCGAAAACGAGACGGAGACGATTGTGCTGACGGGGACGAACATTCGCGGTGCGGGCGGCGGCAGTTCGCCGCTGGTGACGGTCTCGCGCGATGAAATCGAGCGGGCCGGCCAGTCGACGGTCGGTGCCGCGGTCGCTGCGCTCCCACAGAATTTCGGCGGCACGAGCACCGAGGACACCAGCCTGACCAGTTCTGATCGCACCACGCTCAACGAAGGGCTGGGCAGCGGCGCCAATCTGCGCGGACTTGGTAGCGATGCGACACTCACGCTCATCAATGGACGCCGCGTGGCGGGTGCTGGCGGCCAAGCCGAGTTCACCGACATCTCGATGATCCCGCTGGCGGCTGTCGAGCGGATCGAGGTGCTCGCCGACGGGGCATCCGCGATCTACGGCTCGGATGCGGTCGGCGGAGTGATCAACGTCATCTTGCGCAAGAGCTTCAAAGGCGGCGAGACCCGGTTCTATTCGGGTGTGCCAACGCAAGGCGGCGCTTCGGAAGTCCAGGTTGGCCAGGTGCTCGGCTCTGCCTGGGGCGGTGGCCATGCGTTGATCGCCTATGAGTATTCGCTGCGCGAACGGCTGCGGGCGAGGGAGCGCGATTATACGCGGTCGGCCGACCTGCGCCCGCTCGGTGGCTCTGACTGGCGTTCGTTCCTCACCCGTGAGGCCGATTTCTCGGCCTGGTATCAATCCGTCATTGCAGAAGCCGATCTTGCCGAGGAATCGGGCGTGCGCGGCTGCATGGTGATCCGGCCCTGGGGATACGGCATTTGGGAGCGGATCCAGCGGCTGCTCGATGACCGGATCAAGGCGACGGGCCATGAGAATTGCTATTTCCCGCTGTTCATCCCGCTCTCCTATTTCGAGAAAGAAGCCGAGCATGTCGAAGGCTTCGCCAAGGAAATGGCGGTCGTCACGCATCATCGGCTGAAGGCGGACGGCAAAGGCGGGCTGATCCCCGATCCCGAGGCCAAGCTCGAAGAACCCCTCGTCGTCCGCCCGACCTCGGAGATGGTGATTGGGGCCGCCTTTGCCCGGTGGGTGCAGTCCTGGCGCGATTTGCCGGTGCTGATCAACCAATGGGCGAACGTCGTCCGCTGGGAAATGCGCACGCGCATGTTCCTGCGCACCAGCGAGTTTCTGTGGCAGGAGGGGCATACCGCGCACGCTTCGGCCGAGGAAGCACGCGAGGAAACGCTCAAGATGCTCGAGGTCTATCGTTCGTTTTCCGAGGATTGCCTCGCGCTGCCGGTGGTCGCGGGCGAGAAGCCCGAGAACGAACGCTTTCCCGGTGCCGTCGCGACCTACAGCATCGAAGCGATGATGCAGGACGGCAAGGCGCTGCAGGCCGGCACCAGCCATTTCCTGGGCACCAATTTCGCGAGCGCGCAGAACATCCGCTTTCAGAACGACCAGGGCGAATTCGTCCTTGCCAATACGACGAGCTGGGGCGTGTCGACGCGGATGATCGGCGGTGTCATCATGGTTCACGGCGATGACGACGGCCTGCGCGTGCCGCCGCGCATTGCGCCGTGGCAGATCGTGATCGTGCCGATGTTGCGCGATCAGCCCGAGGACGCCGCGATCGTCGACTATTGCAAGGCGTTGCAGGCTGAGTTGGCCAATCAATCGGCACTGCGCGAGCCAGTGCGCGCATTGCTCGATCTCAAATTCGGCAAGGCCGCGACCAAGCGCTGGGGCTGGGTGAAGAAGGGCGCGCCGATCGTGATCGAGGTTGGCGGGCGCGATGTCGCGGGCGGCAACGTCTCGGTGATCCGGCGCGATCGGTTGTACCGCGAAGATGGCAAGCTCGACAGCGCGGTGGTGGCGCGGGGCGATTTCGTCGGCCAGGCGACGGGGTTGCTGGAGGAAATCCAGGCCGGACTGCACGCAGAAGCGCGCGCCCGGCTGGAGGCAAATATCGTCGCCGCCGCCGATTTCGCCGCGATTGAAACCCATTTTGCCGATGGCGCGAAGAATCCGGGCTGGCTCGAAGTCCAATGGTCCCGGCCGACCGGAGCCACGCTGGATGCGGTGGTCGAGCGCCTCAAGGCGCTTAAGCTCACCATCCGCAACGCACCGATGCAACAGGCCGCACCGGACGGGGCCTGCGTGTTCACCGGAAATCCGGCGGTTGAACGCGTGCTAATCGGGCGCGCTTACTGAGCGGGGGCATGATGGACGTTCACGGCAGCTATGCGCGCGATGGCTATGCACTGATCAAAGGCCTGCTGCCGCGCGACGTCGCGACGGCGTTCCTGCGGCAAATGAAGGCCGATCTTGCGCAGGGTGGGGCTCCGATCGAGCGCCACACTCGCGCGTCGCCGCTGCTGAAAGGCGATGCGGTCGAGGTTTATGGCTATCATTACCCGCCCATGCTGGGGATGCTGTGGGGGCTCACGCCGACGGTCCGCGCGCTGACGGGTCGCGATTTGCTGCCGACCTATGATTATTTCCGGATCTACCGCGAAGGCGATATCCTGCGCGTGCATAGTGATCGGCAGGCGTGCGAGCACAGCCTGTCGCTGACGCTCGATTATAGCGACGGCGTGCCGTGGGATCTGGAGGTCGGCACCGACCGGCTCGATGGCCCGAGTGCGGCGGTTGGACCCGACTTTGGCGGCAAGCGCTATGTCTCGCTGACGATGGAGCCGGGCGACGCGGTGCTCTATCGCGGCGTCGAGCATCGGCACGGGCGGATGACGCCCAATGCCAATGGCTGGTCGGCGCATCTCTTCCTGCACTGGGTTGAGCGCAACGGCCCCTATGCGAGCTTTGCGTTCGACGGGAACGCCGACACCACAAAGCCGGTGAATTTCAACTTTTCGCAAGATCGGGCGTGAAGCGCGCGCCGACATGTGCCTCGCCGCGCGCCTCGGCGAGTTTTACCTGGCGGTGGCGCTCGGCATAGCTCGCGCGCGCCTGCGCATCGCGGGTGGCGTGGCAAGCGGGGCAGGCGACGCCTTCCTCATACAGCGGTGAGGCGCGGTCGGCGGGGCTGACCGGCATACGGCAGGCGCGGCACAGTTCATGGGTGCCGAGCGCGAGGCCGTGGCCGACCGCAACGCGCTCATCGAACACGAAGCATTCGCCGTGCCAGCGGCTTTCGGTTTCTGGCACCTCTTCGAGATATTTCAGGATGCCGCCTTCGAGATGGAAGACGTCGTCCAGCCCCTCGGCCTTGAGGAAAGCGGTCGATTTCTCACAGCGGATGCCGCCGGTGCAGAACATCGCGACCTTCTTGCCCTCCAACTCCGTGCGGTGGTCGCGCACCCAGGCGGGAAAGTCGCGGAAGCTCTCGGTCGCCGGGTCGATCGCGCGGGCGAAGGTGCCGACCTTCACCTCATAGGCATTGCGCGTGTCGATCACGATTGTGTCGGGATCGTCGATCAGCGCATTCCAGTCGGCGGGTTTCACATAATGACCGACACCTTGCAGCGGATCGATATCGGGCTCCCCCATCGTCACGATCTCGCGCTTGAGACGGACCTTGAGGCGATGGAACGGCATCGTCGCGGCATGGCTGTATTTGACCACGATGCCTGAGCAGTCGGGCAGGGTGCGGATGTGCGCAATGACAGCGGCGATGCCCGCGTCCGACCCGGCGATCGTACCGTTAATGCCCTCGCGCGCGAGCAGCAGAGTGCCCTTGATACCCTGCGCTTCGCAGAGCGCCAGCAGCGGCGCGCGGATGGCGGCGGGATCGGGGAAGCGGGCGAAGCGATAGAGCGCGGCGACTGTGATGGGGGCAGGGTGAACCATAAGGCAAAGCGCTGTAGGCTTCCCCGACCCCCGAGGCAATTACGCCTGCTTCAGCGACTGCATGTCGATGACGAAGCGGTATTTCACGTCGCTCTTCACCATCCGGTCATAAGCGGCGTCGATATCCTGGATGCGGATCATCTCGATATCGGCGGTCAGGCCATGTTCGCGGCAGAAATCGAGCATGTCCTGGGTCTCCTTGATCCCGCCGATCAACGATCCGGCAAGCGCGCGGCGTTTGAACACGAGATGGCCGACATCGGGCGCGGGATGCGGCGATTCGGGCACGCCGACCAGCGTCATCGTCCCGTCGCGCTTGAGCAGCGCGAGGAACGGGTTGAGATCGTGCGCGGCAGCAACGGTGTTGAGGATGAAGTCGAAGCTGTTGACATGGGCGGCCATCGCTTCCGAGTCCTTGGACACGATCAGGTCGGTCGCGCCGAGCCGCTTGGCATCGTCGCGCTTGCTGGGGGAGGTGCTGAACACATAGACCTCGGCCCCCATCGCGGCGGCGATCTTGACGCCCATATGGCCGAGCCCGCCCAGCCCAACCACGCCGACCTTCTGCCCCGGCCCGACTTTCCAGTGGTGCAGCGGCGAATAGGTGGTGATCCCGGCGCACAGCAACGGCGCGACGGCGGCGAGATCGGCCTCGTCATGCGTCACCTTCAGCACGAAATCCTGCTTCACCACGATATGGTCGGAATAGCCGCCCATGGTGTGGCCGCCCATCACCGGATCGGGCCCGTTATAGGTGCCGACAAAGCCGGTCGTCTCGCAATATTGCTCCTCGCCGTCGGTGCAGGACGGGCAGTGGCCGCAGCTGTCGACCATGCAGCCGACCCCGGCGATGTCGCCGACCGCGAATTTGGTGACGTTGCTGCCGACCGCAGTAACGCGACCGACGATCTCATGCCCCGGCACGCATGGGTATAGCGTGCCGCCCCATTCGCCGCGCACGGTGTGCAGGTCGGAATGGCAGACGCCGCAGAACAGGATGTCGATCGCTACGTCGTCGGGCTGAGGATCGCGGCGTTCGAACGAGAAGGGCGCGAGCGGCGCGTCGGCGGCATGCGCGGCAAAGGCGTGGGTGGTGGTGGTCATGCGAAATCCTTTCGCCGCCGCTACGCGCGGGCACGGAGCGGCTGTGCTTGGATGGTGGTGTGACTAGGCTGCGGTAACTCGCCCGTGATCGACATCGTTCCCGCCTGCGGTCGGGAAAGTTTCCGTCCACCAGCGCTCGACCTGCGTGCGCTCGGCCGCGCTCAGATGCAGCCCCAATTTGGTGCGGCGGAGCAGGACGTCGTCGGTGCTGCGCGCCCATTCGCGATCGTGCAGCCAGCGCGCCTCGAGCTCGGTCAAGCCCCCGCCGAGATCTGCTCCGAGCGCGGCTTCATTGTCGATGCCGTCGAGCATTTCTGCGAGGCGCGAGCCGTAAGCATGCGCCATGCGCTCCGACTGCGCATCGCCCAGAAAAGGCCACCGCGCGCGGACCTGGGCCAGGAACTGCGCAAAGTCCGGAATCGCGCCGCCGGGAAACACCCGCGCCCGCGTAACCGGATGCGCGGTGAAGCCCATCGGGCCCGACAGCTTGCCCAACGCCTCTTCGGCGAGATGCCGCGCCGTCGTGATCTTGCCGCCGAAGATGGAGAGCAAGGTCGGGCCGTTGGTGTCGAGCTCCAGCACGTAATCGCGCGTCACCGCCTTGGCTTCGCTCGCACCATCGTCATAGAGCGGGCGCACGCCCGACCAGGTCGAGGTGACGTCGGCGGGGCTGATCTGCCGGACGAAATGGCGGTTCACTGCCTCGCAGAGATAAGCGATTTCGCCCGCGTCGATCTGCGCGTCTTCGGGGGCATCGACCGGAATGTCGGTGGTGCCGATCTCGGTAAAGGCCCCCTGATAGGGGATGGCGAAGACGATGCGGCCATCGGGCTGCTGCAGGATATAGGCGTGGTCGCCCTCGAACAGGCGCGGCACGACGATGTGGCTGCCCTTGACCAGCCGCACGCCCGAGGCGGCGTTGACGCCGAGTCGGCCGAGCAACTGATGCACCCACGGCCCGGCGGCATTGACCAGCGCGCGGGCGGTGACGGTGCGTCCATCGGACAGCGTCGCACGCCAGACATCGCCCTCGCGCCGCGCCGACTCGAGCGCGGTGCCGACCGCAATTTCGGCCCCGTTGGCGGCGGCATCGACCGCGTTGAGCACGGTCAGCCGCGAATCATCGACGAACGCGTCCGAATAGACGAAGCCCTTGCCCGCACCCTTGAGCGGCGCGGTGAAGGCGGTGTCGCTCCGCCGCAGCCCGCGCGAGAGCGCCAGCGTCATCTTGCCGCCCAGAAAATCATAGAGATAGAGGCCGAGCCGTACCATCCACCACGGCCGCAGCGCATTTTCGTGCGGCAGGACGAAGCGCAGCGGATGGATGATGTGCGGCGCGGCCTTCACCAGCCGCTCGCGCTCGCGCAGCGCCTCGGCGACGAGCTTGAACTCATAATATTCGAGATAGCGCAGGCCGCCATGGATCAGCTTGGTCGAGGCCGAGGAGGTGTGCGCAGCGAGATCGTCGCGCTCGACCAGGAGGACCTTGAGGCCAAGCAGGCTGGCCTCGCGCGCGATCGCACAGCCGTTGATACCGCCGCCGACGATGAGGAGATCGTATGTCACCGCTGTCCTGTATCGCACTCGTGCGGCGGATGCGACTGCGGTTTGCGGGAGCCGCGATGCTGACACAATTGCAGGTCTAATTCTGTGGTAACGTTCCAGCTCTTCGAAGGGGCCGACGATGCGAGTAGTGTCTCTTTCGCTTATTTGGCTCGCCGCACTAAGCCCGGTTGCGGCGAGCGCCACGATCGACTCAAGCGCAGCAGCGACCGCACCGGCATCGCACGATATGTGCACGACGCCTGCGGGATGGGCAAAGCCGTTTACCCATGTCTACCACCTGCGAAATGGAGCCAAGCTCGTCTTTGTCGGGGTGGAGCATACCGACGATATCACAGACGAGACGCACCGGCAGATCAAGGCGGCGGTCGAGCACTACAGGCCAGGGTTCGTCTTGGTCGAGGGCGTGTCTTCGGCCAAAAGCGGGTTCGACTGGTATCTGAAGGATATCGCCAACCTTGCACGGCATCGAACGGACGGCGGTGCTGCATCGGAGAATCTGTACGCCGTAAAGCTGGCGCTGGACAGCGGTGCACACTTCTCCGGCTGGGATTTCAGCCCGGATCAGGATTATAAGGTCCTCGTCGAAGATAAGGTCGCCATCGCCGATGCGCTCGGCGCGCATTTGTTACGGTCGAAGGTAAACCCTTTTGACCGCGAGAGCGCCGCAAGCTCGGTGGAGCGGCAAGTGCGCTACGCGGCCACGGTCGCGCCGGTTGCGAGCTTTGATTATGCGGCGTGGTACCGCCAGGCCTATGGCGAGCAATACGATCCGGCAAATGGCACGCCGTGCGGGAAGGGCATCGGCAGTCGGGTGGTAAAGGATCTCAGCTATCGCCGAAACCTCAACCTCACGAGCCTGATCGAGGCGCACGCGCAGCCCGGCCAAACCCTGCTTGTCGAAGCTGGAGCAAACCACTGGCTCGCGCTGAAGGATTGGCTTGCGACCCGATCATTGGCTTCGAGCTGAGTGGTCTCGGTAGCGGGCTCGCATTTGGTCGTTTGAACGGAAGCTAGCGCTCGGAAAATCTATAGATCTTGAACCAGTCCGACCTGCCCACCCTAAGGCGCGGGATAGACGCGGCTACTGTGCGGCGGATGCTCCTCGGCAAAGACAACGAGTCCGTCGTAAATGTCTGCCCAGCGTGCTGATTGATAGGTGTGATAGTCGGGCGCGGCGGGCGCGATGTCTCGGGCGCGCAAGGTTGCGCTGTTGAGATAGGCGGTCTGATGGTCGCCTGGTGCTGCCAGCTCCAGCGCACCTGGCGGCGGTGCCGGGACTGGTCGGTTTTCCTTGCGGCTCCAGCGATACGATCCGCCCCGCGCTGAAAAAGCGAGCGCGAAGGCGCGGCTCGCATACGCTTGATGGAGGAGCGTTCCGAAGGTGGGGGCACCGTTTAGATCGGGGCGGATCGCCGGGCTCTTTGCGGCATGGAAGCTGTGCGTCCAGACGATGATGCGGGTGCGTTTGGGCAGGTTGGCGGAAAAGCGAGCGAACGCGTAATACATCGCCCGATCCCGATCCTTCGCATAGTCCTCGGATGACAGGCGATCGCGCGCGAGTTGACGATCGATGCCGTCGAGCATTTGGATCCGCTCGGCCGTTTCTCCCTCGGCAAGGTTCTGCTTGGAGAGCGCGCTGCGCATATCCATGGCACATGCATCGATGCGGTTCTTAAAGTCTGGAGAATTTGGATGGTCATCATCAAAGGCGAGGTACGTGCGTCGATGGAAAGCCTCGACACAGGCCGTCCTGCGATCCACCGGTAACCCTTGGGTCAGCAGCGCCGCCATCGTCTCGTTCGCGAACGGCTGCTCAAAACCGCCCAATTGGTCGTCCATCCCGCCAAGCGTGATCCGGCCAGCCATCGCCTCGGTGTACAGGAAATGCGTCAGCGGCTTGATCTCGGCCTCGAACTTCCAGAGTCCGCCGACCGCGTTGCCGACCATCGCTTCGGTCGCCCGGCCATCGCGCCTCGCGCGGTTGAAACCCAGGAACTCGTAGAGGCTGCCCTCGAACACGACGGCGCGAAATCCGCATTGTGTGACCAGTCGTTCGACGAGCGCCACCTTGAAGGCTTCGGTATGCCCATCTGCGTGCGTGGCTTCCCCCAGAACCGCGACGTCGCGATGACAGAGATCTCGCATCACCGCATGCATTGCCGGTCGGTCGGTGCGCTCGACCGGCGCAAGTGCGGACGCAAACGCAGCGGGTGTGACAGAGGGGGCGAGCACGAGCAGCGTCACGAACGCCAGCATTGCCAAATGCGTCCGGCGCAGCCACCGCATCGCCATTCTCCCAAAGATGCGGAGAGGCTAGGGTCAGAGCGGGCGATTGTCGACAGTGCGCGCTGGTGCGCCGCTCACCGCGAGCGACTCAGTTGACCCCGCCCCCAAGGCGCTGTATGCGCACCTCCGCTTGACCGGGGCTTGCTCCGGGACAGTGCTTGAACATTGCTGGATGCATTCCAGGGCCCAGGGGGTGGTTTCACGCCCAATGGCCCTTTTTGTATTCCCCATTTTGTTCGGGGGGGCGTGATGGCTCCAGCAAAGTAACCAACAGTCAAGGTGAAGAGATTCAATGCCGACGATCAACCAGTTGGTCCGCAAGGGCCGCGATCCGCAGAAGGCCAAGTCCAAGGTCCCTGCAATGGAGCAGAACCCGCAGAAGCGCGGCGTTTGCACCCGCGTCTACACGACGACCCCGAAGAAGCCGAACTCCGCATTGCGCAAGGTCGCCAAGGTCCGCCTGACCAACAGCCGCGAAGTCATCAGCTACATCCCCGGTGAGGGCCACAACCTGCAGGAGCACTCGGTCGTGCTGATCCGCGGCGGTCGCGTTCGCGATCTTCCCGGTGTGCGCTACCACGTTCTGCGCGGCGTGCTCGATACACAGGGTGTGAAGGATCGTCGCCAGTCGCGTTCCAAGTACGGCGCCAAGCGTCCGAAGTAAGCCGGTCGGCCTATAGCCGATCCCAGATGGCTGAAGTTTAGAAGGAAAAATTGAAATGGCACGTCGTCGTCGCCCAGAAAAGCGTATCATCCTCCCCGATCCTAAGTACGGTGATGAGGTCCTCTCGAAGTTCATGAATTCGGTGATGCTTGACGGCAAGAAGTCCGTCGCGGAACTGATCGTGTACGGCGCGATGGAAACCGTCGAAGCCCGTGCGAAGAAGGATCCCGTCGCGGTTTTCCATGACGCGCTCACCAACGTGAAGCCCGGCATCGAAGTCCGCAGCCGCCGCGTCGGCGGTGCCACGTATCAGGTGCCGGTCGAGGTCCGTCAGGATCGCCGGTCCGCCCTCGCCATGCGTTGGCTCATCGGGTATTCGCGCGACCGCAACGAGAAGTCGATGGCCGAGAAGCTTGCCGCCGAAGTGCTCGCGGCGAGCCGTGGTGAAGGCAATGCGATCAAGAAGAAAGAAGACACGCACCGCATGGCCGACGCCAACCGCGCGTTCAGCCACTACCGCTGGTAATTTTCGTAACTATATCCTGGGGAGCCGTCACAAGCGGCTCCCCACATCGCTAAGGAACCTACGATCATGGCCCGCAGCCATCCGCTCGAGCGCTATCGCAATATCGGCATCATGGCGCACATTGACGCCGGTAAGACCACGACGACCGAGCGCATCCTCTATTACACCGGCAAGTCCTACAAGATCGGCGAAGTGCATGAAGGCACCGCGACGATGGATTGGATGGAGCAGGAGCAGGAGCGCGGGATCACGATCACGTCGGCTGCTACGACGTGCTTCTGGAACGACCATCGCATCAACATCATCGACACCCCCGGCCACGTCGACTTCACGATTGAAGTCGAGCGTTCGCTGCGCGTGCTCGATGGCGCGGTTGCGTGCTTCGACGGCGTTGCCGGTGTTGAGCCGCAGTCGGAGACGGTGTGGCGCCAGGCGGACAAGTACAAGGTTCCGCGGATGTGCTTTGTCAACAAGCTCGACCGTACCGGTGCCTCGTTCGACCGTTGCGTGGAGATGATCAAGGATCGTCTCGGCGCGCGTCCGGCGGTGCTGTATCTCCCGATCGGCCTTGAGAGCGATTTCAAGGGTCTGGTCGACCTGGTCGAGAACCGCGCGATCATCTGGCTCGAAGAGTCGCTGGGCGCGAAGTTCGAATATCAGGACATTCCCGCCGACATGGCTGACGCTGCCGCGACCGCGCGCAGCGAGCTGATCGAAATGGCCGTCGAGCAAGACGACGACCTGATGGAAGCGTATCTCGAAGGCACCGAGCCGACGACCGAGCAGCTTAAGGCGCTGATCCGCAAGGGCACGCTCAGCTTCTCGTTCGTGCCCGTGCTGTGCGGCTCGGCGTTCAAGAACAAGGGCGTGCAGCCCTTGCTCGACGCCGTGGTCGATTACCTGCCGAGCCCGCTCGACGTTCCTGCCATCCAGGGCCTCAAGCTCGACGGCGAGACCCCCGATTCGCGTCCGGCCGACGACAATGCGCCGTTCTCGGCGCTGGCGTTCAAGATCATGAACGATCCGTTCGTGGGTACGCTGACCTTCGCCCGCATCTATTCGGGCAAGTTGGAGACCGCGTCGCAGGTCACCAACTCGGTCAAGGACAAGAAGGAAAAGGTTGGCCGCATGCTGCTGATGCATGCGAACGACCGTGAGGACATTCAGGTGGCCTATGCCGGCGACATCGTCGCTCTGGCGGGGCTGAAGGACACGACCACCGGGGACACGCTCTGCGCCTCCAACGCGCCGATCATCCTCGAGCGGATGGAATTCCCCGAGCCCGTGATCGAGCTGTCGGTGGAGCCGAAGACCAAGGCCGACCAGGAGAAGATGGGCATCGCCCTCAACCGCCTGGCCGCCGAGGATCCCTCGTTCCGCGTCTCGACCGACCATGAATCGGGTCAGACGATCATCAAGGGCATGGGTGAGCTTCACCTTGAGATCCTGGTCGATCGCATGAAGCGCGAGTTCAAGGTCGAGGCGAATGTCGGCGCGCCGCAGGTGGCGTATCGCGAGTATCTCGCAAAGCCGGTCGAGCTGACCTACACCCACAAGAAGCAGTCGGGTGGTTCGGGCCAGTTCGCAGAAGTTCGCGTCAAGCTGACGCCGGGCGAGCGTGGTTCGGGTTTCGTGTTCATCGATTCGGTGAAGGGCGGCAACGTCCCGAAGGAATATATTCCTTCGGTCGAAAAGGGCATGCGCGAGACCGCCGAGACCGGATCGCTGATCGGCTTCCCGATCATCGACTTCTCGGTGGAGCTGACCGACGGCAAGTATCACGACGTCGACTCGAGCGCGCTGGCGTTCGAAATCTGCGCCCGTGGTTG
>OFRD01000750.1_pt1 | contig 12006 bp, 10 predicted proteins | sample 1543041 | NCBI WGS metagenome assembly OFRD01 (sample SAMN07774234, study PRJEB24372) | wastewater metagenome | isolation source: Exp Tend CN 100WW | collected 2016-02
TTTTATTGATTTTAAAAAACCTTATTAAAAGATCAATTTTTCAAAATTACTTATTTACATAAATTCCGATATAACAAAGGTAATAGAAAAGAATCATGTAAGTGGGGTTTTGAATGGATTTTAATTGGGCATATACATTCAGTTTGTTTTCGCATAAAAGCTTTTGGGCTGCAACATGGACAGTAATCGAACTAAGTGTTTTAGTTTGGATAGTCGGTATTGCTTTAGGCTTTTTACTTGCTTTAGGAAAGCAGTCCAAATTTAAAGCTTTGTCATGGTCTAGTGATATTTATATTTGGTTTTTCAGAAGTTTGCCATTATTGGTACTTTTGGTATTTGTTTATAACCTTCCGCAAATCTTCCCTGCAGCCAGTATTGTGCTGGCATCTCCCTTTATTGCAGGTTTAATTGCAATGACGTTGAGTGAAGCCGCTTATATCGCTGAGATTCATCGTGGTGGTTTGACTGCAATTCATAAAGGGCAAATTGAAGCAGGCAAAGCACTGGGCATCAAATATTCAGGTATTCAGCGGTTGATCATCGTGCCGCAAGCTTTCCGTGTAGCGCTTCCAGCATTGGGGAATGAATACGTTTCGATTGTGAAACTGACATCATTGGTATCAGTCATTTCATTAACTGAAATTCTGTTAGTCGGTCAGCGTCTGTATACGCAAAACTTCCTTGTCATGGAAACAATGCTTGCTGTTGCTTTCTACTATGTATTGATCGTGACGGTATTTGGCTGGCTCATTGGTTGGTTCGAACGTCGTATTGACATTACTTTGCGTAAACCAGGTTTACTGGCTGAAAGTGACCCATTACTGCAACTTCCAAAAGCGTCGATTCGTGCCCGTAAAGATATTACTTCTGAACGTGTAGGTGAATATGCACTTGAAGCGATCAATATTCATAAATCATATGGTAATCAAGAAGTTCTAAAAGGCATTGACCTCAATGTGAAATGGGGGGAAGTGATTTCAATCATTGGTCCATCAGGCTCTGGGAAAACGACTTTTATTCGCACGCTGAATGGTTTGGAAACTTTAAATCAGGGCACCGTCAATTTACTGGGTCAACCGTTCTTAAAGGATCAAGAAATCACTGAAAATGCGCCTGAGTATAAAAAGCAAATTGTTCATGTCGGGATGGTATTCCAAAGCTTTAACTTATTTCCTCATAAAACCATTTTAGAAAATGTCATGCTTGCTCCGCTTTATCATAAGATGGGGACAGTACTTGATAATAAGATCACTGCTTTAGCTATGCTTGATAAAGTGGGGATGAAGCAACACGCAAATAAATATCCGCATCAATTGTCAGGTGGTCAACAGCAACGTATCGCAATTGCCCGCTCCCTCGCAATGCAACCATCGATTATCTTATTTGACGAGCCCACTTCCGCACTTGATCCAGAGCTTGTGAATGAAGTTTTAAAAGTAATTGAAGAGCTGGCGAATGAAGGCTTAACCATGATTATTGTGACACATGAAATGCACTTTGCATTTCATGTGTCGGATCGTGTGGTATTTATGGAAAATGGTCATATTGTTTTAAATGATACCCCAGAAGTATTACAGCAATCTGGAAATGAGCGATTAGAAAAATTTATTTCTAAAGCGGCATAATCTTTAAAATTTTCAGATTTTAAGCAGTCATCATTTGACTGCTTTTTTATTTTTAATTATCTGCTTTTATAAAATTTTATTTTTATAAAGCCATGCGTAAAAAAAACCTAATCGGATTATGTGTATTTTTCATCTATATTTTAATAACACAATAAATGAAACTTAAGGGTTGGGGGAAATCGTGAAAAGAAAATCGATCTTAGTGAGTGCACTTATTAGTAGTTTATTTTTAACCGCATGTGCGAAAAAAGTTGAAACTGCAGCTACTCAAGCTGAAACGTCTCCAAAGAAATCTGTAACAGTAGGTTCGGATTTAACTTTCCCTCCTTATGAATATTTACTCGATGGTCAGCCGAGTGGTGTCAGTGTAGAAATCATGGAAAAAATTGCTGAAGTAGATGGCAGTTATAAACCTGAATGGATAGACACGCGTTGGGCAAATTTAATTCCTGGTCTAAAGGTGAATAAATTCGATATTTTATTTTCATCCATGTATATCACCAAAGAGCGACTTCAACAAATTGACATGATCCCTTACTACAAGACGGATATTTCACTCTTGGTACGTCATGATTCATATCTGGCACCAAAAGGTCCGAATGATTTATGTGGAAAAGTAGTCGGCGCGATGAAAGGCACAGCATTTGCTGCACAAGTACAGGAAATTTCAAAAGAACGTTGTGTCGATCAAGGCAAGAAAGAAATAACGATTCGTGAATTTGAAACTTCACCTCAAACAACCCAAGCTTTGTTGGCCCATGCTTTAGACATTCAATATGACGATGCTGCTGTGATGACAGCTGCAGTTAAAAATTTAGCCGATAAAGTCAAAATTACCTCCACAGAACAATTTTTCCCAATTGTTGGCGGTATCGGTATTCGTAAAGGTGATACAGCAACATACAAGCTTGTTGAAGAAGGTCTAAACAAAATTAAGGCTTCGGGTGATTATGAAAAAATTCTGGGTGCTTATGGCTTGAAAGCACCCACTGAAGAAGATATTGCAGCAGTAATGAATAAATAATTTTAGGGATTAAGGAGAGCGAAAATGTTGAAACAAGAGCAAATTGATCAATTTCATCGTGATGGTTATTTGGTGGTTGAAAATGTTCTAAGTCAAAATGAATTACTAAGTTTACGTCAGCAACTTGAAACGTGGGTAGATGAAAGTCGTGAATATACGGAAGCTTATGGTGAAACCATTGATGGACGTTCCCGTTTCGATGTGGATCCAGTAGATCATGGTGCGGATCATCCTGCTTTAAGACGAGTAAGTTCTCCGACCGAAATTTCAGATGTGTATTTTGAGACTGCTATTCATTCAAATATGGCTGAAATGGCGGGTAAGTTGATTGGTGGGAGTGGTACACGTTTTCATCATAGTAAAGTGAATGCCAAACTTCCGCATACGGCCACAACTGTGAAATGGCATCAAGATTTCCCGTTTACCCCTCATACCAATGATGACATGATTACAGCGTTATTAATGGTCGGTGAAGTCACACAAGATAATGGTCCTTTACAGGTCATTCCGGGAAGTCACAAAGGTGAATTGTTCAATCACTGGCAAGAGGGTCGTTTCACTGGCAAGGTTGAAGATGCAGTTGAAGCAGAGCAGTGCCAGAACTATGTGTCTTGTGTTGGTTCTGCCGGATCAGTATGTTTCATGCATACACGTTTACTTCATGCATCTGGGGCAAATCATACGGCATTGCCACGTTATTTATTTATCACGGTATACACTGCTGAAGATGCTGTTCCATTATCTGATAATCCATTACCAAGCGTACACCAAGGCCAATTGGTATACGGGCAAGAAAGTGGTCAAATTCGCATGACTGCAAATCAATTAAAACTGCCTCAAAAACCAAAGGGTGCATCATTCTTCGTGCAACAAGCGGGTCTTGAGGTCGCTTGAACAAAATATAAAGAACAATAAAAAAGCTTCATTTGAAGCTTTTTTTATGCCTGATTTTTTAGTCCAAAAAACTCGGATCTTCAGCCACTAATATAGATTTCATTTCTTGAAAATGCGCCATACTGAAATCTTCTATTTTTTCCCAATCTTTAGCCGTTTTTTCCGCAACGTCATCATTCAAAATATTTAAGGTTTGACCGGTTGAATAGGCATGAATCAGGATTTGACTCGAACGTTCAAAAGTATACATATCATCAAAAGCAAGTCCAATATCGTGAGATGCAATCAGTACACCATGATTTCCCATTAGTAAGCGGGTATTGTCTTTCAATAAATTTGCCAGGCGTTGTCCTTCTGCAACTTGATCAGCCATACCACTATAATTCGAATCATACGAAACACGGTTGAAGTAACGTGCGCTGTTTTGTTCAATCGGAAGCAGGGTTGGATTTTTCAGGCAGGAGAGTGCCGTCGCATAGATTGGATGTAAATGCATAATGACTTTAATGTCAGGGCGCAATTTATGAATTTGTCCATGAATCGCCCAAGCAGTCGAATCAATCTTTCCTTTCTCAAAACTTCCAGCATCATCCGCATGCACCAAGATCAAATCACTGGCTTTGACCTTAGAAAAATGCACCCATTTGGGGTTCATTAAGAAAGATTTTCCATCTTGTGACACAGCTGCACTAAAGTGATTTGCAACGGCTTCATGTATGCCTAATTTTGCACTTAAACGAAGCGCGGCAGCTAAATCTATACGTATTTCTGACTCTGTTTTCATATGCTTTCTCGGATTAAAGTAAATGAAAATTCTATTATTTTTCTGTGTGTAGGTTGCATCGTTTTTTTTGGAGTAGTGGCAAGGAAATTCAAAATTACTTTATGAAAAAAACTCACGTATAACATTTTTAAAGCAATTAAAAAATGCATGTTCAAAGGTGAAAATATGAATTTAATTTTGAAAGTAAAACCACTTGTTGCAGCTGTTTGTCTGGTTTGGGGATTGACTGCTTGTAGCGAAAAAACAGCACCAACAGAAGAGGCTAAAGTTGAAACCTCTGCAAAAGTCTATCAAATCGGCAGTGACATTACCTTTCCCCCATTTGAATATCTTAAAAATGACAAGCCCGTTGGTTTTGATGTCGATATTGCCAATCTAATATTTGCACAATCCGGTGAAAAAGCAAACTTTGTCGATAGCCGATTCTCAAATCTAGTCACAGGTCTTGAAGCCAAAAAATTTGATTTATTGATGTCTGCTTTATACATCACTAAAGAGCGCCTGGAAAAAGTCGATATGGTGCCTTATTACATGACCACTGAAGCGCTTATTGCACTGGCTGGCTCAGATTATCAGCCAAAAACACGTAACGATCTTTGCGGCAAAACCATTGCTTCACAAAAGGGTTCAATGTTCCCCGAACAACTGCGCCAAATGTCTGAGGAAAGCTGTGTTTCAAAAGGCAAAGCACCTATTACTATTCGTGAATTTGTCACTTCACCGGAATCTGTTCAAGCCCTTCTCGCAAAAGCTGTAGATGCACAATACGACGATGCCAGCGTTGCTCAAAGTACAGTTGAAAAGCTGAAGGGACGTATTGTCATTAGTTCGACAGAACCATTCTTCCCAATTTTAGGCGGTATCGCAGTGCCTAAAGGGGATACAGATATGTTGAACAAAGTTAAAAGTGGTTTAGATACCATCAAAAAATCGGGTGAATACGATCAACTATTGGCTAAGTACAAATTACAAGCGCCAACAGATGAAGAAATCAAAAAATATATGCCGAAGTAATTTAAATCCAATTCTTTTTACAACACTTTTTATATCAATATATTAGCTGAGATTTTAAATATGCAAAAGAAAGCTTTGAATTACTGTATTTCACTCATGGTTATTGGATGTATGGGGACTCCAGCATTTGCAGCAGATTTAACCATTGGGGATGCAAAAACAGATTTAGGGGCTTTAACGCTTTCTGGTTTTTTAAGAGCAAAATATCAAGATAAAAGTTGGTCTGAAAACGATCACAAACTCACTTTTGATGCTGCTCGAATTAACCTAGATTATAAATCCCCTAAGTTATTTGGTCATGTGGAGTATCGCTGTTATCAGTTCAATAAACTATGTGATTTTTCTACACTCGTTGATGGCTATGTAGGGTATAATATTAACGATAAACACCTTCTTCAAGCAGGTTTGCAGGCGGTACCTTTCGGTCCAGGCCGCTTTTGGGAAAGTAATTATTATGGTGGGGTCATCACTCAAATTGGCTTAGAGGATGTGCATAATGTTGGCCTTAAATACCAAGGCAAATTTAATACAGGCACAAAACTTGAATTGGCTTATTTCACAAGTGATGGCGGTAGTTATTCTGGGCCTTATTCTGAATATGCAAGCCGTTATACAACCAATTTTGTCAAACCTGAGGATTCATCTCAGACCTATCTTGATGAAACCGATATGTTCATTGTACGTGTTCAGCAAGAATTAAGCGGTTTGCCTGAAGGTATTTCAAGTGGTGTGGGTGCATCGTATTGGTCTTCAGATATCGACAATAAAACCTTAGGTACCACAGGTGATCGTCAGGCATGGGCATTATTTGGCAATCTTCATTATAACAATTTAGCTGTGACCGCGACTTTGGGTAAAAATGAAGTAGACAATGCTGATCCAATAACGCCTCAAGCATCGTTAATGGGCTCCTTTGATGATAATTTCATGGTTGCTAACGAAGGCATGTTCTATACCCTAGACCTTGCTTATTCATTTAAAAATGTCGGCAAATTCAGTGAAATTGAACCGCATTTCATGTATAGCAACTATGCGAAGTCAGAAAGTGGCTATAAAGATTCAACCCGTAATATTGTGGGTGTGACTGCTTATTACAATAACCTTATGTTTGTCGCAGACTACATCATGGGTAAAAATGACTTCCTGATTGGTGGACCAAACGATTCATATGCGCAAGGTAGCGCAGACAAGAGTGAACAGATGCTAAATCTACAGGTTTCTTATCTGTTCTAAATCACTCAAACTTTAAACATCCATACAGCACCGTAAAAATTTATACGGTGTTTTTTTATGGTTTAATTTTTTAAATGAGATTTTTCTGTTTTTACTTTGATGCCAAAAATGAAAAAGCGCGACTAAAAAAAGAGGCTACCAAGCCTCTTTGATTCATCATGACTATTTATGCTGCTTCACCTAAGCCTTTAGGGATGCCATTACGCCCTGGGAAGTCTTGGGCGAGCTGTCGTGCATTTGGCATTTGTAGCCATAAACGCAGCAATTTACGACGTTTTTCGACTTCCTCATAATCTTCAAAAGAAGAACGTGAGTGCATCACACAATAATTATTACAAAATTGAATATCACCGGGTTCCAGCATCATATCGAGGCGAAGACGAGGATCGTGGCTGATCGAATCAAAAATATTGAGTGCATCGGTTTGAACTTGAGATAAAGGAACCTTTTTACGATCATGACCCAATTCAATATAATGACGTAAATAGCGACATGCGAGCTTGCCATTATAATAACTAAAAATAGGTGAGAGTGAAGGTTCAACTTCGCCTAAATGGTCATACCAAGCAGGGTGGTAGAAATAACCAAGATATTCAGGATAGTGCTCAAGAATGCGGTTATACACGGTTGATGAACTGACAATGCTACTTAATCCACCTTGCTTCGCTTTACGAATGGACAGTAGACCAACAATGTCACTCAGATCTGCATGATAAGGAAGATACGCGTTAGTTTCATAAACGCGCGTCATTTTTTGGGTTTTGTCACCGACATTTTCGACATAGCCTAATAAGTCACCGCGAGCATTTTGGGTCACTGCATTGCCCATATGTAGGCCAAAGAGGTAATAGATATTGGCAAGTTGAGTTTCATTGTATTTTTCTGCATCTAAGCCACGAATGACAATAAAGCCATAGCCATTTTCGAGTTCGTTTGAAATATATTCAATTTGTTCTAGAAATTCTTCATCTTCAATCAGTGCATCGATTTTAACAAAATGAGGTGCAACCAGATTTTTTTCTTTTAGCTTTTTTAAAGCACTATTTAAAACAGTCAGCATGTGCGGAGAAAGGTGATAAATCCAATCTGTTTTATCCGCAATTTCTTGCCCAATCCATGCACATTTATCGGTAATTTGCTCTTTTAAAATGGTTTTCATCATTTCCCTAACCCTTATGAATTAATGTTTGTGGTTGCAATAAAAAAATGCACATATCAACTAAAAGAAAATATGTGCATGTTTAATTTAAGATTTAGGCAGAATTTTTAAGTAGGTTCTTGTCTGTTTGATATTCAAGATATTTACGTTGAATATCGATATGCTCGGCAATATGTTTTGCATCGTGCCAAACGCCCCAAATAAAGCTTGAACCACGACCTGTTAAATAAGGTAAACCTAAGAAATAAACCCCACGTTCAGGTGAAATACCTTGTTTGTGTTTAGGTTTATTAAATTCATCAAAAACATTCACCTGTAACCAGCTAAAGTCATAGCTAAAGCCAGATGCCCAAATTACAGACGTGATATTTGCTTTTGTCATATCTAATTCTAAAATTGGATTGGTCACACATTCAGGGTTTGGTAATTGATGTCTAGCTTGCGGTTCAGCAGGTAAATCTAAGCCATTTTTAGCCACATGAGCATCTGCTTCATCATAAAATGCCATCAGTACAGCGTCACCATCTTCCAAATTTTTCTTTAAATCATTTTTGAATTTGATGGTGTCATTTTCAAAAGATTCAGTCATGCCGACTAAAGTAATCCCTTGTTTTTCAAGTGCACGGAAATCAATATTAATACCGCCATGCGCACCACTTACAGCTAAACCTTTTAATGGACCATTGTCAGTACGCATAAAGTCCCATCCACCTAAAACCCCCAACCACCAAACGTTGTCACGATTACGATAGCTACGTGGTGGGCGCTCATGTTGACCGACAGATAAATACACTTTTTTGCCTGAACGGTTAATTTCATCGGCAATTTGTACGCCCGATGAACCTGCACCAATCACCAAAACTGCACCTTCAGGTAGTTGTTGCGGATTTTTATATTGATCTGAATGAATTTGATAAAAAGATGGATCTTTCGCTGCAACAGGTGGAATCACTGCTTTTTGGAATGCGCCTGTCGCGGAAACAATACGTTGTGTGTAAATGGTTCCTTCAGATGTTTCAACGGTGAAGCCTAAGCGGTTTTCAGATTTATAGGCTTTATTGACCGATACCCCTGTATGGATCGGTAAGTTGAATTTTTCTGCATATTTTTCAAAATAATCAGCCACTTTGTCGTGATGTACAAAGCTATCAGGATCCGCATCAAATTGCATATTGGGAAAGCAATCGTGCCAGCATGGTCCATTGGCAACTAAAGAATCCCAACGACGTGTGCGCCAAGCTTCGGCAATACGATTTTTTTCAAGTACAACATGTGAAATGCCCAAAATAGTTAAATGTTCACTCATTGCAACGCCTGCTTGACCTGCACCCACCACCACAGTATCGACATTTAAATTATTTAATTTCATCTTATATATCCTTCTAGCCAAAGCGCGCTGTATCAGTTCGCTGTTTATCTTTTTTATTTTTGAAATATTTAAACTTCAAAATTAAAAATCTGTTTCGATGGATTCAATATAAGTAGCTCTGTTGAATAGCGAAAATAATATAAGCAGAACGTATGAATCAAAAAAACCGAATTGCTTAAGCCACCTGAAGTTCATATAAAAGTGAAGATATTTTTTTGATTAAAAATTTATTGTTTGTTGTGTTTTTAACTTTAAATTTGGGTATTCCGACTTAAAAATACGACCAATAAATTATTTTATATAAGGGTAATACATGAAATCACGTGCAGCAGTAGCATTTGCGCCAGGTCAGCCATTACAAATTGTCGAGCTTGATGTTGAACCACCACGGGCAGGCGAAGTACTGGTTAAAATTACACATACAGGAGTCTGCCATACTGATGCTTTTACACTTTCCGGATCTGATCCCGAAGGAATTTTTCCTGCTGTATTAGGACATGAAGGTGCGGGAATTGTCGTGCAAGTGGGTGAGGGCGTAACAAGTGTAGCACCAGGTGACCATGTAATCCCTCTTTATACTGCTGAATGTGGCGAGTGTTTATTCTGCAAATCGGGTAAAACCAATTTATGTGTTTCGGTTCGTGCCACACAGGGCAAGGGTGTGATGCCTGATGGAACAACTCGTTTTTCATACAATGGCGAACCGATTTACCACTATATGGGATGTTCAACATTTTCTGAATATACTGTTGTTGCCGAGGTTTCTTTGGCGAAAGTAAACCCTGAAGCGAACCCTCAACATGTATGTTTATTGGGATGTGGCGTAACCACAGGCATTGGCGCAGTACATAACACAGCAAAAGTACAACAGGGGGATTCTGTTGCCGTATTTGGTTTAGGCGGAATTGGGCTTGCCGTTGTTCAAGGTGCTCGTCAGGCCAAAGCAGGACGAATTATTGTTGTAGATACAAACCCAGATAAATTCAAACTTGCCGAAGAATTTGGCGCAACAGATTTTGTAAATCCAAAAGATTATGAAAAACCTGTTCAAGAAGTGATTGTGGAAATGACAGGCTGGGGTGTCGATCATTCATTTGAATGTATTGGTAATGTCAACGTGATGCGTTCTGCTCTTGAGTGTGCTCACCGAGGATGGGGACAATCAATCATTATTGGTGTTGCAGGTGCAGGCCAAGAAATTTCAACACGTCCATTCCAGCTGGTGACAGGGCGTACATGGAAAGGCACTGCATTTGGCGGCGTTAAAGGGCGTACGCAATTACCAGGAATGGTTGAAGATGCAATGAAAGGTGATATTCAACTAGAACCTTTTGTGACCCATACGATGGGCTTAAACCAGATTAACGAAGCTTTTGACTTAATGCATCAAGGTAAATCGATTCGTACTGTAATTAACTTTAAAGATTAAACATTTATATAAAATAAAAGCTCTGCATAGTCGGGGCTTTTTTATATTTAAATTTAATGGGTATTGATCAGGCATAAAAAACCAATGTTCTAATGGGAGAACATTGGTAAAAGCAAAATGGAGGAAAGATTTGCTTTAAATATTTTCAAACTAGGCGACGAAAGGAAATTCGTCTTCAGGCAATGGATCACCTGTAGAAAGAACATCAATTAAATGTGGATATTGTGGAGATGTTTTCCCACCACGATTCACATAAACAGCTTCATCACCTAACCAACGGAAAGATACGGCACGACGCGCATGTTCTTTAGATAGATTCCCCGGTGCGCCATGAATGGTTAAATAGTTAAATGCAATGGCATCACCAGGTTCAAGTTCCCATCCTAAAATATTGTAATCATCTCGATGATTATCGATATCGGGTAAAATTTCTTCTTTAGCCCCGCCATGATCGTAATATTCGCCATTAAAACCTTGTGCTTTAAAGTGTTTACCCCATTTGTGTGAGCCCGCAATAAACTCAATTGCAGATTCACGAGATATTGGGTCGAGAGGAATCCATAGACTTAAAGTTTGCTTTGCATCTACAGGATAGTAAGGTGCATCATGATGCCAAGGTGTCACTTTGGCTGAACCTATTCCTTTTACCAGTACGTGTTCATGAAACATTCGTACCGAATTTGATCCCATAATTGATTTTACAATTTCAGCCGCAGGACTTTCTTTCACAAATTTATTGAAAGCATCGATGCGTTGCCAATTGCAATAATCTGCCCAAAATTTACCTTGAATTTGCTCTGGTGTGTAATCGCGAAACCATTGCCCTGGGTCTTGCTCATTGGCATTTACACCAGATTCAAGCAGCGGAATCCAGTCTTTGAATAACCCACGTATGACGATAACGCCATCACGTTCAAAAAGTTCGTGTTCATCTTCCAACATGTCAACCACTCCTTAAAATGAGTATGTGAATAGGTCTGCATCAGGTCATGTAATTTTGATGTTAAAAAAGAATATAAAGAGACTTTGGAGAGGAAGACATATGTGCTTTAGAAACTTCTAATTTTGTTTTTTTGAATTAGGAATTTGGGCAATAAATGAACTCGGAATAAAGCAGTTTGCAATATTATTACATTGCATTTATTTGGTTGTTATTTCTGTTAGAATTAATTCACTAAATTTAATTTGGGTCAAAATCGGATCAAAGGTTTTCTGAACTTTAAAATTAATGGGTTGGTAGATAAGTTCAATTGACGCCACCTCATAATTCTAAACAATCAAGAACACAGCAGGGTTTCATTATTTAACTAAAAATCAGAATAAAGTTAGTTTATGAGAATAATCAGATTATAACTAAAAAATTCTTTATTTAACATAATTAATATTATACGAAACAACAATGTTAGAACCCATTTAAAGTGTCTATATTCTCACCAATAAAAATGTCTAGTTTATGATGGTTTTTATCACCATGG
>OFRD01000754.1_pt1 | contig 11942 bp, 10 predicted proteins | sample 1543041 | NCBI WGS metagenome assembly OFRD01 (sample SAMN07774234, study PRJEB24372) | wastewater metagenome | isolation source: Exp Tend CN 100WW | collected 2016-02
GGGCACACCGCTAGAGGGTTCTAAGCTTCCCCTTGCTGCCTGGGTTTCGGCGGCACACATGCTCAACAGATTGCCCCATGTCGTGACAGCGCGAGAGATCGAGCAGGCGTTAGGTGTGACGTACAAGACAGCGTGGCACATGGTGCAGAAGCTCTTGGGGGCTGTTGAGAGCTATAGAGGTCCCCTTCCATTCTTCGGTGCCACCGTTAGACAGCGGATTGAACCGCTGCTGCCTAAGAACAGGAACACCAAGAGCGCTTGGGCGCGAAGGCGTGCGAAGATCAATGCGGGCACGTACAAGGCTCCGCGAGTGCCTGTAGCCGTTGGGGCGCTGTCAGCCTTGAAGTTCTCACCGCCACCCAGCAAAGCTCATGTAGAGCGCACGGAGCGCTTCTTGCGATGGGTGCTGAGCAAGAGAGAAAGTAGATGAGTGCTTCTAGACGGCAAACGCCCGTGCCTATCATGACCGATGATGAACAGCGGTACATGGCCTTCGAGGGGCTTGTTCAGTGGGTGTCTAGCTCGATTGCGCAAGGCAAGCGCATTGCCGACGCTACCGCGACTATGAGCCCCTACAGACGCGAAGACTTCAGGTTGTTAGCGGCACAAGTGCGAACAGAGCATCACTACTTTGCCATCGCCGCCTACAAGGTTCTCGAACATCGTGAATGGGTTCGGGGCCTGGGTCTGTGCCCAAATGTGGATTTCTCAATGCTTGACCAATTCTCTGCTTCCGATATCCGCGATCTAAGGAACATGAGGGAGCACGTCGTGGACTACTTTAGGGGCGTCGGCCGCGACAAGCATCGTTGGTGGAAGGAGACGCCGGAGTTCAAAGCGGATGCCAGTGCATCGGCGGGAACCCACATCGGAGGTAGGCTAGACTGGAAGCAGTTTGCACTCGCCGCTGAGGCGCTTCTTCCAGCGTTGCTCGCGGAGCCGATACCTTACCCGCCCCGGTAGCGGTATCAGTTCGGAGGGACCCATTCTCACTGTCAGACGGAAGGAGGGGCCCTTTGCCATTCCGCGACGGCCCCGGGGGACCCAGAGCTTTCACGCGCCGCTTTGGTCGAACAACAACGGCGACTTTAGGTCCCATTTTTGAAGTCGCATTTGGCAAGAAATGGGCCAGTACGGACTGTCGCCAGGGACCCTAGAGGCCTCGAAGAGACAGCCAAGGGAAGCGAAGGGCAGCGAGAGAGCCAAGCGCTGCTTCGGAACGCATGAAGTCTTCATGCTCTCGCTAACGCTATCGGAAATCGGGCTGTTGCTTCCCGACAATGGGCCAAGCTATGCCGCAAGCGAGAGCGCTTGGCATAAAGCCGACACTGCCGCAAATGCCGCAGCGAACATGTTGAGGCGCGCAGCCTTCTTCATTGCGGTTTGGAAAGGCTCAAGCCCGTCGATGCCTTCGTAAGTCGATCTGACGACCGGGAGATTGACGAGCGCTGACGCAGCCCAAAGAATGGCAGCAAGCAATGCGAAGGCAGCACTAAGCCAGCTGAGACATTGAGCGCCGTGCGCTGTGATCCAATGATAGAGGACCATCTAATCACACCGCCCCTGGAATGCGATTGAGCAGCCGTGCCACGGCCGTAACGTGCCAAGAGCCCCCACGAGGCGCATTGATGCCCTGGTTGTTTAGCTCCTCAGTGATGCCACGGACGCTCGTGACGCCAGAGCGCTTGATGCCCTCAACGATGCCCTGAAGGTCCATTGCGCGCTGTGCGGCCTTCTCTTTGATCCTCGCCACTGCTTCAGCGTTGCCGGTCTGCTTGCCCCGGAGAGCGCGCGCGCCGTTGGGGTTGCCCAGCTTCACCCCTCTGGCCTTTACGGCGGCGAGAGCATTCTTGGTTCGCTCGCTAATCATCCCGCCTTCCAACTCCGCTACCGCTGCCATCTGGGTCAGCAGAAAGCGGCCCATCGGCCCAGGGGGGACGCTGGGCAGGTCGCAGAAAACCAAATCGACGCCAGAGTTCACAAGCGACCGCAGGAGGTCCACGTTGCGCGTCAGGCGATCCAGCTTCGCGAAGACGATCTTGGCCCCGATAGCCTTGGCGTGGGAGAGGGCGGCCGCCAGCTTGGGCCGGTCCGACTTCTTGCCGCTCTCGGTTTCCACGTACTCCGCCACCAGCGTCCAACGTCCCCCATTGAGGTAGGCATCGACTGCGGCGCGCTGAGCTTCAATGCCAAGTCCTGAACGACCCTGCCTATCGGTGCTGACCCGGAGGTAGGAGATAAATTTTCCACTGGCCATGGTCCAAACACCCTGAAACACATTTTGCTGTAACCGACGTTACATGAAAATGTGTACAACGCTCATAGGACTTTTTGAATCCCAGGGATTCCGATTTGCATGGCTGGCCTTCAACCGTTCGGGCTGTGGGAATTGGGGAGAGCACTCGCAATGGGTGTGCAATACCCCGCCTTGCACGTCGAATCACTATAATGGGGACCGCAAGCGAATCAGCGGGCAAGTAGAAATCGGTCGGGGTTCTGAATGGAGAAGCGCCAAATTACGAATGACGAAGCGGAGATCATCCTTTCCTACGATGAGAACCACTTCCGCGATTTGAAGGCAAAAGAAATTGCGCCTGCGAAGCTCTCGCGCGCCGTTTCCGCTTTCGCCAACACCGCAGGCGGGGAACTGTTCGTGGGCATTATGGAGCATGACGACGGTACGAGAACCTGGGCCGGATTCGGGGACATAGAAGCGGCAAACGGCTTAGTGCAAGTGCTTGAGGCACTTTCGCCAATGGGCAATCTCTATTCAGCGCAGTTCTTGAGCGCGACAGGTAAGGAGGGACTCGTTCTTCATCTGGCTGTCCGCAAGACGCGCGAGGTCATTAGCGCAACCGACGGCACGGCCTACGTCAGGAGAGGCGCGCAAAACTTGCCCGTCACAGGAGAGGATGCGCTGAAACGTCTCCATCTCGACAAAGGGCTTTCGACGTTTGAGGACGATACCGTTAACGTACCTAGCGACACGATTACCAATTCAGTTACGACGCTTGAGTTTGTCCTGTTACAGGTTCCGAGTGCGGAGCCGGATGCTTGGCTGAAGTCGCAGTTCGTTCTTACGAATGATAAGCCCACCGTCGCTGGAGTGCTGTTGTTTGCGGACGAGCCGCAGGCCGCATTACCGAAACGAAGCGCCATCAAAGTGTTTCGCTATGCCACCAGGGAGGAGGGAGTAGACCGAGAAACGCTCGCATTTGATCCTCTCAGCATAGAAGGTCCGATCTACGATCTAATATCGAAGGCCGTTTCTACAACGAAGGAGATCGTTCAAGGCATCAAACGCGTGGGCGAAGCTGGGTTGGAAGAAGTCAGCTATCCAGACGAGACTCTGCACGAGATCATAACTAACGCTGTGCTCCACCGGGACTACAGCCACCAAACCGATGTTCAAATACGCATCTATGATGATCGAATTGAGGTTGAGAGCCCCGGCCGCTTTCCTGGACACATTACAGCAGCCAATGTCCTTACAGAGCAATTCGCACGCAACCCGAAGCTGGTGCGCCTGATCAACAAATTCCCAGATCCTCCTAATAAGGACGTGGGGGAGGGTCTAAACACTGCTTTCGCGGCTATGCGGCGCATAAGATTGAAGGAACCAGAGATTGCTGAAGGCGCGAACTCAGTGACAGTCTTCATTCGCCATGAGCGCCTATCGTCGCCTGCTTCGATGGTCATGGAATATCTTGAGACCAATCCGACCATTACCAACGAAATCGGGCGCGGCATCACGGGCTTGAGGCGAGACGTCCAGATGAAAGATATCTTCGTCCTATTGAGAAAGAAGGGGGTGCTGGAGCAAGTTCCTGGAAAGCGAGGCCGAGCCACAGCGTGGAGGAAGGTGCAGCCTCCCAGCTAGCGCGCGCATCAATACGGCGGATGATGACGATGGCAGCAGGGAGGCTCGCGAAGTGTCAAATGACAAGCGTTTATTGTTCGGCAGTGATTTTGGTACGGGCGAAAGCGCGCTTCATTTCTTAAGCAACCAGAATTTCCATGAGGCAAGCCTGATCGTTTGGCAGCCCTCGACAGCGTTCGGCGAAGTTCATCCACAGCAGCACGGGCGCGCCGTGGCCTCTTTGGACACTGCAATGCTTCTTTCAGATAGGTTGTCTTCCCTTGCTGATTGGATAAGGCAAGGTCACACGCTCATACTGATCGGACACGCTCCCCTCAAATACAATTTTCAAGACCCGCAGTCAGGCCGTGTCGTTCCTGTGCCGTTAGAAGGGCATCCTCCGCTTGATGAGATTGAATTCAAAAGCGCTGGCGGTACTCGCATCGAGTATTGTGGTCCAGCGTCCGCTTCGAACCTGTTCAAGCCCCACTTACCACTCCTCAAGTACGATGTGGTAATTGGCGGAGAGGGCTTGGCGCCTCTTCTGCGAGTGGCGCTTGGAGGGCGAGGAGAGCCGCAAATTGTTCGTGGCTATCGTCGCTATGGAGGCGGACTTATCGTTTATTTGCCCAAAGTAGTCGTGGGCGCTCAGACCGCTGCCTTCATAGACGATGTTTCGCAGCTTCCTGGAATGCTCGCACCCTCACCGACAGAAGTTCCTCACTGGATTGATCGATATCAATCAACAGGCGATAAGGAGCTATTCGCCAAAGTTGCAGCTTTAACAAGCCGTCTCGAAGAGTTACAGAGCCAGTTGAACGTTCAGCAAGGCCTCATCCAGAGTTCGCGTGACCTGAAGAAGCTGATTTTTGATACCGGCACTGGGTTTGCTGAGGCCGTTGCCGACGCCCTAGAAGAACTTGGATTGTCCGTTGTTGAAGGCCCACACCCTCGTGCAGACCTCCTCGCATCGGACGGAGCGCGATATGCGGCTGTCGAGGCTAAGGGTATCGAGGGCACAACGAAGGAGAAGGATGTCCGAGAGGTTGCCCAGTGGATGGCCGAAGTGGATAGCGCTCTGGCGGACGACGGTGACGACAACGACCCTGACTTGGCTCGGTACGTAACGCAACTGGCTAAGTTACCGATCCAACGAGACGGAAGTGACTGCAAGGGCCTTCTGATTATGGGCACCTATCGTAAGCTTCCGTTGTCGGAACGAGACTCGCCAAGCTTCACGGAGCCGGTTGTCCGAGTGATAGAGCGGGCGGATATTTGCGCGCTAACAGGAGCGCAATTGCTGGGGCTTGTCTTGCAGTCGCGGGAAAATCCCGCTTTGAAACCGATCATACTTAAGGAGCTTTTCGAGACACGAGGGGTCCTCGCGCGCGCATCTAGTTGGGACGAGTTCTTAGCGAAAGTAGCACCTGAAAACGCGGTTAAGGACGGTTAGGAGCCAATTCATGCCCCGCGTAGTTCCCTCGCAAGTCGCTTCTTTTATCGATCAAGCGTTCGAGAGCGATGCCGTCGGCGTCAGTCACAACACGGCAGGGATGTTTTCAGCGCTTGTGCGCCTGGTTGAGGAGATTCCTCAAGAGTTGCTCACCTTGGGGGCATCCGACTACGATGATCTAATTTGCGGAATGGAGGCGATACGAAGCAGCGTCACTTTCTGGCAGCAGAAGGGAGTAGGTTCTATCGGAGCACCCACGGTAGTTAATCGGAGAGCGCTGAATCTAATTCACTCAGCCTTGCTCAAGTGCCCGGATGAAATTCCGTCGCCCTCTACCGCAGACTTGGCGTTCATTGAAGACGCAGAGCTCAAAGATAGCATACGGCTAGACATCAGCACGGCCACCAGCGCGTTTCACAACGGTGAGTGGAAGGCCGCAACAGTGTTGGCTGGCTCGGCCGCCGAAGCATTGCTTCTGTGGGCAATCACGGATTCGTCCGAGCTACAAACCTTGCCATCACCTCCGAAGGGTGCGCCAGATCGGTGGGGTCTTGGTGACTACATCGGCGTAGCCGAAACACTTTCCCTCATCGACGCCGATACTGCGAAACAGGCTACATTGGCGAAGAATTTCCGAAACCTTGTGCATCCCGGGCGCGCGCAGCGGTTGGGCGAGAGCTGCGACCGCGCGACGGCTTTAACCGCGCTGGCCGCGTTGGAGCACATTGTACGGGACCTGATTAGACGACCCGCTCCTTAATCAGGCAATCAAATGCTCCTGCACTTAGTCTGCAAAATCCTACATTAGGCGAGGTCTGCATCTCGTGCGAACGTGCGCAACAGAGCCGTGGAAGGCTCCGGAGGTAGCGCGATGGCTGACAAGAAGTTCAAATGCGTCCCGTTTGTAACGGAGGTTATGACCGCGCGCTATCCGAGGCTGTCGGAGCCTGACACCCAGGGCGAGTACGCTGACGGCAAGTACAAGACGGAAGCGACTGCTGGCAGCGACTACACCGAGCGCTTGCAGGATGAAATCCAAAGGGTCGCGGAGGCCAACTTCCCTCGTAAGAAGCACGTACACGTTCCGTGGAGGGACACGAGGGAGGGCGAGATTGCCTTCATCTTCAAGTCTCCGAAGATGCGGCCGGAGCTTAGCGATGCCAAGGGCAATCCTCTTGTGGCTGGCATTGTCATCCATGGAGGCTCGCTTATTCGCCTTTCGGGCGTCATCGCTGCTTGGGAGAAAGGGGCCAAGCGGGGCGTTTCGCTGTGGCCAGATGCCGTGCGCGTCATAAAGCTCGCTGACGGCGCTGAAGCCGCGCGGGTTGATGATCCCGAAGGCATCCCCAGCGGCGCGCAGGCGTTCGGGCCTCCTGAAGACGGCTTTGACGGGGCTGCATACGCCCAGTGGTGCAATCGCCTTGATTGCCCGTTCAATCGGCGTCAGGCACCGTAGCTGAAGCCATCGCTTTCATCACTTCGGTTCCGTAGTCCACCTTTTCAATAGCCTTCCGTAAGTTCACAAGGTCTCCCTTGGAGTAGTGGCCATAGGTCATGCTTCCCTTACGGCTATGTCCTACGAGTAGCTTGACGGTGCTCTCAGGCACCTCCAGCCCTTCCATACGTGTGATGAAGGTATGCCGCAGGGCGTGGAAGTCCTGCTTATCTCCAGTGACCCCCGCCTGATCTCTGAACCGGCCATACGCCTTGCTGATGTACCAGGAGCGTTTGTCGTCTGGTCCGCCCGGCTCAAGACCTGCGAACAGATACTCATCCTTGTCCTTCTGGCGGCGCTCTATGATGCCCACGGCTAGGGGATGGACAGGTATCTCACGTTTGGCCGCGCGCGTTTTGCCGCTGGTGATGACCAACCAATATCCATCCTCGCGCTTGTGAACGTCAGAGCGCTTCAAGGCGCACAACTCCTCCAAGCGCGCGCCATGCAGTAAGGCGAGCCTAAGAAGGTCGCTAAGGACCTGGGCGAACTTGGGTGTGCTGTAGCGGCCTTTGAGGAGCTTCAAAAGCGCGTCCTCACTGAGGCGCTTGCGGTCAGGCTCCTGCTTCTTGCCAAGTTGCTGGCCGAGCCAAGGATTGTCCCCGGCCACCCCACGGCCTTTTAGCCAACGCCAGAGAGAGGAGAGGGAGGAGACGTGCCGTCTGGCGGTAGCGCGGGCAAAGCCGGAGGTGTTCATAAGGTCTGTGACGTATTCCCCCGCCTTCTTCCGGGTCACCTCCTCAATGGACACGCTGTCGCTGGCCCAGCCCATAAAGCGCTTAATGGTGCTCTCGTGCTGCGCCTTCGTTTGGCCCGCGTGCTGGACCTCAGCCAGCCAGAGGGGGTACTGGTCCTTCAGCAGCGTGGCTTGACCTGTGGCAGCGTTGTAGAAGCGCGCAGCGGCCTCTGAGCCATCCTTGTCGAGTATCTCGCGCGCCTTAGCCTTCAGCCGGTCAAGCTCTTCTTCGTATTCGTTCCACTCGTGGTCCTCTTCGTCCTCGTGCCACACGTTCTTGGAGCTTTCGAGCGCTTGGCGGAACTCGGCCGCCAGCCGGGACAGCTTCGCATCCTCATCGCTGGCGCCTTTAGCCAGTTCAGCAATCCGCCGATGGAAGTCAGCAACATAGAAGTGCTTGCGCTTGTTCGCTTCAGCAAGGCTGTCGGTGCCCAGAGACTTTTTGAAGCGCTTCCGGCCTGCCTTCGCCTGTAGCGGCTTAGGTACCTCCACCACGACCGAATATGTGTTGTACTGCTTGACGAGATACTTCCGGTCCATTGGGCAAACCACCTAGCTGACCCACCTAGACTTATTGGCGAAAACATCTATAAACAAGCCATTCTAGGGCTTCCGCGACGTTCTGGCAGAGTATCCAGGTTCCCCAGCCAATCTGCCACAGCGGCGAAGCCATACCCCAAAATTCCGATGATCGCCCGCGGCCACCAGCTCCCGATGGTGACGCCGGTCGTGACAAGACAGCAGCCCACGGCATCGAGGCTGGATTAGCCCGGCGTAATCCACCATGGTCTCGCGCGTGAGGTCCTGGGTGTTGCGACAGAGGTTTGGGTGATGGACGAAATTCTTTATGCGCGCGAGGCGTCGATCGGCGTCGACGAGTTCATCGAGGTGTTGCGCCAATCGGGCCTCGGCGAGCGGCGTCCGCTCGCGGATACCGAGCGGATGGCGCGGATGATCGCCAATGCCAACCTGATCGTGACGGCGCGCAAGGCGCACCAACTCGTCGGCGTCTCGCGCGCGCTGACCGATTTCGCCTATTGCTGCTATTTGTCCGACCTTGCGGTCGATCGCCAGTATCAGGGGCATGGCATCGGCAAGCGCCTGATCGCGGAAACGCGGCGCTTCGCCGGACCTGAATCGATGTGCCTGTTGCTGTCGGCGCCTGACTCGATCGGCTTCTACAAGACCATCGGCATGCCGCAGCCCGACAATGCGTTTCTCTACAAGCGCGAGCGATAGCAGGCGGCGATCCGCGCCGCGCTATTTGATCTTGTCGTAGACCGTCGCGAAGTCGGCGAGCGGCATCGGGATCGAGATGGTCTCCTTGCCGAGATTCTGGAACGAGACCTTGAGCTGCTTGCCCGATTTCAGCTGGGTCAGGACATCGGCGGCGATCGGCGCATTGATGTAGCAGCCGCGCGCCTCGCAGGTCTGGATCGGCACGTCGACCGCCTTGCCGTCGTCGACCTGCAGCTTGGCACCGACGGGCAGGTTCAGGCCGAGCGGAAGCTGGATCAGCGCAACCGGGGCACGGGTGTCGCCGGGAACGCGGATGTTGACCAGCACGATGAGCTGGCCGGTCTTGCTGAGAACAGCGGTCTGCTCCATCGCGCATTCGAGCGGCGCATCGCGGCTCGCGCTGGTGCAGCGCGCGACCCAGCCGGCATTGTTGCCGGATGCATCGCCTTGCGGCGCGGCGGGCGCAGCTACGGGAGCCGGGGCGGGCACCGTCTTGCCCTTGGGCGTCTGGGCGTGGCCAAGGCCGGCTGCGCCGAACGCGGTGAACAGGACGACGAGAAGCGACTTTGCGACAATCTTCACGATACCGGCTCCGAAATGAACATCTTCGGATGTGCCGGTATGGAGGCAAATGTCAAGTCACTCGGCGGCCTGCTTGACCGATCGGTCCTCGCCATCGTCGGCATCGTGGCCGGCGCGCGGCGAGCGGCCCCAGTTCGCAAACGCGTTGGAGAGCCGGTCGAGATAGAGATAGACGACGGGCGTCGTGAACAGCGTCAGCGCCTGGCTGACGATCAGGCCGCCGACCATGGCGTAGCCGAGCGGCTGGCGGATTTCGGAGCCGGTGCCGGTGCCGAGCATCAGCGGGACGCCGCCGAGCATAGCGGCCATCGTCGTCATCATGATCGGGCGGAAGCGGAGCAGCGCGGCCTGACGAATCGCCGCCACCGGCTCCATGTGCTGATCGCGCTCGGCGGCGATCGCGAAGTCGACCATCATGATGCCGTTCTTCTTCACGATGCCGATCAAGAGGATGATGCCGATCAGCGCGATCAGCGAGAAGTCGAAGCCCGCGGCCATCAGGATCGCCAGCGCGCCGACGCCGGCCGACGGCAGCGTCGACAGGATGGTGATCGGGTGGATGTAGCTCTCGTAGAGGATACCCAGGATCAGATAGACGACCACGAGCGCCGCCAGGATCAGCAGCGGCACGGTCGACAGCGATTGCTGGAACGCCTGCGCGGTGCCCTGGAAGCTCGAGCTCAGCGTCGCCGGCGCGCCGAGGTCGACCATGGCCTTCTGCACCGCATCGGTCGCCTGGCCGAGCGCGACACCCTGCGCCAGGTTGAACGAAATGGTGATCGCCGGGAACTGACCCTGATGGCTGATCGACAGCGGCCGCACCGGCGTGCTGGTCCACTTCGCAAAGGTCGACAGCGGCACCTGTTCGCCGGTCAGCGGCGACTTGATGTAGATGTTGTTCAGCGTGTCGATCGCGCCCTGCAGCTCCGGCAGCACCTCGAGGATGACGTGGTAGCTGTTGAGCTGGGTGAAGTACTGCGTCACCTGGCGCTGGCCGAACGCGTCATAGAGCGTGTCGTCGATCAGCTGCGGCTGGATGCCGTAGCGCGAGGCGGTGTCGCGGTTGATCTTCAGCTCGACCGTGGTGCCGTTGGTCTGCTGGTCGGTGGCGACGTCGCGCAGCTGCGGCAGCGTCTGCATCTTGGCCAGGATTTTCGGCGCCCATTGATTCAGCTCGGCAAGATCGGCGTCCTGCAGCGTGAATTCGAACTGGGTCCGGGTCGGTCGGCCGCCGAGGCGGACGTCCTGCGCCGCCTGCATGAACAGCCGGGCGCCCTGGACCTTCTCCAGCTTCGGCCGCAGCCGGGCAATGATCTGCTGCGCATTGGCGTCGCGCTCGTTAAGCGGCTTGAGCGTGATGAACATCGTGCCGTTATTGCCGGCGCGGCCGCTGCCGCCGATCGCCATCGCCACCGTCGCGACGGCGGGATCCTGCATCACGATCTTGCCGAGCTCCTCCTGCTTCCGCTTCATGTCGGCGAAGGAGATGTCCTGGTTGGCTTCCGAGGTCGCGGAGATCAGGCCGACGTCCTGCTGCGGGAAGAAGCCCTTCGGAATGACCACGAACAGGTAGATCGACAGCGCCAGCGTGCCGAAGAAGATCATCAGCGTGGTGAACTTCCAGCGCAGCGCGAGGTCGAGCCCGCTCCGATAGCCGCGCAGCATCGCGTCGAAGCCGCGTTCGCTGAGCTGGTAGAAGCGGCCGTGCCTCTCCTCGTCGTGGGCGCGCAGGAAGCGCGAGGCCATCATCGGGGTCAGCGTCAGCGACACGAACATCGAGACGAAGATCGTCATCGCCAGCACGACAGCGAATTCGCGGAACAGGCGGCCGATGATGCCGCCCATCAGCAGCAACGGGATCAGCACCGCGACCAGCGAGATGCTGATCGACACGATGGTGAAGCCGATTTCCTGCGACCCCTTGAAGGCGGCGGCCATCGGCTTCTCGCCCTCTTCGATGTAGCGGCTGATGTTCTCCAGCATCACGATGGCGTCGTCGACCACGAAGCCGACCGCGATCGTCAGCGCCATCAGCGACAGATTGTCGAGCGTGTAGCCGAACACCCACATCAGCGCGCAGGCGCCGAGCAACGCCAATGGCACCGTGACGGTCGGGATCACCGTGGCCCAGAAGCTGCGCAGGAAGACGAAGATCACCATCACGACCAGGAAAATGGTCAGGAGCAGGGTGAACTGGACATCCTCTACCGCGGCGCGGATCGTGGTGGTGCGATCGGAGATGACATCGATCTTGATCGCCGGCGGGATCGCCGCGACCAGTCGCGGCAGCGTCGCCTTGATCTTGTCGACGGTGTCGATGACGTTGGCGCCGGGCTGCTTGAAGACGACGAGGAACACGCCGCGCTTGCCGTTGGCCCAGGCAGCCTGCTTGGCATCCTCCGGTCCGGTGACGGCCTGGCCGATGTCGCGGATCCGCAGCGGCCCGCCGTTGCGATAGGCGATGATGACGTCGTTCCAGGGGTCTGCGGTGAGCAGCTGGTCGTTGGCGTAGATGGTGTAGGCGCGGGTGGCGCCGTCGATATTGCCCTTCGGGCTGTCGACGGTCGCGATGTTGATC
>OFRD01000755.1_pt1 | contig 11942 bp, 9 predicted proteins | sample 1543041 | NCBI WGS metagenome assembly OFRD01 (sample SAMN07774234, study PRJEB24372) | wastewater metagenome | isolation source: Exp Tend CN 100WW | collected 2016-02
GGGCGTGTAGGCATTGGTCAAATCAGCCTGCAGCCCATGATCGGCTTCCAGATGGTGCTCTGAATTTCGTAGCAGCTTGCCTTTGTTGAAGCGCCCTTCCGGATCCACCTTGGCCTTGTACTCGGTGAAGGGGCGCAGCTCTTCATCGGTCAAAAACTCCAGCTTGGTGATGCCGATGCCGTGCTCGCCCGAAATCACGCCGTCCAGCGAACGCGCCAGCACCATGATGCGTTTCACCGCGCCGTGCGCGGCCTGCAGCATTTCGTAATCGTCGCTGTTGACCGGCAGGTTGGTATGCACATTGCCGTCACCGGCGTGCATGTGCAGCGCGGCCCAGACCCGGCCCTTGAGCACGCGCTGGTGAACCGCATTGCATTCCAGCAGGATCGGCTCAAAGGCGCCGCCGCTAAAGATGTTCTGCAGCGGCGCCCGAATCTGCGTCTTCCAGCTGGCGCGCAGGGTGTGATCCTGCAACTCGGAAAACAGCGGCTCGACGTCGCGCAGCCAGCCGCTCCACAGCGTGCGCACCTCGCCAATCAGCGTCAAGGCTTGCGCCACGCGGTCGCCCAGCAGCTCGGCCGAGGGAATCGCACTCGCATCGTCCTGCTTGCCCAGCGGCAAATTGCCCTTGGCAAAAAAATCTTCCAGTTCGTCGCAAAGGGCAATCTTGTTGCGCAGACTCAACTCGATGTTGATGCGCTCGATGCCGTCGGTGTACTCGGCCATGCGCGGCAGCGGAATCACCACGTCTTCGTTGATCTTGAAGGCGTTGGTGTGGCGTGAAATGGCGGCGGTGCGCTTGCGGTCGAGCCAGAACTTCTTGCGTGCGTCCGGGCTGATGGCGATAAAGCCTTCGCCACTGCGCGAGTTGGCAATGCGCACCACGTCCGAGGTGGCGCGTGCCACAGCGTCCGCATCGTCACCGGCAATGTCACCGACCAGCACCATCTTGGGCAAACCGCCGCGTTTGGACTTGGTGGCATAACCCACCGCCCGCAGGTAACGGTCATCCAGATGCTCCAGCCCGGCCAGCAGCACGCCCGAGCGCTTCTGCTCGGCAAACATCAAATCCTTGATCTCGACAATGCTCGGCACGGCGTCGCGCGCATTGCCAAAGAATTCCAGACACACGGTGCGGGTGTGCTTGGGCATGCGGTGCACCACCCAGCGTGCGCTGGTGATCAGGCCGTCGCAGCCTTCTTTCTGGATGCCCGGCAGCCCGCTCAGGAACTTGTCGGTCACGTCCTTGCCCAGGCCCTCCTTGCGGAATGACTTGCCGGGAATGTCCAGCCGCTCCTGGCGCAACGGCGTTTTGCCGTCGGCCTTGAAATACTGCAGCTCGAAGCTGGCGATTTCGGCGTCGTGAATCTTGCCCAGGTTGTGGTTGATGCGCGTCACCTCCAGCCACTCGGCCTGCGGTGTCACCATGCGCCAGCTGGCCAGGTTGTCCAGCGCCGTGCCCCACAGCACGGCTTTTTTGCCACCGGCGTTCATGGCGATGTTGCCGCCAATGCACGAGGCTTCGGCCGAGGTCGGATCGACCGCAAACACATAACCACCACGCTCGGCTGCATCGGCCACGCGCTGCGTCACGACACCGGCTTCGGTCCAGACCGTGCCGACCGGCTCGGACAGACCCGGCAGCGTCAGCATCTCGACCTCGGTCATGGCTTCGAGCTTTTCGGTGTTGATGACCACACTCTTCCACGTCAGCGGAATCGCGCCGCCGGTGTAACCGGTGCCGCCGCCCCGGGGAATGATGGTCAGCCCGAGCTCGATACAGCCCTTCACCAGCCCCGCCATTTCGACTTCGGTATCGGGCGTCAGCACCACAAACGGGTACTCGACGCGCCAGTCGGTGGCGTCGGTCACATGGCTGACGCGCGACAGGCCGTCGAACTTGATGTTGTCTTTGGCCGTCAGCTTGAGCAGCGTGCGCTGGGTTTTGCGGCGCAAGGCCGCCGTTTCGACAAACGCGGCATCAAACGCCTGCACCGCCCGGCCAGCCGCCTTGAGCAGTTCGCCCACCAGCGCATCGCGCTCGGGGTCGGTCTCGGGGGCGCGGCGCTTTTGCACCTCGTCCAGGCGATGGTGCAGGGCCTCCACCAGCAGCACACGGCGCTTGGGGTTGTCCAGCAGGTCGTCCTGCAGGTAGGGGTTGCGCTGCACCACCCACACATCACCCAGCACTTCGTACAGCATGCGGGCCGAGCGGCCGGTGCGGCGCTCGTCGCGCAGGCGGTTGAGCAGTTCCCAGGCGGGCGCGCCAAGCAGGCGGATGACAATTTCCCGGTCAGAAAACGAGGTGTAGTTGTACGGGATTTCGCGAATTCGTTCATGCGCGTGCGGCACATGAGCAGACATTAATTGATTGAGCTGTGTGGGGGCGTTCATCTTGTTCTGTGGTTACAGCCAGAACGTGACACGGGGTAACGTGAGGCCCGGCTGGGCTGAGATATTACCGCAGCGCAGCATTCACCTGCTGGCCTAATGGGAACCCGGACAAAATCGCGGCTACAACGCGTGCCGCATCCGTGACACCCGCCTTTATTTTCTCCCGCCAACCGGAGCCTTCCATGCCCATCACCTTTCACCACTGGCCCTACCCGCGCTGGATCGCCCACCGGGGCGCGGGCCGACTGGCGCCGGAAAACACGCTGGCCGCCTTCCGCCTGGGCGCGGCCCACGGCTACCGCATGTTTGAGTGCGACGTCAAACTCAGCGCCGACGGCGTGCCCTTCTTGCTGCACGACGACACCCTGGTGCGCACCACCAATGCCCGCGCGCAATTGGGCGCCGGGCAAAGTGCGGTGGCCGGTGACCACGACTGGCGCGCCCTGTCGCAACTCGACGCCGGCAGCTGGCATTCACGCGCCTTTGCCGGCGAGCCGCTGCCAACGCTGGCCAACATTGCCCGTTTTTGCCTGCACAACGGCTATTTCCTGAACCTGGAAATCAAACCGTCACCCGGCAAGGCGCATGAAACCGGCGAAGTGGTGGCCAACCAGGTGGCGCGGCTGTGGCAAGACGCTGCCGTGCCAACGCAGCTGACCTCGTTCGACCCCGTCGCCCTGGCCGCCGCCCGTGCGGCCCAGCCGCAACTGCCGCGCGGCCTGCTGCTGGACTCGCTGCGCATGGGCTGGCTGGAGACCGCCCTCACGCTGGAGTGCGTGGCGGTGGTCTGCAACCACGCCTTATGGGACAAATCCAGCGTACTGCAGGCGAAAAGTGCCGAATTGCGCTGCCTGAGCTACACCGTGAATGACGAGTGGGCGGCGCAGCGTTTACACGACCTGGGCACCGACGGCATCATCACCGACCGGGTCGATTTATTTGCGCCAGCGAGCGTTTGAAGGACTCAAGCGCGCCAGCCGCGCAGCATGAGCCACTGGCTGCTGGCGCACAGCAGGGCCATGCCGGTGTAGGTGGTCATCTTGCCGTCATGGCCAAAGAACCACAGGCCGAGCCACAGCACCACCGCGCACACTATGAAATTAATAGCAGCCTGCCCATATAAAGTGAGGGCTACAGGCTGTTTTCTCATAAACAGCCGGGCCACCAGCGTCACCACGGCGGCCAGCCACAGCGCCGGGGCGAAAAAATTCAACAGGTGATTTAACAGGTCAAGCGGGCCCATCACTGGCTTTCTCGATAGAAATGACACGGATCAAGGAATTGTCCGCCAGCCTGATTTTATAATCCCGCCATGGCAGTCTGGGCTTTAGGAATTAATCACACGACCGCGCCGCTCGATCTGCGCGGTCGTTTTGCGTTCGCCGTCGATCAAATCGAACCCACTTTACGGGCCTTGCGCGCCTCACTCACGCGCCAGCCCGAAGCGGCGATCATCTCCACCTGCAACCGCACCGAGATTTACTGCGCGGGTGAAAAGCCCGAGCTGGAACACACGCTGGACTGGCTGGCCCACTCCGGCGGCGTCGCCCCCTCGCTGTTACGCGCCCACTCCTACACCCTGCAAGACGGTTTTGCCGCGCGCCACGCCTTTCGCGTCGCCAGCGGGCTCGATTCGATGGTGCTGGGCGAGCCGCAAATTCTGGGTCAACTCAAAGACGCGGTGCGCGCCGCCGAAGCGGCTGGTTCGCTGGGCACCACGCTGAGTCAACTGTTTCAGCGCTCGTTTGCCGTGGCCAAGGACGTGCGCACCTCGACCGAGATTGGCGCCCACTCCATCAGCATGGCCGCTGCCGCCGTGCGCCTGGCCGGGCAGCTGTTTGAAGACCTGGGCGAGGTCAAGATTCTGTTTGTCGGTGCGGGCGAGATGATTGAACTCTGCGCCACCCACTTTGCCGCCAAAAACCCCAAAAGCATCGCCATTGCCAACCGCACGCTGGAGCGCGGCGAAAAACTCGCCAGCCGTTTTGGCGGCGAGGTGATGCACCTGGCCGAGCTGCCGGATCGGCTGCACGAGTTTGACGCCGTCATCAGCTGCACCGCCAGCACGCTGCCCATCATCGGGCTGGGCGCGGTGGAGCGGGCGCTCAAGCGGCGCAAACACCGGCCCATGTTCATGGTCGATCTGGCCGTGCCGCGTGACATCGAGCTGGAAGTCAAGGCGCTGGAAGACGTGTACCTGTACACCGTGGACGACCTGGCCGGTGTGGTGCAAACCGCGCAGGCCAGCCGTCAGGCCGCCGTGGCGCAGGCCGAAGCGATTGTGGATGCCGGGGTGCAGAGCTTTTTGCACTGGGTCGATCAACGCGGCTCGGTGCCGCTGATTCAGCAACTCAACGCCCAAGCCGACGAGTGGCGTGCCGCCGAAATTACCCGCGCCCGCAAGCTGCTGGCCAAGGGCGAAGACGTGGACGCGGTGCTGGAAGCGCTCTCCAAAGGCCTGACGCAAAAAATGCTGCACGGCGCCATGGCCGAGTTGCGCGCCGGTGACGCCCAGGCGCGCGAGCGCGCCAGCAGCGCCATTCAGCACTTCTTCCTGCGCAACGAGCGTTAGCTGGGTTCATCACCTCTTCCGGGTTTCCCCCTCTCTCCCCCCGCCCTCTCCCACCCCGCCGGGTGGAAGAGGGAGCCAACAGCCAGATTTGGCCGCCTCTTTTCACTAACGAAGTGCAATGCATGGGTGCGTTGGTGCAAGCGGCTCAAGACCCCCTTCTTCGAATATTTCAGCGTCCACATCGTCATGAAACCTTTTCTCCGCCAACAACTTGCCCGCTACGCCGACCGTCTGGGCGAGCTTGAATTTCTGCTCTCGCGCGAAGACATCATGAAAGACATGAAGCAGTTTCTGCTGCTGTCGCGCGAGCACACCGATGTGTCGGCGGTGACCACGCGCTGGTCGCGCTACCTGCAGCGCGAGGCCGATCTGGCAGCGGGGCAGGACATGCTGAAAAGCTCGGCCAACGATGCCGACATGGCCGAGATGGCGCAGGAAGAAATCGACGGCGCCACGGCCGAGCTGCAACAGCTCGAAGGCGAGCTGCAGCGCATGCTGCTGCCCAAAGACCCGGACGACGCACGCAACGCCTTTGTCGAAATCCGCGCCGGCACCGGCGGCGACGAGTCGGCCCTGTTTGCCGCCGACCTGCTGCGCATGTACACCCGCTACTGCGAGCGCCAGGGCTGGAAGGCCGAGATCATGAGCGAGTCCATGAGCGAGCTGGGCGGCTACAAGGAAGTGGTGGTCAAAATCGAAGGCGCCAACGTCTATGGCGCGCTCAAGTTCGAGTCCGGCGGCCACCGCGTGCAGCGTGTGCCCGCCACCGAAACCCAGGGCCGCATCCACACCAGCGCCTGCACCGTGGCGGTGCTGGCCGAGCCCGACGAGGCGGTGGCGATCCAGATCAACCCGGCCGATCTGCGCATTGACACCTACCGCGCCAGCGGCGCCGGCGGTCAGCACATCAACAAAACCGACTCGGCGGTGCGCGTCACCCACCTGCCCACCGGCATCGTGGCCGAGTGCCAGGAAGGGCGCAGCCAGCACAGCAACAAGGCGCAGGCGCTCAAAGTGCTGTCGGCCCGCATCAACGAGAAAGACCGCAGCGAACGCGCCGCCAAAGACGCCGCCGAACGCAAGGGCCTGATCGGCAGCGGCGACCGCAGCGACCGCATCCGCACCTACAACTTCCCGCAGGGACGGCTGACCGATCACCGCATCAACCTCACGCTCTACAAGCTGCTCTACATCATGGAAGGCGACCTGGACGACGTGGTGCAGGCGCTGCAAGCCTTTGAGGCCGCCGAGCAGCTGGCGGCGCTGGAAGTGGGTGCGGGCGCCTGATGGGCCGCATTTACAAGCCAAATCAGCCTCTAGCCCTCATAGAACCTGCGCAAGCAGCTATCAAATTCATAGCAAGACCATGACCCATCCAAGCGACCGCCCGACCCTGGCCCACACGCTGCAACGCTTGCAGGCGCAGGGGCTGGACCGGCTGGACGCGCAACTGCTGCTGCTGCAGGTGCTGCAGCAAGCGCCGCACCAGCGCGCCTGGCTGCTGACGCACGACACCGACCTGCTCAGTGCCTCGGCCCAGCAGCAACTGGACGCACTGGTGGCACGGCGCCTGCAGGGCGAGCCGCTGGCCTACCTGAGCGGCCACAAAGAGTTCTACGGTCTGGATTTACAGGTGGACGCCCGCGTGCTGGTGCCCCGCCCCGACACCGAAACGCTGGTGGACTGGGCGCTGGCCGTGCTGCAACCGGGTCACAGCGTGCTGGATCTGGGCACCGGCAGCGGCGCCATTGCGCTGGCACTCAAGGCCAGCCAACCCTCCCTGCAAGTCAGCGCGGTGGACTACAGCCATGACGCCCTGGCGGTGGCCACAGCCAACGCCGCGCGGCTGCAACTGGCAGTGGCGTTTCAGCAAGGCTCGTGGCTGACCGGTGTGCAGGGGCAGTTTCACGCCATCGTCTCCAACCCGCCCTACATTGCGGCGCAAGACGAACACCTGGCCGCCCTGACCCACGAACCGCTGCAAGCGCTGGCCAGCGGCGCGGACGGACTGGACGACCTGCGCCAGATCATCCAGCAGGCGCCGGCCCATTTGCAGCCCGGCGGCTGGCTGCTGCTGGAGCACGGCTACGACCAGGCGCCTGCCGTGCGTGATTTACTGCAAGCGGCTGGCTTTGGCAAGGTGCAATCCCGCTGCGATTTGAGCGGGATTGAGCGCTGCAGTGGTGGTCAGCGGGCTCGGCCCTGAGACCACCCCGCTGATGGCACTTTAGTGCTGGTGGCCGTGCTCACCATGCACGTGGCCGTGCGCAATTTCTTCTTCGGAAGCAGCGCGCACATCGGTAACGGTCAACGAAAAACGCAGGGTCTTGCCTGCCATCGGGTGGTTGCCGTCGAGCATGACGGTGTCGCCCTTGATTTTCATCACGGTGAAAATTTGTTCCTGACCGTCGTCATCCACACCTTTGAGCTGACCACCGACTTTCACGCCGGGCGGAAACTGGGTCTTGGGAATGGTTTGCAGCAGGTTCTCGTCGTACTCGCCAAAGGCATCGTCCGGGGCCAGTTCGACCGTGGTCTTGAAGCCCGCCAGCTGGCCTTCGAGTTCGGCTTCGACTTTGGGAAAAATGTTGCCATAGTCACCATGCAGGTACACCATCGGCTCGGTGCTTTCTTCCAGCAGTTTGCCGGTGATTTCAGAAACCTGGTAGCGCAAGGTGACGGCGGTGTTTTTTTCGATTTTCATAAAAGTAGGTGAGTTGGAGGGGTGATTATCAGGGACACATTTTCACGCAAGCCCGCTGGCCTGTACGCAGCCGCGCTGACCGGCTGGCTCATACTTCGGCATCAAACAGACTGCTGGCCCACGTAAAATAAGCGCAGGCAGCTACTTTTTTGATAGCAAGTAGCGCCACCCCTTCAGCAGACAGGGTTACCTGCGCCACGGCCCGGGCGAAGGTGAAATAATGACGCCATCTTTTTTTAGGATTATTGACATGAGCGACACGCAACAACGCATCGACGAACTGGTAAAAACCAACGAAGTGGTGCTTTTCATGAAGGGCACGGCCAGCTTCCCCCAGTGTGGTTTTTCCGGCCGCGCGATCCAGATTTTGAAGGCCTGCGGCGTCGATGCCAAAGCGCTGAAGACCGTCAATGTGCTTGAAGACGACGAAATTCGTGCCGGCATCAAGGAATACAGCAGCTGGCCCACCATTCCCCAGCTCTACGTCAAGGGTGAGTTCATTGGCGGCTCGGACATCATGATGGAAATGTACGAAAACGGCGAGCTGCAACAAGCCCTGGCCGCCCAAGCCTGATCGGCCACGCCGACCAATCAAAAACCACCTTCGGGTGGTTTTTTTTCGCAATCTACCAAACAATGCACCTACTGCAGGCTTTCTTGATGCGACAGACTTCCGTGATTCGTGCTTGAATAGAGCCGGGGTTGTTGCTTGGAAGTTACTACTCAGGAGGCCGTCATGGAATCTCGCAGTCTTGTTCCGCTGTCTTCAACGTTTCATTTGCCCATTGCCCATATGCGTCGCGTCTTCCAGCCCGATGAGGTGGAACGCAAGCTGGCCAAGTTGCCGGGCAACGACTACGACACCCTGCGCAGCACCTACCAGCGCATGCTGGAGCGCGGGCCGCAGCGCTTCTCGGTCAAACCCTCGGGCATACCCGACATGAGCAGCCTCTACCAGACGCTGCCCAATTTCACCGAGGTGCTCGACGATGTCAAACGCGCTGTCGCGCTGGCGCAGGACAGCCGGGACGGACTGGAAATGCCGCCCATTCTCTTGCTGGGCCCCCCCGGCATCGGCAAAACCCATTTCGCCCGCCAACTGGCCGACCTGCTGGGCACCGGCATGAGCCTGGTGCCGATGAGCTCCATGACGGCGGGCTGGCTGCTGTCGGGCTCCTCGTCGCAGTGGAAGGGCGCCAAACCCGGCAAAGTGTTTGAGGCGCTGGTGGAAGGTGAATACGCCAACCCGGTGATGGTGGTGGACGAGATTGACAAAGCCAGTGCCGACGCCCAGTACGACCCGCTGGGCGCGCTGTACAGCCTGCTGGAGCACGACACGGCGCAAAACTTCACCGATGAGTTTGCCGAGGTTTCGATTGACGCCAGCCAGGTGATCTGGGTCACCACGGCCAACGACGAGCGCAACATCCCCGTGCCGATTCTGAACCGCATGAACGTCTTTTCGGTGGCGCCCCCCACGCCGACGGCGGCGCGCCAGATTGCGCGCAACCTGTACCAGAGCATTCGCAGCGAACATGGCTGGGGCGAACATTTTGACCCCGAGCCCCAGCACGATGTGCTGGATCAGCTGTGCGAGCAGGCGCCCAGAGAGATGCGGCGCGCGCTGATGACCGGATTCGGCAATGCCCAGCTCGACCGCCGGGATGACATCAGCGTGGCCGACCTGCCCAAGGCGGGCAACAAGAAGGGGTCGATCGGTTTTTTACAGTGACCCGCCGCGTGCCAGCGGTAGGAGGCCGGGCTCAGGCGGCCATGAATTCCCAGCGTTTTTTGGCGCCCAGCACGGCATCGGGATACGGCGCCCTGCCGCGTGAGCCGTTGTAGCGGCCCAGCGTCAAAAACAGGTCACCGCGTTCACGCTCCAGGTAGTGGCGCAAGATCACGCAGCCAAAGCGCAGGTTGGTCTGCATGTGAAACAGCTTGCCCGCATCGCCGTCGCCCAGCACGCGCGTCCAGAACGGCATGACTTGCATATAACCCCGGGCGCCGGCGCTGCTCACCGCAAACTTGCGGAAATTGCTTTCCACCTGCACCAGCCCCAGCACCAGCGCCGGATCCAGCCCGGCGCGCTTGCTCTCGTACCAGAGGGTTTGCAAGAACTCCTTGCGCACGTTCCAGTCCGGTTTCTGGCGCTTGAGGCGTTCGCCCATTTGACCGACCCAGCGCAGATAGATCAGGCGGGACTCGGTGTCGGGAAACTCCGGCACTGGCGGCGCATGGTTGGCAATGGCCGAACTCAGGGCGCTGCGCACCGCGTCCACCAGCGGCTCTTCCGTCTGGCGACCGGCCACCGACTGCTCATGAATTGATAGCAGACCAAGCCCTGAAATCAAGGGCCAGAGGCAGTTTCTTCTTGAAACCATGCCGACGGGCAAGCTTATACCTTCAGGCGCGACTGGATCAGACCCAGAATGTCGCTGACCGGCACGGCCGTGGCAGCGGCATCACGACGGTGCTGGTACTCGACCTCGCCCGCTTTCAGACCCCGGTCACCCAGGGTGACGCGGTGCGGCACGCCAATCAGCTCCCAGTCGGCAAACATGGCGCCGGGGCGCTCGTTGCGGTCATCCAGCATCACATCAACGCCAGCGGCCAGCAGCTCGGCGTACAGCTTGTCAGCCGCCGCCTTGACCTCGGGGAAACGATCCGGGCTGATCGGGCACAGCACCACGGTGAAGGGCGCCAGCGCATCGGGCCAGATGATGCCTTTGTCATCATGGTTCTGTTCAATCGCCGCCGCTGGCAGGCGGGTGATGCCAATGCCGTAGCAGCCCATTTCCATGAAACTCGGTTTGCCATTCACATCCAGGAAAGTGGCGTTCATGGCCTGGCTGTATTTGGTGCCGAGGTAAAAGACGTGGCCGACTTCGATGCCGCGCTCAATCGCCAGCACGCCCAGGCCGTCGGGTGAGGCATCCCCCGCCACCACATTGCGCAGATCCGCCACCAAGGTGGGCTCGGGCAGGTCACGACCCCAGTTGACGCCGGTGATGTGGAAATCGGGCTCATTGGCGCCACAGATCCAGTCGCTCATGACGGCGACGTCGCGGTCTACCACGATATTGAGCGGTTTCAGCAAGCCAATCGGGCCGAGGTAGCCTGGCTTGCAGCCAAAGTGCTCTTCAATTTCAGCCAGGGTGGCGAAGCGGAATTCGGCCAGACCGGGCAGCTTGCCGACCTTGACTTCGTTCATGTCGTGGTCGCCGCGCAGCAACAACAGCCAGACCTGGGTTTTGACGACCTCGCCGTCCTTGTTCAACGTGTCGGTGGCCAGCACCAGCGATTTGACGGTATTGTGCAATGGCACGTTCAGCAGTTCCGCCACGTCGGCGCAGGTGCTCTTGCCGGGGGTGGCGGTTTTGGTCATGGCTTGCGCGGCCTCTGCGCGCGGGCCGGTGGGCGCCAGCGCCTCGGCTTTTTCCATGTTGGCGGCGTAATCACTGTTCGGGCAATAGACGATGGCGTCTTCGCCGGTGGCTGCAATCACCTGGAACTCTTCGCTCAAATCGCCGCCAATGGCACCGCTGTCGGCCGCAACGGCGCGGTAGGTCAGGCCAAAACGGTCAAAAATCTTGCGGTAGGCACCTGCCATGACCTGGTAGCTGGCCTTGGCCGAGGCCTGGTCGCGGTCAAAGCTGTAGGCGTCTTTCATGATGAATTCACGTCCACGCATCAGACCAAAGCGGGGACGGCGCTCGTCACGGAATTTGGTCTGGATCTGGTAAAAGTTCTTGGGCAGCTGCTTGTAGCTTTTAATTTCCTGGCGCGCGATGTCGGTCACGACCTCTTCGCTGGTCGGCTGGATCACAAAATCACGACCATGCCGGTCCTTGATGCGCAGCATCTCGGGCCCCATCTTGTCAAAGCGGCCGGTTTCCTGCCAGAGTTCAGCCGGTTGCACCACCGGCATGCTCAGCTCCACCGCCCCCGCACGGTTCATTTCTTCGCGCACGATAGCCTCGACCTTGCGTACCACGCGCAGCCCCATCGGCATCAGGCTATAGACCCCGGCGCCCAGTTTTTTGATCATGCCGGCACGCATCATCAGCTTGTGGCTGACCACCTCGGCGTCGGCCGGGGCTTCTTTGAGGGTGGAAATCAGGAACTGGGAGGCTTTCATGTCAGGCTCAGGCTGGCGCCCCGCATACCCCGCGGAGCCAGCCAGGCCGGGCCAGGGTTTGCCCCGGCAGCCCCTGCCAAGCCGCCCACTAGCGGTGCATAATGAACGCAGTTTTAAAATTTGGGGTTGAT
>OFRD01000760.1_pt1 | contig 11884 bp, 9 predicted proteins | sample 1543041 | NCBI WGS metagenome assembly OFRD01 (sample SAMN07774234, study PRJEB24372) | wastewater metagenome | isolation source: Exp Tend CN 100WW | collected 2016-02
ATCAGGATAATGCCGCCACGGGGGCCGCGCAGGCTCTTGTGGGTGGTGGAGGTCACCACGTCAGCGTGCGGCACGGGGTTGGGGTACAGGCCAGCGGCAATCAGGCCGGCGTAGTGGGCCATGTCGACCATGAAGATGGCGCCAACGTCTTTGGCCACTTTGGCGAAACGCTCAAAGTCGATGCGCAGGCTGTAGGCCGAGGCGCCAGCAATGATGAGCTTGGGCTTGGACTCATGGGCTTTGCGCTCCATGGCGTCGTAGTCGATCTCTTCCTTGTCGTTCAGGCCGTAGCTGACAACGTTGAACCATTTGCCGCTCATGTTCAGGGCCATGCCGTGGGTCAGGTGACCGCCTTCGGCCAGGCTCATGCCCATGATGGTGTCGCCGGGCTTCAGGAAGGCGAGAAACACGGCTTCGTTGGCCGAGGCGCCGCAATGCGGCTGCACATTGGCGGCTTCAGCGCCAAAAATCTGTTTGACGCGGTCGATGGCCAATTGCTCGGCGATGTCCACGTATTCGCAGCCACCGTAGTAGCGCTTGCCGGGGTAGCCTTCGGCGTATTTGTTGGTGAGCTGCGTGCCTTGCGCGGCCATGACGGCGGGCGAAGCGTAGTTTTCGCTGGCAATCAGCTCAATGTGCTGTTCCTGGCGCGCGTTTTCGGCTTGAATCGCAGCAAAAATTTCGGGATCGGTTTGTTCAATGAGAATGTTACGGTCGTACATGGCAGTCCTTAAAGACAATCGGCCAGGGAGTCATGTGGAATGAAACCAGGGCTGCCCAGGCGAACGGCTAAACGCAGGGGCCTCATAGACCCTGCGGTACGCTTCCCCGTGGTGTTCCCACTTCAGCGTTTCAAGCCCTTAACGGGTGATCGCCTATCGCCAGTCGCGTACGCATTGAGTTTAACTGACCAGCGCCGCCAATTTTTCCGAGTTGTCATTCGGCTTGGACGGGACGGCCAGTGCCGGAATGATTTGCGGCGTGTTCATCGGCACGGTGCGGCCTTTGACCACCAGTTGCAGGCGCGCATGCTCGGCCATGACTTTGCTGGCGTAGCCGCCATCGTCCGCAATATTGGCCGCGCCGACGTAGGATTTCAGGCCGCCTTCGGTGGAACCGGCGCGGGCAATGCATTCCTGCAGCACCTTGACACCCACGCGCAGGTTGGTGAGCGGGTCAAATGCCGCCAGTTTGCCGCCAAAGCTCTCATACTTTTCGCTGTGAACCTTGGTCATGACCTGCATCAGGCCCTGGGCGCCGACCGGGCTTTGGGCAAACGGGTTGAAGCCGGACTCAATCGCCATCACCGCCAGGATCAGGGTCGGATCGAGCTTGGTGCGGATGCCAATGTCATAGGCCTCGACCACCAGGGCGCTCAGCGGCTCCGGGGCGACCCGGTATTTTTTGCTCAGCCAGAAGGCCACGGCGGCCTGTTGCTTGGGTAAATCTTGGGGGTTGGTCGCGGTGGCGCGGTCAATCGCTTCGATTTCGGTGCTGGCAACCATGGTTTCGGGTTGGCGGGTTTGCAGCCAGCTGATGAGCTTGATCTCACCGATCTGGCGCAGTTCGGGGCGTGCCGTCAAGGTGATGACGGCAAATATAACGGCCAGCCCGAGCAGGGCAAAACTGTTATGGGTGATTTCAAAGAAGCCCTGGGCGATGTCAGATGCGAAAGTTCGCAAGCCCTGGGTGAATTTTTGTGACGCGGTCATAGCTCTTCCTTCGTTCGCGCGGGCCTGGGGTGCTGCATTGCAAGCAATTCAACACACGAGGTGCCTCGTTTGGGTTGGTACGCTATCAATATCCTGCGAGGGTCTTTCGTGGGTTGCCTGCAGAGATTTGAATATGCCGGGATCGGCAGCGGATGCGGGTTATCCCTCGCCGGAGGCTGGGATGGGCGGATTCTATGTGGATCGAATATATCGAGTCAACCATATCAAATTGATTTGATATGCATTTAAATTCATTTCTTGATCGGTTTTATCGCCGTGCAAGAGCTGTTTTGAGGCCGTCCGGATTCAAAATCGGGGCATGGAACTTAACTTATTGAAACAAAACAAATGGGTCTTGCGTGCACTCTGGACGCTGGGGGGCGTGCTGGCTGTGTGGGGCCTCGCCTGGCTGCTGCTGCCCGGCCTGGTGAAGAGCCAGCTGGAAGCGCGGGCCAGCGCCCAACTGGGGCGCCAGGTCACGCTCGGGGCGGTGGATTTCAAACCCTGGTCGCTGGAGCTGACGCTGCATGATCTGGCCGTGGCCCGCGCGGCGGGGGTGGCCGAGAAATCGCCCCAGTTGTTGATAAAACGCATCTATATAGATGCCGAGCTGCAGTCCCTGCTGCGCCTGGCGCCAGTGCTGGATGCCATCGAGGTGGAGGCGCCGCAGCTGAGCCTGACTTATCTGGGTGCCGGTCATTACGATGTGGACGACGTGCTGGCCCGCCTGAGCCAGCCATCGGATAAACCCGCTGCGGAACCCTTGCGGTTTGCGCTGCATAACCTGGTGCTGTCGGCAGGCACACTGGATTTCATCGACACCTCGGTCGGCAAAACGCATGCGTTGCGTGACTTGCAGATCAGGCTGCCGTTTTTGAGCAATCTGGCGTCGCAGCGCGCGGTGCTGGTGCAGCCGCAACTGGCGTTTCGCCTCAATGGCAGCCAGTTTGACTCCAGCGCGCAGGGCACGCCTTTTGCCCAGACCCGCAAGATGGACGCCACGCTCAAAGTCAGTGCGCTGGACGTGACGCCTTACCTCGGCTACCTGCCTGCCAGCCTGCCGGTCAAGTTGAACTCCGCCGTGCTGAATGCCGACCTCAAAGTCGTGTTCGAGCAATCGCCCACGCTGGCCGTCAAGCTCAGTGGCCTGCTGCAGGCGGGCCAGGTCAAGCTGCAGAGCGCCGGGCCGGGTATGCCGGAGGTGCTGGCGTTTGACCTGCTCAAGCTGGAGTTGACCGATGTGCGCCCGCTGGAGCAAGTTGCGCAGCTGGCCTCGGTCGAGTTGACGGGGCCACGCCTGAGTGTGGCACGCAACAAGGCCGGTCAACTCAATTTGGCCGCCATGCTGAAAACACAGAATGCTCCCGAAAACATAGCGACTAACCCAGTTAATACGCGGGCTGGAGGCCGAAAAGGCTTGAAGTTGTGCGCGTTTCAATGCCCGGCGCTTATTTTGGCGTGAATGCGCCGGGTGGTGCGCCAGACTGACCACAGCACCACCGGCACCAGCGCACCGGCCGCCATCTCCGGGTTGACCGGCAGGCCCGCCGCCTTGAGCGCCTTGCCGCCGTACAGCAGCAGGCTGATCACGTAGTAGGAGATGGCGGCAATCGACAGCCCTTCCACCGTGCTTTGCAGGTGCAGCTGCTGCTCTTGCCCGCGCGTGAGTTTCTCCAGCAGTTGCTGGTTTTGCACCTCGGTGGCAATGTCGACCCGTGTGCGCAGCAGGGCGCTGGTGCGGGCCACGCGCTCGGACAGCGAGGTCAGGCGCTGCGCCGTGGCCGACACCGTGGCCATGGCCGGGGACAGGCGCCGCTGCATGAACTCGCCAATGGTCTGGGTGCCGGGAATCGGCTTTTCGCGCAAGCGGGTGATGCGCTGGCTGACCAGCGTGTCATACGCCTGCGTGGCCGAAAACCGGTAGGCGTGTTCGGCGGTGGCGCGTTCGACGCGGGCGGCCAGCGCGACCAGGCTGTCGAGCAGTGCCTGATCGGTGTCGGACTTGTTCTCCAGCCGGGCGGTGATGGTGGCCAGCGCCTGCTCGGTTTCGGTCAGCATCGGGCCGAGCTGTTTGGCCACCGGCAGGCCGCGCAAGGCCATCAGCCGGTAGGTTTCCAGCTCCAGCAGGCGCTGCGAGATGCGCCCGGCGCGGGTCTCCGACGTGCCGGGCGGGGCGATCACCAGCATGCGCTCAAAGCCGTCGTCCCGGATGCGAAAGTTGGTCAGCGCCCAGGAGTGGCCCATGGTGGCGCCTGCCGGGCCTTCGGCATTGCCGAGTTGCGAGCCAATCAGGGCGCTGGCACCAAACCAGCTCATCGCCTGGTGCAGCAGCGGTTTCTGGTCGGTCAACTCGCCTGGCACCATGGCCATTTGAATCGCGGCGACGGTGCGCCCGGGAATGCGGCTCAGCCAGTCGGGGCTCACGCTCAGGGTGCTCAGCAAGTCCGGCTCGGCCGCGCCCAGCAGCGCCGTGTCCGGCAGGGCCTGCACGATCGAGTAGCGGGTGAACTCGGTGTGGCGCTCCCATTTGACGCTGAAGCCCGGACACCGCAGGCGCAAGAAGCTGCTGCCCAGACTCTCCAGCGGCAAGTCCTGCTGGCCGGGCAGGCCGCGCAGATGCGCCCATTCCTGCTCGCGCGTGATGTCGGCGTTGAGCACCGCCACAAAGACGACAAGCGCGGGCAGCCGGACAAGGGCCGAGGGGCGGGCATGCACCTCGTTGTGCAGCGTGGCACGCAGCGGATCATCGGGGGGCAGCAGCGAGGCGGGGGAGGGGTTGGGCGCAGTCAGGTTCATAGACCCTATTGTGCTTGCAACGGTCAGCGGCTGCCCTGGCTGTGACGGCGTTGGAGGGCGGGTCAGCGCGCCAGATAACCGCCGTCCACCGGGTAGTAGGCGCCGGTGACGAAGGAGGCGCGCTCCGAGGCGAGCCAGGTCACCAGTTCGGCCACTTCGTCGGCGTGGCCCATGCGCCCGAGGGCATGGGAGGCCAGCACCAGGGCGTTCAGCGCCGGGTCATGCTCGAGCGGGCTGATCATTGGCGTGTGGATGAAACCCGGCCCCACCGCGTTGATGCGAATGCCCTGCGTGCCGTACTCCAGCGCCGCCACCTGGGTCAGCCCCACCACGCCGTGTTTGGCGGCGGTGTAAGCCGGGGTACCGGCAAAGCCGACCGATCCCAGAATGGAAGCGATGTTGACGATGGCGCCGCCGCCGCTCTCCAGCATGGCGCCAATCTGGTACTTCATGCCGTAGAACACGCCCGACAGGTTGGTGCTGATGACCTGCGACCAGCCGTCCAGCGGGTAGTCGGCGGTGGGCGCCTGCGGGCCGGCGATACCGGCGTTGTTGCAGGCCACATCCAGGCGGCCGTAATGGGCCACCGTGCGTGCCACCAGGGCCTGGCAGTCCTGCGGCTGGCCGACATCGGTGGCCACAAAAAGGGCGTTGCCGCCGCGTGCCCGCACCAGCGCGGCGGTCTCCTCCCCGGCCAGGTGCGCCGTGTCCGCGATCACCACTTTGGCCCCCTCGCGCGCCCACATCAGCGCAATCGCCCGGCCAATGCCCGAGGCCCCGCCCGTGACCAATGCAACTTTGTTTTTCAACATGGAACTCCTTTGCGTGATGCACGGCGTGGCGTCGTTACCTGGGGCTTGGCCCGTTACAGGCATTGTTCGCCGATCGTCCGTGAGGGGCTTGCGCTTGCGCAAGCGGGGCCGGGGATATCCATTAACATCCTGACCCTATGTCGCACCCCCGCCCCACCCTTGAAGTTGCCGTCGTCATGCAGCGTGAGCGCACCACTGGTGCGTCCAGCCGCTGGCAGCCCTGGCGCTGGGTGCTGGCCGAGGTGGTGGCGAACGAAGCGGGCTTTGGCAGCGCGCCGCGCCTGCTCTATAAAAATGAGAGCGAAGAACGCTGGCTGCATCCGGGCTACAAGGTCGAATTGTTCAAAGACGATGCCGAGGGCTACCACCTGAACGCCAGCACCGCAGCACCCGGCTGGTTTGTGCTGTGGCGCATGGAAGAAGAGGCCGCACTGGCTGACGAGCCCATCGCCCGGCCCGAAATGGTCAGCCTGAGTTATTACGACGCCGGGCGCTGGCTGGACGCGCAGGAAACGGTCGAGCAAGTCCCCGCGCCGGCCCCGGTGGTGGCGTGGCTGCAAGCCTTTGTCGACGAGCACCACGTGGTCGAGCCCAAACGTCGCAAGCGCCCCGAGAGCTTTCGCACCCTGACCGACCGCTTTGGCAGCCCGGCCTCGATCTCGACCGAGAAAAAATTTGGCGGCGGTGGTGGCGGAGGCGCTGGCCGTGGCTGACGGTTTTCTGGGCCGCTGGTCGCAGCGCAAACAGGCCGCGCGCACGGGCCAGCCGCTGGCCGAGCCGCCGCCCCAAGCCGTCATCCCGCCTGCGCCGCCCGTGATGGTGCCCGCCGTGGCGAATCCCTTGCAGGTCGCTACTGCACCGCTGCCGGGCGAGGCCCCCGCCGCCGCGCCCTTGCCGACCCTGGCCGAGGCTCAGAGCCTGACCCCCGGCTCCGACTTCAAGCCCTTTGTCGCCCGTGGCGTCGCCCCCGAGGTGCGCAACGCCGCCATGAAGAAGCTGTTTGCCGACCCCCAATTCAACGTGATGGACGGGCTGGACATCTACATCGACGACTATTCCAAACCCGACCCCTTGCCCTTGTCCCTGCTGCGCCAGATGGCCAGCGCCAAGTTCCTGAACCTGTTTGAGGACGAGGGCGCCAAGACGCCGCCGCCCTCTGACCACCCGCCCACCGAGCCCCGCCCCGACCATGACCACACTGATTTGCGACTGCAACCAAACCATGCCGCTGGACCCCAGGCGCCTGGGCGCGGCACTGAATGAACCGTTAACGCTGCACTCCACCCTGTGCCGGCGCGAGGCCGGTGCTTTTCTGGCCGCCCTCAAAACCGGCGACGAGCTGGTGGTGGCCTGCACCCAGGAGCAGCGCCTGTTCAATGAACTGGCCACCAACGCTGCCAGCGACACCCCGATCCGCTTTGTCAACATTCGCGAAACCGGCGGCTGGAGCCGCGACGCCGCCCAGGCCAGCCCGAAAATCGCCGCCTTGCTGGCCGTGGCCCATCTGCCCGCGCCCGACCCCGTGGCCACCGTCAGCTACCAAAGCAGCGGCCGCTTGCTGATCATCGGCCCGCTGGGCGCTGCCGAGCAGGCCGCCGCGCTGCTGGGGGATGAGCTCGACATCACCCTGTTCAGCCTGGGCGCCGGGGACCTGGGCGCCGCGCAGGAGCGCCGCTACCCGGTGCTGGGCGGGCAAATCCAGTCGCTCACCGGCTGGCTGGGCGCGTTTGAGCTGCGCTGGTTGCGCAACAACCCGATTGACCTCGACCTGTGCACCCGCTGCAACGCCTGTCTGGTGGCCTGCCCGGACGATGCCATCGGGCTCGACTACCAGGTTGACCTGAGCGCCTGCCAGTCGCACCGCGCCTGCGTCAAAGCCTGCCAAGTGGCCGGGGCGATTGACTTCCAGCGCACACCCGACGCCTCGACGGAACGCTTTGACCTGGTGCTCGATCTGCGCGCCAGCCCCGCCTTCAGCCAGCACGCCGTGCCGCAAGGCTATCTGCGCTGGGATGGCCGCGACCTGGGCGCCTTGCTGAAACTGCGCGCCTTGGTCGGCGAGTTCGAGAAACCCAAATTTGTCAGCTACAAACAGAAGCTGTGCGCCCACAGCCGCAATGAAAAAATCGGCTGCAACGCCTGTGTGGACGTCTGCTCGGCCTCGGCCATCAGCAGCGAGCGCAGCCGCCAGCGCATCGTCGTCAACCCCAGCCTGTGCGTGGGCTGCGGCACCTGCAGCACGGTCTGCCCGACCGGCGCGCTGGCCTTTGCCTACCCGCGTGCCAGCGACCAGGGCGCCAAGCTCAAAACGCTGCTCGGCACCTACCAGCGCAGCGGCGGCCAGCATGCCGCGCTGCTGCTGCACAGCCAGCAGGGCGGCGCCCGCCTGTTGGGCGACCTGGGCCGTGCCGCCCAGCTCGAATCCAAAACCCGGGGTGGCACCCACGGCGTTCCGGCGCGCGTGCTGCCGCTGGCGCTCTGGCACAGCTCGTCGAGCGGGCTGGAACTCTGGCTGTCGGCGATCTGCTACGGCGCCACGCAGGTCTGGCTGCTGCTGACGGACGAAGAAGCGCCGCAGTACCACGACGCCCTGCGCAGCCAGATGGCGCTGGCGCAAGCCATCCTCACCGGGCTGGGCTACCGGGGCGCGCATTTCCGCGTGCTGTACGCCAAAGATGCGCGCGACCTCGCCGCGCTCGACAGCGAGCTGCAAGCCGCCCCGGCCCAGGGCGTGCAGCGCCCGGCCAGCTTTACCGTGCAGGCCGACAAGCGCGCCACGCTCGAACTGGCGCTGGCCCATCTGATGGAACAGGCGCCCGCGCCCAGTGCCAGCGGCTGCATTGCCCTGCCCGCGAGTGGTTCGCCGCTGGGCGGGCTGGCCATCAACCAAGACGCTTGCACCCTGTGCCTGAGCTGCGTCAATGCCTGCCCGGCCAGCGCGCTGCAAGACAACCCGCAAGCGCCCCAGCTCAAATTCATCGAGAAAAACTGCGTGCAGTGCGGCCTGTGCGCCAGCACCTGCCCGGAGCAAGCCATCACCCTGCTGCCGCAGCTCACGCTGACGCCGCAGCGCCAGCAGGCGGTGGTGCTCAACGAGATGCAACCCTACGCCTGCGTGCGCTGCCAGCAACCGTTTGGCACGCTCAAAGCCATCGAGGCCATGCTGGGCAAACTTGCTGGCCACAGCATGTTCCAGGGCGCCGCACTGGAGCGCCTCAAAATGTGTGGCGACTGCCGGGTGATTGACCTGTACTCGGCCCAGAACGAAACCAAAATCACGGATCTCTGAACACCATGTTGCTGCCCGATATCGCCCCCACCAGCGCGCTGGACGAAGAAACCGCACGTTCCGAGCTTTATGGGCTGCTAGCCCTCTTGTACTATGCGCCACCAGCTATTGATTTGATAGCAAGTCTGCGCCTCGCCGCCACCGAAGCCCCGGCGGCAGGCGGCTTTCTGGAAGAACCCTGGCGCGCCCTGGTCGGCGTGGCGCGCGAGCTGACGCCGCAGGCCATTCAGAGCGAATACAACGCCCTGTTTGGCGGCGTCGGCAAGCCCGAGGTCTATCTGTATGGCTCGCATTTTCTGAGTGGTTTTTTGAATGAAAAGCCCCTGGCCCGCCTGCGCACCAGCCTGGCCGATCTGGGCCTGGCGCGCGAGGCCAGCAGTTTCTACCTCAAACTGTCCGAAGGGCTGCTGAGGGAAGCCCCTGATAACCTGGCCTTGGCTGAGGCCGTGGCGGCTGGCTTCACCCAATATGCCTTCGCCTTTGTCGCGTTTGAGGCCGAGCGGCTGGAGTCACAAGACGCCCGGGCAGCCCAAGTGTTGAACGAGCGGGCTAGGCGCCTTTACCTGCGCGCCCATCGCCACGCCATGCTTGCCCTGGAGCGGCAACACCCAGGGTTTCTCAAGGCGCTGAGCCAGCCCGATGCCAGCCGCTGGCCCACACTCAAGGCGTCTCAGGTGGGCGTGGCCTATTGGGCTGCGGCATCCTGGGGTGCTTACATCTCGCTCTCCAAAGACCTGCCCGAGGTGGTGGCCGACCTGCCGGTGGCTTTTCGCTTGGCGCAGCTGGCCTGGCGCATTTCGCCCAAGCACGCCATCGGGGACCTGAGCAGCTTGATGGGAAGTTTTGAGGCGGCGCGCGCTGGCGGCTCGGCGCAGCAGGCCAGCGTCTACTTTGACGCGGCCATCACGGCCGGTGCCGGCAAAAGCGCAGGGGCGTATGTCGCCAAGGCCGAGTCGATCGCGCTCAAGGCCGGCGACCGGCCAGCCTTTGAGGCCCTGCTGCGCCAGGCTTTGCGCGTGAGCGCCGAACACCGCGACCTGCCCAACGAGGTCATGCGCGAGCGCGCCCAATGGCTGCTCGCCACTGCTGATGATTTGTTTTGACGGGATTCATCATGATGGTTCAATTTTTTCGCTGGCCATTGCGGCAGCTGTCTCGGGTGTGGTCTGGGGCGCTCTGCCTGGCGCTGGCCCTGATCGCGGGCCAGTCCGGCGTGGCAGCGGCTGCCGACAAGCAACTGCGTATCGGCACCCTGGTACCTAAAAATTCGCTGTACCACCGCCAACTGATGGCCATCGGTGAGAGCTGGCGCGTGGCGCAGGGGGGCGGTGCCAAGTACCTGGTGTACCCGGACGGCAGCCAAGGGGGCGAGGCCGAGATGGTGCGGCGCATGCGCATCGGGCAGTTGCAGGGCGCGCTGATGTCGGTGGTGGGACTGCGCGAGATCGAGCCCTCGATTGCGGCATTGCAGAGCATGCCCCTGCTGTTCAGGAGTTGGGACGAGCTGGATTACGTGCGCGAGAAAATGCGTGCTGGCATGGAGAAAAAATTCCTGGACAAGGGCTTTGTGGTGCTGGCCTGGGGGGATGCTGGTTGGGTGCGTTTTTTCTCCAAAGAGGCGGCGCTGCGCCCCGACGATTACAAGAAAATGAAGTTCTTTGCTTGGGGGTCTGAGCCTGACCAGCAGGCGATCATGAAAAGCCTGGGCTACACCCCGGTCCCGCTGGAAACCACCGACATCCTGCCCGCCATCCAGACCGGCATGATCACCGTGGTTCCGTCCACACCTTATTTTGCGTTGGCCACCCAGATCTACAACACAGCCCCGCACATGCTCGACATCAATTGGGCGCCGATTGTGGGGGCCCTGGTGGTCAGCAAAAAAGCATGGGATGACATGTCGCCAGCCGTGCAGGCCACGGTGCGCGCCACCAGCGACGAGGCAGGCGTACAGATTCGTGCCAAGGCCCGGCAAGAGGTTGATGACGCTGTTGACGCCATGAAAAAGCGTGGCCTGGTGGTCAACCGGCCTAGCCCCGAACAGCTGCGCGAGTGGCAGGCTTTTGCGGCGGCGCTGTACCCACGCATCCGCGGCGCGATGGTGCCGGCTGACACCTTCGATGAGGTCTTCGTGCACCTCAAGGCCTACCGCGCCAGCAAGGGCCAATAGGCGTGCCGCGCTTGCACCTTGGCGCCCTGAGGCGATGGACCAGCTTTGACGAGCTGTTGTCGTCAGGCGCACTGCTGTTAATGGTGCTGATTCCCCTATGGGAAATCCTGATGCGGCCCTTGGCCGGCAGTGGCATCCAGAATGCGCCCGTGCTGGTGCAACACCTGGGCCTGGTGCTGGCCATGTTCGGGGCACTGGCTGCAGAGCGGCATGGGCACCTGACCAGCCTGGTGGGGCAAGGCAGCGGCGCCGACACCGGCCCCCGGGCGGCCAGACGCAACTTTGCCGACGCCGTTGCCGCCTTGGTGTGTGGGGTGTTGGCCCTGGCCAGTTGGCGCTTTGTGGCTAGTGAAATGCTGGCGCCCAATGACCTGGCTTACGGCTTGCCGGCCTGGGTGGTCCAGCTCAGCATGCCGCTGGCCTTTGGTGTTCTGGGTGTCAAGTTGGGCGCACGGTGTGGTGTCGCCTGGCTGTCCAAAATAGCGTGTGGTCTGGCGCTCCCGGCTGCAGGTTTCTGGTTCGCTTGGCATTTTGACGGCCAACCCTGGATGGTGTGGCCAAGTCTGCTTGTGTTGCTGGGCGCCTTGTTGGCGGGTGCGCCAATTTTTGCCATGTTGGGTGGTCTGGCACTGGCGCTCTTTTGGCAGGACGGTTTGCCGCTGGCCTCCGTGGCCTTGTCGCACTACCAGATCACCGTCAACCCATCGCTGCCTGCCCTGCCCCTGTTCACGCTGGCCGGCCTGATCTTCGCGCGCACCGGGGCAGCCGCGCGCTTGGGCCAATTGTTCATTGCCGTGCTGGGCGGTGGTGTCACAGGCACCGTGTTGGCGACTGCCGCGCTCTGTTCTTTTTTTACCGCCTTCACGGGTGGTAGCGGTGTCACCATTCTGGCGCTGGGCGGCCTGCTCTTGCCGCTGCTGGGCCATGCCGGTTACCCGGAGCGGCGCGGCATCAGTCTGGTCACCAGCGCCAGCGCCTTGGGGGTGCTGCTCGCGCCCTCAGTACCGCTGATCATGTACGCCATCATTGCGCGTGTGCCGATCAACACCATGTTTTTGGCAGGCCTGGTGCCGGCGGTGGTGATGGTTGTTTTTCTGGTGCTGGT
>OFRD01000761.1_pt1 | contig 11881 bp, 9 predicted proteins | sample 1543041 | NCBI WGS metagenome assembly OFRD01 (sample SAMN07774234, study PRJEB24372) | wastewater metagenome | isolation source: Exp Tend CN 100WW | collected 2016-02
CTGGGTGTTGTAGCCAATGAATTCCACGCGTTCGGGGTTGTCTCGCACCGCATTCAAAATGCGCCCCAGCGGCGTTTGGGTGAAGGCGTACATCAAGGCCACGCACACAAAGGTGTAGGCCGCGATCAGGTAGTAAACCTGAATTTGCGGGCCATAGGTGATGCCAAAGAAAGCCTCACCCGCCACCCGGTTGCCCGACACGCCAGCTTCGCCTCCGAAAAACTCGGAAAACATGAGCGACATGGCGAACACCAGCTCGGCCACACCCAGCGTGATCATGGCAAACGGCGTGCCCGATTTGCGGGTGGTCACCCACCCCAACAAGACTGCAAAGCCCATGCCGGACAGACCACCCACAATGGGCAGCACACTGACCGGAATGTGCAATTTGCCACCGCTTACGGCGTTGAGTGCATGAATGGCCATGTATGAGCCCAGCCCGGTGTAGACCGCATGGCCAAAGCTGAGCATGCCGCCCTGCCCCAACAGCATGTTGTAGGACAGGCAGGCGATGATGGCGATGCCCATCTGGGCCAGCATGGTGGTCGACAGGTTGCTGGTGAACACCAACGGTGCCATCAGCAAGATTCCTGCAAATGCGCTCCAGATGATCCAGCGACCGACGTTGTAGGGTTTGAATTTGTAAACAGCAGCCATGTCTTAACCCTCGCGTGTGCCCAAAAGACCCTTGGGCCGGAAGATCAGAATCAGCACCAGGAACAGGTACGGCAAGATGGGCGCGACCTGCGACAGCGTGAGTTTGGCAAACGAATTGTCTTGCGTGGCGGCAGACAAGGCCCAGCCCATGTCTTTGGCCAGCGTCAAGAACGAATAGTCAATGGCCACCGCAAAGGTCTGGATCACACCGATCAGGACGGACGCGAGGAAGGCCCCTGACAAAGAACCCATGCCCCCCACGACGACCACCACAAAGATGACGGAGCCGACCGTGGCGGCCATGGCCGGTTCGGTCACAAAAGTGCTGCCACCAATCACGCCGGCCAAGCCCGCAAGCCCGGTGCCTGCGCCAAACACCAGCATGAAGACACGCGGCACGTTGTGTCCAAGCGATTCGGCCATTTCAGGGTGCGTCAAGGCCGCCTGAATCACCAGACCAATGCGGGTGCGCGTGAGCAACAGCCACAAGGACAACAGCATCAACAAAGCCACCAGCATCATGAAGCCACGGGTAGCTGGAAACGGCGAGCACACCACGCGAATGGCGGCATCGGCTGCAACGCAAGCATCGGCAGTGGCGGTACCCCAGACCACGCTCAGTCCATTGACCGAGTGGTTGATCAGGGTAAAGGCTGAACTGCGCAAAATTTCAGGCGGCGGAAACTCGACCGCTGTGCGGCCCCAAACCAGTTGCACGAGTTCGAGTGCGACATAAGACAGGCCAAAGGTCACCAGCAATTCGGGCACATGGCCGAAGGGGTGCACTTTGCGCAAGGTGATGCGCTCAAACAAGGCACCACAAGCGCCCACCAACAAGGGCGCGATGAACAGTGCCGGCCAAAAACCGATCCAGCCGGTCAGGGTGTGACCGAAATAGGCCCCGACCATGTAAAAACTGGCGTGCGCAAAATTGAGCACACCCATCATGCTGAAAATCAGCGTCAGCCCGGAGCTGAGCATGAAGAGCAACAGTCCGTAACTGAGACCGTTGAGCATGGAGATGATGAAAAACTCCATAAATACTGCCACTTTCCAGGCTCTGAATGAGCCTTACTTCGTTACCGAAAGTGGGTTGGAATGATCAACCCGAGACATCAACACGGGCGCTTGCGCCCAAAAAAAGGCCCGACAACTTGCTTGTTCATCGGGCCTCAGAACCCTTGGCACTTTCAGTGCCAGCCAACCCAGCAGACAGCGCCTACCGGGTCAAACCCTGCGCAGCTTAGCCTGGACGTTTCATCTGGCAGCTGGTGGGCGTGCTGGACACATACGACGGGAACTCTTTCACGGGTGCCAGAGTCATGCCTGTGTTTTCAGGGCTGTAAGGGTATTTCTTGTCGGCCTTTTGCCAGACGGTCATGAACAGCGGCTGCTGCAGCTGGTGATCGGTCTTGCGCATTTGGACTTCACCGTGGTAGCTCTTGAAGGTCAGACCTTCCAAGGCCGCGGCGACTTTGACAGGATCGGTCGACTTGGCTTTGGCCATGGCCTCACCCAATGCGCTGTAGATCGAGATCACGGAGCCCGTGTAGAAGTCGTCGTTGAACTTGGTCTTGAACTCAGCCATCCACTTGCCAATGTCGCCACCCATGTTGTAGTGGTTGTAGGCAATCTGGAACACGCGACCTGCACCGCCTTGGCCCAGGGCCGTGGGGGTGCCAGAAACGCCTGTGTAGTAAGTGTAGAACTTGCCGGTGTAGCCGCCTTCGTTGGCTGCTTTGACCAGCAGGGCCAGGTCAGAGCCCCAATTGCCGGTGATCACGGTGTCGGCACCGGAAGCTTTGATCTTGGCGATATAGGGCGAGAAGTCGCGCACTTGGGCCAATGGGTGCAGGTCTTCACCCACGATCTGTACATCAGCGCGCTTGCGAGCCAGGTTTTCCTTGGCGAACTTGGCGACTTGATGGCCGTGCGAGTAGTTCTGGTTGAACAGGTAGACCTTCTTGATGGCCGTGTCGTCTTTCATGAAGGTGGTCATGGCCTCGATCTTCATCGACGTGTCGGCATCGAAACGGAAGTGCCAGTAGCTGCACTTGCTGTTGGTGAAATCAGGGTCCACCGCTGAATGGTTCAGGAAAATGATTTCCTTGCCGGGGTTGCGTTCATTATGTTTGTTGACCGCTTCGATCAGAGCACCGGCCACCGATGAACCGTTGCCTTGGGTGATGTAACGCACGCCTTGGTCCATGGCCGCTTTGAGCGCGTTCAGGCTTTCAGCCGGGCTCAATTTGTTGTCGATGCCAATGACCTCAAATTTGACGCCAGCGGGGTTGGTTTTGCTGAATTTTTCGGCGAAGAACTGGAAGCTTTTGAGTTGGTTGCTGCCCACGGGTGCCATCAGACCCGACAGAGGGTCGATCCAGGCAATTTTGACGGTTTCGCCTTTTTGGGCAAAAGCGCCCATAGAACATGCAGCCAAGGCGGCTGCGGCGATCAAACGGGTTGCGATTTTCATTCAAGGTCTCCTGCGTTGTAAATCAGACATGGCCAGCGTAACCGCTCGCCATTCAAATCGGCTCGGGGTTTGCACCTAAGCCTTATCACCCGCGCGACTCTTCATTCGCACAGGCTTGAGCCGGGTCAAAGACCGGGCAAAACATAGTCGGCCAACTGCTCACGCAAACGGGTCTTGAGCATTTTTCCGGTGCCGCCCAAAGGAATGGCATCCACAAACACCACGTCGTCCGGAATTTGCCATTTGGCCGTTTTGCCTTCGTAGAAAGCGATCAGCTCATCACGACTCACCTGAACCCCGGGTTTCTTGACCACACACACAATCGGACGCTCGTCCCACTTGGGGTGGCGCATGCCGATGCACGCGGCCATGTCCACCGCCGGGTGCGCCATGGCGATGTTCTCCACATCGATCGAGCTGATCCACTCGCCCCCCGACTTGATCACGTCTTTGCTGCGGTCGGTGATCTGCATGAAGCCGTCGGCATCGATGGTGGCCACGTCGCCCGTCGGGAACCAGCCGCCCACCAAGGGGCTGGCGCCTTCCTGCTTGTAATAAGAGGCAATCACCCAAGGGCCTTTGACCAGCAGGTCGCCAGCCGCCTTGCCGTCATGGGGCAGGGCTTTGCCGTTTTCATCGACGATCTTCATGTCGATGCCAAATATGCAACGGCCTTGCTTCATGCGCAGCTTCATTTGCGCCTCTGCGGGCAAACTCAGGTGCTTGTTTTTCAGCGTGCAAACCGTGCCCAAAGGGCTGAGCTCGGTCATGCCCCAGGCGTGCAACACGTCGACGTTGTAGTCTTGGCGAAAGGCGTCAATCATGGCGGGCGGGCAAGCCGAGCCACCAATCACCGTGCGGTTGAGCTGGCTGAACTTGAGGCCTGCAGGCTTCATGTGGCCCAACAGCATTTGCCAGACGGTGGGCACACCCGCTGCAAACGTCACACCTTCAGACTCAATCAGCTCGTACACCGATTTGCCATCCAGCGCGGGGCCAGGAAACACCAACTTGGCGCCCGTCATGGCCGCGCTGTAAGGGATGCCCCAGGCATTGACATGGAACATGGGCACCACCGGCAAGATCGAATCACGCGCCGAAATGCACATCGAATCGGGCAAGGCCGCCGCATAAGCGTGCAAGACGGTGGAGCGGTGGCTGTACAAAGCCCCCTTGGGGTTGCCCGTGGTGCCACTGGTGTAGCACAGGCTGCAGGCCGAATTCTCGTCAAGTTGCGGCCAGGCATAGGTGTCTGGCTGTTGGCCCATCCAGGCCTCGTAGCTCACCAGGTTCGGAATGCCGGTCTCTGCAGGCAATTTGTCGGCATCGCACAGGGCCACATAGTGGGTGATGGTGGTGCATTGGGCATGAACCGCTTCTACCAGCGGCAAAAAGCTCATGTCAAAACACAAAACCTGGTCTTCGGCATGGTTGGCGATCCAGGCCAGCTGGTCCGGGTGCAGACGCGGGTTCATGGTGTGCAAAACCCGTCCCGAACCGCTCACCCCAAAGTAAAGCTCTAGGTGGCGGTAGCCGTTCCAAGCCAAAGTAGCGATGCGTGCGCCCTGGGGCAGTTTCTGGCCATCGAGCGCGTTGGCCACTTGACGTGCGCGGCGTGCCACGTCTGACCAAGCGTAACGGTGCAGGTCCCCTTCTACCCGGCGTGACACGACTTCACTGTCGCCGTGATGTTTCTCGGCAAATTCGATCAACGAAGAAATCAGCAGCGATTGCTGTTGCATCAGTCCCAGCATGGGGTGTCTCCTGTCAGGTGGGTGGTATTGAACCGATTCATTGTGCACCCGGGCCCACGCACAACAGACCTTAAAACGCGCTCTAAAACCCGCCAAACCCCGGGTACTTGTCAAGGACGTGACAATCCACACTTATGGTTTCTGCCCACTTGAACACTTCTGACAGCGCTGACAATCCCATGCCCGTGCTGGACTGGACGCACCGCCTGACCCAACTCGGGCCTCGTTTTTTCACCCGACTGCAACCCACGCCCGTGGCGGCACCGCGCTGGGCGGCCCGCAACGAAAGCCTGCGGGCCGAACTGGGTTGGCCAGCCGGTATTTTTGACGACGATCACCTCCAAGCCTTCGCGGGCAATGCGCTGATGGTGGGGTCTGACCCATTGGCCACGGTCTACAGCGGACACCAGTTTGGACAATGGGCCGGGCAACTGGGTGACGGCCGTGCGATTTGGCTGGGCGAGGCCGCATCGGCGCAAGGGCCACAAGAGATTCAGCTCAAGGGCGCGGGCCGCACGCCTTATTCGCGCGGTGGCGATGGCCGCGCTGTGCTGCGCTCCAGCATTCGCGAGTATTTGTGCAGTGAAGCCATGCACGGACTGGGTATTGCGACCACCCGGGCGCTGAGCCTGGTGGCTTCGCCCGAGCCGGTGCGGCGCGAAACCATCGAAAGCGCCGCCGTGGTGGCGCGGGTGGCCCCCAGCTTTTTGCGCTTCGGGCACTTTGAACATTTTTCGGCACAAGGCGACACCGACAGCCTGCGAGCGCTGGCTGACCATGCCATCGCACACCACTTGCCGCAGTGCCAAGAACGCATGCAACGTTGGCAAGGCAATGCGTACGCCGCCCTGCTGGACGAGGTGCAAGAGCGCACCGCCCGGCTGCTCGCGCAATGGCAGGCTGTGGGCTTTTGTCATGGCGTGATGAACACCGACAACATGAGCCTGTTGGGCCTGACCATCGACTACGGCCCCTTCCAGTTCATGGACGGCTTTGACCCGGGCCATATCTGCAACCACTCTGACCACCAAGGCCGCTACGCCTATGGGCGCCAGCCCAACGTGGCCTATTGGAATCTGTATGCACTGGCACAAGCCATTGCCCCACTGATCGACGACCAGCCCATGACCTTGCAGGTGTTAGAGGGCTACAAAACCTTGTTCCCCCAATATCTGGGAGACGCCATGCGGGCCAAACTCGGTTTGACGGGCAGCCTGGCCCCCGAATCCGAACGCGAAGCCGACTGGACCTTGGTCGAAGACCTGATGCAGTTGATGGCCACTGAAAAAGTGGACTTCACCCTGTTTTGGCGGCAACTGAGCCATGCGGTGGTGTGGCAATCGCGGGCCACGACGCAGAACAACGAAGGCTGGAGCGCAGTGACGGATCTGGTGCTCGACCGCCCTCGCCTGCTGGCCTGGTTGGAACGCTACACCGCACGCGCAGGTCAGGGCAACTTCGCCGCCATGGGCGCTCGCATGCTGCGCACCAACCCCAAATTTGTGCTGCGCAACCATTTGGCCGAAACCGCCATCCGCCAGGCCAAGGTCGGTGATTTTTCAGAAATCGACACCCTGTACAACTTGCTAAAGTCCCCCTTCGACGAGCATCCCGGCTTTGACGCCTATGCCGACCTGCCGCCCGACTGGGCGAGCCAACTCGAAATCAGCTGTTCATCATGACCCACATCACCAAAACCGACCCAGAATGGCGCGAACTGCTGGCCGCCAAAGGCGCCGAGCCCGTGGCCTTTGCCGTGACCCGACAAGCCGCCACCGAGCGCCCATTTACCGGCAAATACGAAAGCCACTGGGCCAACGGCATCTACCGCTGCATGTGTTGCGATGCCGAACTGTTCAAATCCGACACCAAATTTGACGCGGGTTGCGGCTGGCCCAGCTTCTCGCAAGCCTCGGCAGACGGCGCGATTGAAGAACGTGTGGACACCAGTCACGGCATGCGCCGGGTCGAAACCGTGTGCGCCCAATGCGGTGCGCACCTGGGTCATGTGTTCGAAGACGGCCCGGCCCCCACGGGCTTGCGCTACTGCATGAACTCCGCTTCGTTAGACTTCGAGGCTTCCTGACCGAACCCGGTTGCGCCTGCATGGCGCACCCACCGCGCAGTAACCAGACCCATTTCATGAAATTCATCCTCGACTTTTTTCCCATCCTGCTGTTTTTTGGCGCGTACAAGATGGCCGACATCTACACCGCCACTGCGGTCCTGATGGCCGCTACCGTGGTGCAAACCGCACTGATCTACAAGATGGACGGCAAGCTGCAAACCATGCACAAGATCACCTTGGTCTTGGTCTTGGGCTTTGGCGCACTCACTTTGGGCTTGCACGACGAGCGCTTCATCAAGTGGAAACCCACCTTGCTGTACTCGGGCCTGGCCATTGCACTGGCCGTGGCGCATGGCTTGTTGAAGAAGAACTTTTTGCACATGCTGCTGGGTCAACAACTGCAGCTGCCCCACGCGGTCTGGAACCGGCTCAACCTGTCATGGATGCTGTATTGCGTGTTCATGGCCGCCACCAACGGCTATGTGGCGGCGTATTTCAGCACCGAAGACTGGGTCAACTTCAAGCTCTGGGGCTATGCGTTCCCGCTGGTGTTCATCTTGGGACAAGGTATTTACATCTCGCGCTACTTGCCCAAAGAAGGCGTTGACAAAGAATGACGAACTTGCCTTTGCCCCTGAGCGAACAGATCCACGCCCGACTGACCGAACGCCTGCAACCAACCGCTCTGAAAGTCATCGACGAAAGCGCCCAACACGCAGGCCATGTGGGGGCGAACGACAGCGGTCAGGGCACCCACATGCGTGTGTGCGTTGCTTCACCTTTGTTTACAAGCTTGAGCCGCGTTCAGCGCCATCGCCTTGTGTATGATGCGCTGCAAGATTTCATTGACCAGGGCCTGCATGCTCTGGCCATCGAGCTGATCTGAACCCGGGCCGTCACCCATTGGTGGCAGCCCCTTTTTTTGAACCCTTGATTCAAGCCTGACACAACGTCATTGAGGAAAACAAAATGAAAAAGCAAATGCTCAGCGCCGCCCTGGTCGCCTTGCTGGCGGTTCCCGCCCTGGCGCAAAACCTGGCTGTGGTCAACGGCAAGCCAGTGCCTTCTTCGCGCGTGAATGCGCTCAAGCAGCAAGTTGAAGCCTCTGGCCGCCCCGTGACACCCGAAGTGCTGGCCCAGATCAAGGAAGAGTTGATCGCCCGCGAAGTGTTCATGCAAGAAGCCAAAAAGCGCGGCCTGGACGCCTCTGACGAGTACAAAACCCAGATCGAACTGGCCCGCCAGACCATCCTGATCCGCCAACTGTTTGCCGACTTCCAAAAGAAAAACCCGGTCACAGATGCTGACATCAAGGGTGAATACGACAAATTTGTGGCAGCCAACGGTGGCAAGGAATACCGCGCCCGCCACATCTTGGTTGAAAAAGAAGACGAAGCCTTGGCCTTGATTGCCCAGATCAAAAAAGGCGGCAGCTTTGAAGACCTGGCCAAAAAAGCCTCCAAAGACCCAGGCTCCGGTGCCAACGGTGGCGACCTCGACTGGGCTGCAGCCGGCAGCTATGTGCCCGAGTTTTCGGGTGCCATGGTCAAACTGGACAAAGGTCAGATGACCGACGCCCCCGTCAAAAGCCAATTTGGCTTTCACATCATCCGTGTGGACGACGTGCGCGAAGCCCAATTGCCTAAGCTCGAAGAAGTCAAACCCCAGATTTCCCAGCAGCTGCAACAGCAAAAGCTCAGCACGTTCCAGGACAACCTGCGTGCCAAGGCCAAGATCCAGTGATCTGAGCCATGCACTCATGACCCCAAACGCGGCTTCGGCCGCGTTTTTTTTGGACTGCTGTGGTCAGAAGGGATAATCCCAATCCATGCTGCCCCACCAACTCGAACTCTTAGCCCCCGCCCGCAACCTTGAGATCGGCATTGAAGCCATCCACCATGGCGCCGATGCCGTCTATATTGGCGGCCCCTCGTTCGGGGCGCGGTCGACTGCTGACAACAGCGTGCAAGACATTGCCAAGCTGGTGCAGCACGCACACCGCTTTCACAGCCGAATTTTTGTCACGCTCAACACCATCTTGCGCGACGACGAACTCGAAGGTGCCCGCAAATTGGCCTGGCAGCTGTATGACGCAGGGGTGGACGCCCTGATCGTGCAGGACATGGGCTTGCTGCAGATTGACATGCCGCCCATCCAACTGCACGCCAGCACCCAGACCGACATCCGCACGCCCGAAAAAGCCAAATTCTTGCAAGACGCAGGCCTGAGCCAAATCGTGTTGGCCCGTGAACTCACGCTGCCTCAGATCGCGGCTATCCGCGACGCGGTGGACACCGAGCGCACCGTGATCGAGTTTTTTGTGCACGGCGCTTTGTGTGTGGCCTACAGCGGCCAATGCTTCATCAGCCATGCCCACACCGGCCGCAGCGCCAACCGGGGCGACTGCTCGCAAGCTTGCCGCCTGCCCTACGAAGTCAAAGACGCGCAAGGCCGCATCGTGGCCCATGACAAACATGTGCTCAGCATGAAAGACAACAACCAAAGCGACAACCTGCGCGCTTTGGTCGATGCGGGCATCCGCAGCTTCAAAATCGAAGGCCGTTACAAAGACATGGCCTATGTGAAAAACATCACGGCCCATTACCGCAAGTTGATGGACGAGGTGCTCAACGACCAGCCCGAATTGGCCCCGGCCTCACATGGCCGCACCACCTTCAGCTTTGAGCCCGATCCCAACCAAAACTTCAACCGCGAGTTCACCGACTACTTTGTGCAAGGCCGCCAAGAAGACATCGGCGCCTTTGACACGCCCAAAAACCCCGGCCAAGCGATTGGCTGGGTCAGCCAAGTCACGCCCGAACACGTCGAGATCACCACCGACGACACGGCCACGGTGCTGCACAACGGCGATGGGCTTTGCTACTACGACCTGCAAAAAGAACTGGTGGGCCTGCAAATCAACCGCGCCGAAGCCCAAAAAGCCAAAGGCGTGTGGCGGCTCTTTCCCAAAGACCCGATGGACGGCTTCAAGGACCTGCGCAAAGGCGTGCAGATCAACCGCAACCGCGACATGAACTGGGTGCGGACCTTGGACAAAAAGTCCGCCGAACGCCGCATGGGTGTGTGGATGCAATTGGCCGAAAGCCCCGACGGCCTGCAACTGACCCTGACCGACGAAGCCGGGCACACCGGCACAGCGCACTTGGCTGTGCGCTGGCAAGCGCCCAAAGACGCCGCACAGGCCCACGCCATCGTCCAAAGCGCTTTGGGCAAACTGGGCGACACCGTGTTTGAGCCGATCGACGTGCAAGTGACCCTGCCCCGCCCTTGGTTTGTGCCACCGTCACAGCTCAACGCCCTGCGCCGCGACGCCGTGCAAGCGCTCGAAGACGCCCGCGCCCAAGGCCTGCACCGCCTGCCGCGTGCGGTGCCCGTGGAGCCACCGGCCCCATACCCGGAAGACACCCTCACCTATCTGGCCAATGTGTTCAACCAAAAAGCGCGCGACTTTTATGCCCAACACGGCGTGAAGGTGATCGCCGCCGCCTACGAAGCGCAAGAAGAACTGGGCGAAGTCAGCCTGATGATCACCAAGCACTGCGTGCGCTTCAGTTTGAGCCTGTGCCCCAAACAGGCCAAAGGCGTGACCGGCGTGCAAGGCACCGTCAAGGCCGAGCCGATGCAACTGATCAACGGCAAAGAAAAACTCACCCTGCGCTTTGACTGCAAACCCTGCGAAATGCACGTGGTCGGCAAAATCAAAAAATCGGTGCTGGCCGCCGTGCCCGAAAGCCCCGTGCAGTTTTACAAGACCCGCCCACCCGTGCAGGGCATGCACTGAGGGCGGTGCTCAGCTGGCCCAGTCCTCGCCCAGTGCATGGGCTTGTTCCAGCACCAATTGCACCGCGTGGTCGGCGGCATCGGGCGGGTATTTGTATTTCTTCAAAATCCGCTTGACCATCAAGCGCAATTTGGCACGCACGCTTTCGCGTTCTGACCAATCGACCGTCAAGTTCTCGCGCAGGCTCTGGGTCAGCTCTTGGGCGATCTTTTTCAGCGTCTCGTCTTGCAATTCGCGCACCGCCGATTCGTTATTGGCCAAAGCGTCATAAAACTTCACCTCGTCCTCACGCAAGCCCAACTGGTCGCCCCGGTTGGCGGCTTCGCGGAACTTCTTGGCCATGGCGATCAGCTCTTCCATGACCTGCGCGGTTTCGATGCTGCGGTTTTGGTAGCGGCGAATCACATCGGCCAACAAATCGCTGAACTTGCGGTCTTGCACCACGTTGCTGGCAAAGCGGCTCTTGATCTCGCCTTGCAGCAGACGCTCCAATAACTCCACCGCCAGATTCTTCTCAGGCAGGTTGTTCACCTGCGCCAAAAAGTCATCGTCCAGCAAACCAATGTTGGGTTTGTCTAAGCCCACAGCCGCAAAAATGTCTACCACCTCGCCCGACACCACCGCCGAACTGATGATCTGGCGGATAGCCAAATCGCGTTGTTCGTCGGTCTTGCGCTGGGCGCTGGCTTCGCGCTTGGTCAAGATCACCTTGACCGCTTGCATGAAGGCCACCTCGTCGCGGTGCGCCTTTGCCTCGGGCAAGGTGCAGCACAGGCTAAAGGCGTGGCTCATGGCCAGCGCGTGGTCGGCAAAGCGCTTCTTCCCATCGCGCTCTTTGTCTGACTTGAGGCCCAACACATGGTTGGCAGCGCCCGCCAACGTCTTGTGTCCGCCCGTCAAAAAGCCCGAATAGTCAAAACCATGCAACATGGCTTGCAACACGTCGAGCTTTTCCAGCATCACGGCCAGCGCCTCACGGGCGTCTACCGTGGGTTTGCCCCGGCCTTTGCTGGCGGTGTATTCCTTCATGGCGGCTTTGAGGTCTTCGCCAATGCCGATGTAGTCCACCACCAGCCCGCCCTGCTTGTCTTTGAACACGCGGTTCACACGGGCAATGGCCTGCA
>OFRD01000762.1_pt1 | contig 11876 bp, 9 predicted proteins | sample 1543041 | NCBI WGS metagenome assembly OFRD01 (sample SAMN07774234, study PRJEB24372) | wastewater metagenome | isolation source: Exp Tend CN 100WW | collected 2016-02
CCCAAACCGGCCTAGCCGAAATCATCGCCTACATCGAAACCCAAGGCATGCTGTTGAATTAAATTGGGGTCAGATCAACATTAATTTGCTAGACCCGCCAAACCTTCGCGCAAATTGGGCTTAGAACAAGGTTACAATTCCACCCGCAGGAAGTGTGGCAGAGTGGTCGATTGCACCGGTCTTGAAAACCGGCGGCTCGAAAGGGCCCGTGAGTTCGAATCTCACCGCTTCCGCCAAAATACCCATCCATAAGCCCATTCTGGGGCTTCAAAACTCCAGCCTAACCAGACCCCGCACAAGAGTTGACATTTGCCTAAGGGACTCCTCTCTACCAAGGAGCTAGGCACTGTTAGGACGTGGCTCACTCCAGAAGTTTGAACAGAATTGAACACAGAAAACCTGTGAGTGTGAACAGGCCGACCAGGTTTGGACTGGCGAGGTGAGCGGCTTCGGGCAACATGGCGGCACAGATCATGGTGAGCATTGCACCGGCTGCCAAGCCCTCGACAAACACCAAATAACCATGGGGCACATGTTCGCCGACGTAAGCGCCGATGGCCGCTCCGATCGCAGTCATCAATACCAGCGATGTCCACAACAGCAGGATCTTGCTGACTTTCATGCCTTGGTTGCGCATCTGAACCGAACTTGACAATGCTTCGGGCAAATTGGAGAGGAACAACCCAGCGATCAAGCTGTAGGGCAAAACGCTCAAGAAAGTAAGTTCAGCGCCACTGGCGGTTTTCAGCGCTATAGACGCCATCAACGCCGTACCAATGACAAAAGACTCGGGTATGCCATCAAGCAAGATACCCAGCCAAATGGCCAGAGCGGCGCTGCTATGGGCACCATGTTGTTGTTTCAAATCGGTCGAACTGGGCATCTGTTGCCCGTGATTGATGGCGGACATGGCTAAATTTGCCCATTGCTGCTTTTCCTGCAAAAGGACCGAGGCCTGAGACTTACGTTGATCCAAACGTTGGGTGGCCAAGTCTTTCAGGCCCTGGGCAAACTCGGGAACTTTTTGAATGAGCAATTGATAGTCATCCCGATTTAAGGTCAACAACTCCACATCATCTGCGGCCGTACAGGTCGCGGTATGCGGGGTCCCCCCTAAAAAACTGACCTCGCCCACAATTTCTCCGCGCCCGAGTTCATCCCGCCCATAGGTTTCTGTATCAATGTACAAGCCCCCTTTGCGCACGATGTAGATCAGCTCACTTGGCTCGCCTGGCGTAAAAATAGACTCATGTTGCACAAACAGGCGGGGCTTGAGGTAGCGCATCACGATGTCCATGTGCTCGGGATCGAGCTTGTAAAACAGCGGTATGTTGGCGATTTCGTCAATCACCTGCTTATGAATACTTGCGCGATCAAGTGATGCTCGGGAGATCACATACGCGGTTTTTCGCAGGTAGCCACCGTGCTGATTGACCAGTTGATCGAGCAACACAAACAACAATCCACCGCAAAAACAGCCCACGACCATGGCTAAAAAATGATGTAATTCAGTGGCTTTAGCGCCTGCATCTGCGCGCATGAAACTGCTAACAGTTGGGGCTACCAGTTCGATCGCAAGCGCCGATAACAAGGCGCCAGCGCCGAAGGCGGCCATGAGTCCCGTCACGCTTTTGGGTATTTTGAAACTAACCCCGACCAATGAGCCAATCAGCAGGGAGATAGCGCTCAAGCCCCCCAAAATAAATGCCCAAACGACATATTGATCCATAGCTATCTCCAATTGTTTTGCTTCAGAAAGTTCTGTCCTGAGTCAACCAAAATAAAAGAAAACTCCGTTGAGGGCGGATAGGAAACTCAAGCTATGCGCATTGCGTTTCAAGTGAAGTGCTCACCGTGTTGATCTACCAAGGATGCGAGCCATTGCCAGAAACACCTTAGCATAAAAAGTACAAAACAGATAGGCGGTCTAAATACCGCTTCCGCCAAAATACCCATCAATCCATGTTCAGATGACATAGATTCACTTTTTCAGTGCGTAGAGCCTTAATGGCGTCATAATCGCCGGCATGCAAAAATCCACTGACTTCAAGGCCGTATTTCTCTACGGCTTGACCATTTTCCTCAGTGCCTTCTTACTTTTCCAAGTCCAGCCCATGATGGGCAAAATGATCCTGCCTTGGTTTGGCGGATCGGCCTCAGTCTGGACCACTTGCATGCTGTTTTTCCAAGCCCTGCTGTTGCTAGGCTATCTTTACACGCATTGGGTGGTCAGTCACTTGACGCCTTTGCGTCAGAGCCTTCTTCACATGGTCTTGCTGGCCAGTTGCGTGCTCCTGCTTCCCATTGCGCCCAGTGATTTTTGGAAGCCCACGGGCGCAGAGAATCCCACTTTGCGCATTCTGGGATTGCTGAGCGCTTCTATTGGTTTGCCTTATATGGTTCTCTCCACAACGGGCCCCCTGGTGCAAGCTTGGTTTGCGCGTGAGCGCAGCGGCGCTGTGACTTACAGGCTTTTTGCACTTTCCAACTTTGGCTCTATGTTGGCCTTGTTGGCCTACCCATTTTTGGTCGAACCTTTGTTGCCAACACGTTGGCAATCTCTGGCATGGTCAGGCTTGTTTGTTCTGTTTGTGCTGGCCTGTGGCAGCTTGGCTTGGCGCGGCAGGCATGCCAAGCCCTTAGCAGAAGAAACGCAAGCCTCAGGTCATCAAGCCGAGGACAAGGTCTCTTCAACCATCAAAGCTGGCCAATTGCTGCTGTGGGTGGCGCTGGCAGCCTGCCCCTCTATTTTGATGGTGGCCGACACCAGTTACCTCACACAAAATATTGCGCCCATTCCTTTGCTCTGGATTGCACCTCTGGCGCTTTATTTGCTGACCTTCATTTTGTGTTTTGAAAGACAGGGCTGGTACCAAAGACGCATTTTTTTACCGCTCTTGGTTTTAAGTTTAGGCGCACTGGCTTACCTACCTACGCTGGGCTTGTCCGATTTGCCGCTGCTGGTGGCCATGGGCATTAACCTCACGGCATTTTTTGTCGTGTGCATGGTCTGCCACGGTGAACTGGCTTTGCAACAACCGCCTACAAAGCAGCTCACTTTGTATTACTTGATGCTGTCTGTGGGTGGATTTTTAGGTGGCTTTTTTGTAGGCGTCATTGCGCCTTATGCATTCGATGGCCATTACGAATTGTCTGTCGCGGTGGTCTTGAGTGGCCTCGTCGTCAGTCTGTCGCTGTGGCGCGCATGGCCGGCCATTTCAAAGGGACTGGGCAGGCCCGTGTTTGCTGTTGTCAGCACTTTGGCGCTGGTTGCACTCAGCACAGTGAGCGTGAACGATCACATGCAAGAGGCAGATGGCGTAGAAATGAAAGCTCGGAATTTCTATGGCAGCTTAAGGGTTTTCGCATTTCCTGATGACGGCTACCGCAGCATGTTGCACGGACAAATCGTGCATGGCAAACAATTCTTGGCGCCTGAGCGCGCCTTGGAGCCCACCACTTATTACAACGCCGATGCGGGCGCTGGCCTTGCTATCACGACGCAAATGACAATGGGCCCTGTTCGGGTGGGTGTGATTGGTTTGGGAGTGGGCACCTTGGCTGGGTATGGCCGACAAGGAGACTCTTATCGAATTTATGAAATCGATCCGCTCGTGATTGGAATGGCACAAAATAACTTCAGTTTTTTATCAAAGACTTTGGCTAAAACTGAGCTTGTGCTAGGCGATGCCAGACTGCAACTCGAAGCAGAATCTCCTCAGCAATTTGACGTCTTGGTAGTCGATGCATTTTCAGGCGATTCAGTGCCTGTGCACTTGCTCACGCGCGAGGCCTTTGAACAATACGCCAGGCATCTGAAGCCGAATGGCGTGATGGCGGTCCACATCACCAACCGATTTTTAGATCTTCAACCCGTCATTCAAACTGCCGCACAAAAACTGGGCTTTACAGCCCGGCTCATTGACCACCCAGGTGACGATGACCGATTGGTTTACCCTTCGAGATGGGCCTTGCTGGCCAAGGACCCACTGTGGTTTGAACAAAATGCTTTGAAGGCAGCCAAAACACTTGAGAGCCCAACTGGGTTTGTACCTTGGACTGACGACTACAGCAGCTTGTTTGCCGTTGTGAAATGATTGATGACTAAGGCTCTAGAAACCGATGTCCTGATTGCAGGGGGTGGGCCCTTTGGCCTCATGTTGGCCAACGAATTAGGACGCAGGCACATCAAGTGTTTGTTGGTCGACCCCAAAGCCAGCACGGCCTTCAACCCTCAAGCCAATGCCACGCAAGCGCGCACCATGGAGCATTTTCGGCGCCTCGGATTTGCACAAGAAATTCGCGCGCAAGGACTGCCTCCCCATCACCCCACAGACATCACCTACCTCACGCGCTTTAGCGGCATTGAGTTGGCCCGGCTTAGATTGCCCACAGCGGCGGCGGCACCCCAAGCCATCAAAGCCATGACGGGTTCATGGAGTGCTGCTGAATTGCCGCACCGGGTCTCGCAAAAATTTGTCGAAGTAACGCTGCGCCAGCATGCCGAAAAATGGAACAGCAACGACATTCGCTATGGATGGAAGCTTGAATCATTCATCGATGAAAGTCTCTCAGCCAGCAACGCAGGTTCAGTTGCATCGAGTCATCCTATTCAGGCCAGCATTCAACAAGTCAATTCGGCTGAACCAGCTTCTCTTAAAGTCAAAGCCAAGTACTTAATCGGCGCAGATGGCGCCAGAAGTTTCGTTCGCCATGAACTCGGCATTGCATGGGGCGGCGCTACAGGATTCAAGCGCAATTTCATGGGCGGAAAAATGCTGGCGGTTTACTTGAAGGCCCCGCACTTCTACGAGCGAAATCCAAATGACCGCGCTTGGATGTATGTCATTGTCAATCCAGAACTGCGCGCCTTCATCATGTCGGTTGATGGCGTCAGTGAGTTTGCCTTTCATGTACAGATGGCAGACGACGCTGCCACCGAAGCACTGACAGCAGAAGATGCCAAAAGACTGTTTGCACTGGCCTACGGCCAGCCCATTGACATTGAAATTTTATCGATGGCCACCTGGCTCGCAGGCCATGCGCTGGTGGCAGACAACTTCCAAAAGGGAAACATCTTTCTAGGAGGGGATGCAGTTCATTTGTTCACGCCTACAGGCGGTCTAGGCTACAACACAGCGGTTGAAGATGCCGTGAACTTAGGCTGGAAACTCTCAGCTGTTTTAAAAGGCCAAGCACAGTCCGCTTTGCTCAACAGTTACGAAATCGAAAGAAAGCCCTTGGCCATTCGCAACACTGGCTATGCAAGGCAGTTTGCAGACTCCATTGGGCTGTTTGATGCTGACAAGGCGCTTGAAGACATTTCGCCAGAAGGCGAGCAAGCCCGAAGCATCGCCTCCGAATATTTGAATGGCCATGCTAGACGCGAGTTCAATATTCCAGGTGTGACATTTGGCGGCCGATACATCCACTCACCTCTCATCGTTGAAGATGGCACGCAAGCGCCGGCCGATGCAGCCAATACTTACCTGCCATCAGCATGCCCGGGCGGCCGCCCTCCTCACGCTTGGTTGCCAGATGGCAGTTCTCTGTTCGACCACTTCAATTTTGAATGGACTTTGCTGGTGCTTGGCAAAGACAAGTCTCAATTGGCAAAAGATGCTTTGAAATTTTCAGAAGCAGCTTCACAGTGCCATTTGGACTTCAAAGTCTTGCGCTTTGATTCCCAAGAATTGATCGATTTGTACGAAGCCAACTTGGTACTGATCAGGCCTGATCAAATCGTAGCTTGGCGCGGCACGAACGCCAGCCAAGCCTCTCAAATTTTGAAACAAGCCAGCGGGGCTTAACGGATATTCACAGGCCTTGTCATTTGCTCAGGCGTGGTGAAGTAATTGGAGTGAAGCCCCCATCAAGGAATCTGATCCTTGATTTCTAATTTCAAGCCTTTGGCGCCTACTTTGACAGGACCCAAACTGCCCGACAAATCGCCAGATTGCGGCATGGCATTGCCCGACTTGGTCACGCGCACCTTAACCATGACTTCACCGGCCGCTGATAACTTGCGATCGGGGGCCATGGCAGTGGAATCGTCGAGCGTGAAATTGAAAGGCAACTGCGACACAGTGGTCTTAAAGATGGCCAAGGGCATTCGATCGCCGTTGGCAGGGGTTGCATAAATAAACACCACATCATTGGGACTGGCCTTGGACTTCAAGGAGGCAGACAAGTTGACTTGCCCGGTCACATTGAGTCCGGAAGCTGCCGCAGGTGCGGCTTTAGCGGGCGGCATGCCCAATCTTTCACGCACAGTCGCAATCGCGCTCTCCAAGCCTTGTAAATCAGGATTGTTGGCGTCTAAGGGCTTTCTGGCCTGCTCCCAGTACTTCAAGGCATCTGCAAACTTGCCTTCTGCGTAAGAGGCACTGCCTGCCGTCAGCAAAGCGCCAAAGTGTTGCGGATCTCTTTGTAAAACTTCACGAATGACGTTCCAAGGTTCACCTTCAAATTGACCTTGACGCTGCATGGCAATGACCTCAATGCGCTCCAACTTCAAGTCGTCGTCATCAGATAGCTTGAGCGCACTGTCGTATGCCCTAAGTGCTGCATCAAAATTTTCTAAGGTTCGGTAGGTTCGGCCTAACATGACCCAACCTTGCAAATTGTCGGGCTTGTCTTGAAGTTTTTCTGCCAAAGTCTGCGCCATTTTGGTCAAATCTTTGGGGTCAACTTGATCAGGTGTTTTCAAGGCCAAAGGGTTCAAGGCCTCGGGTTGGCCCACCCACATGTACATGCCCATGGAGCCTAATGGCAAAGCCACAGCCAGAACCACCGCCGTCCAAATGGCAGGCTTTTCGGTTTTGGCAGCAGGATCGTCTACTGCAGATGTATCTTCTAGCAGGCGCAGGCTCAATTCATCGCGCGACTGCTGCCATTCTTGATCACTGATGTGGCCGCTGTCGTGCTCGCGGTCTAAATCTAAAATTTGATCGCGGTAAACCTTGGCATTGGCCTTGGCTTGGCTTGCCTGCGTCATAGGCTTTCGCTCACGCAACAAGAACCACAAAAAAACAACTGCGACAAACAGCGCAATGCCAAGCGCAATGAGAACAAACAACATGCTGGCATTCATGGCGCATCTCCAGATTTCAAAATTTCTTGTACTTTGCGTCGATCTTCATCGCTCAAGACAGGGCTGGTTTTTTGTGCACCCTGACGTTGCCGCAAGTAATACGCCATGCCCATGATGGCAATGACCAACAACAAAAAGGGGCCAAACCACAAGACCCAAGTGAGAGGCTTGACTTCAGGTTTGTAAAGTACGAAGTCGCCATAGCGGGTGACCAAGTACTCTTTGATTTGCGAGTCGCTTTTGTCTTCCCGAATGAGCTTTCTAACCTCTTCTCGCAAGTCGTTGGCCAACTCTGCACGCGAGGAAGCCAGCGATTCGTTTTGACACACCATGCAGCGTAATTCTTCAGAAATGTGAATCAAGCGCTTTTCAAGGACAGGGTCTTCAGCCGAAAGAACTGCTTCCTTGGCCTGCAAGGGGGCAAGGCAAGACAACAAGAGCCAACTTGCCACACACACCCACTTCAAAAATACAGATTGCAAATTCATGCTGTCTTTCACACGCCCTTAAGAGGCGCTCAATTTCTGCACCAAAGGCAAGATGGTTGACTGCAACAACTCGGGCGTGACCACGCCCACCCGCTTGTATCGAATGACACCTTCTTTATCAATGACGTAGGTTTCTGGCACGCCATAGACACCATAGTCAATGCCCACTCGGCCGTCCAAATCCACGGCAGACAGCACATAAGGGTTGCCGTGTCGCTTGAGCCAAAGAGCGCTTCGATCACGCGCAAATTGCAGTTTTTCTTCGGGCGTGAACTTCTTGCCGGCTGGCTCATCTTGCGGCTGAACTTCTTTGTAACTCAAACCCACAATAGGCAGTTGATTGGCTTTAGAGAAAGCAACCAACACAGGGTGTTCTTCTCGGCACGCCACACACCAAGTGGCCCAGACATTCAGCATCCATACTTTACCCTTCATGTCTTGAGGTCCAAACTTTGGCGCATTGGCGTCAAGTGTGTTCAAGGAAAATGCGGGCGCCGGCTTGCCAACCAAAGGTGAAGGTATTTCGCGCGGGTCTCGGTTCAGGCCAACTGCCAGAAAAATCACCAGGCCCAAAAACAGTCCCAACGGAATTAAAAACTTTTTCACGACAACTTTCTGAGTGTGAACAACTGCAGGGGTTTGGGTTAAATGTGCTTAAGCCAAAGTGTTGGCAGACTTGCGATAGCGTCGATCGCTCACGGCCAACAAACCACCTAAGACCATCAAAATAGCACCGTACCAAAGCCAAGATACAAAGGGCTTGTAAAACACTCGCACACTCCACTGCAGGCGCTCACCTTCAATGGGCTCACCCAAAGAAACATACAAATCGCGGAAAAAACCCGAATCGATACCCGCCTCGGTCATGGGCATGGCGGAAGAAAAATATTTGCGTTTTTCGGGATACAACATTTCAAGTTGTTTGCCGTCTTTGGTGACCTTGACATCACCACGAATGGCTTTGTAATTGGGGCCATTGACATCAGAGACGCCCACCAACTCGAAGCTGTAGTTTTCAATGGTGACGGTATCGTTCAAGCCCATGCGCACATCGCGCTCGACTTCATAACTTTTCACCATGGTGATGCCCACCGTGATCACTGCAATGCCCAAGTGCGCCAAGTGCATGCCCCAAAATGAAGGCGGAATGCGACCTGGCTTTTTCATGCGAATGAAAATTTGCATGAGCAAACCTACCACCACCCAAGTGGCCAAGGCCATGCCCATGCCGGTGAGCCAAGTGCCGCGCTCGGTCAGCGTCCAAATTGCAACACCCGCCACAACAGCGGCCAATGCAGGCAATCGCAAATCGTGGCCCAGTTGTGCCCACCGCGCTTCGCGCCAATGCGCAATGCCACCCGGCACCATCAAAAACACCACCGGCACCATGAGCGGTACAAACACCGCATTGAAGTAAGGCGCACCCACAGAGAGTTTGCCTAAATTAAGCGCGTCGACAATGAGCGGATAAATGGTGCCCAACAACACCGCACCCGTGGCCACCACCAACAAGACACTGTTGGCAATCAGCATGGACTCGCGCGACACCAAACCCATCTTGCCACCCAGTGTGGCTTTGGGTGCGCGCCAAGCAAACAAAGTCAAAGAAACACCCACCACCACTGCCAAGAAAATCAGAATGAAAACGCCTCGCTTGGGGTCGGAGGCAAAAGCATGTACCGATGTGAGCACACCGGATCGAACCAAGAAGGTGCCCAACAGCGACAGTGAAAAAGCGCCGATGGCCAGCAACACCGACCAAGCTTTGAAGCCGCCGCGCTTGTCTGTGACCATGAGCGCATGAATAAGGGCGGTGCCAAACAACCAAGGCATGAGGGATGCGTTTTCGACCGGATCCCAAAACCACCAACCGCCCCAGCCCAATTCGTAATAGGCCCACCATGAACCCAAGGCAATGCCTGCCGTCATGAAAATCCAAGCCACAATGGTCCATGGCCTAGACCAACGTGCCCACGCTGCATCCATTCGGCCCGATAGCAAAGCCGACACAGCAAAAGCAAAGGCCACAGAAAAACCGACATAGCCCATGTACAACATGGGCGGGTGAATGACCAGACCAGGGTCTTGCAGCAAGGGGTTCAAATCTTTACCGTCTAGAGGCGCCGGCAACAGACGTTCAAACGGACTGGACGTGATCAAGATGAACATCAGGAAGCCGGTTGACACCAAGCCCAAAATGCCAATGACACGAGCCACCATGGCCAAAGGCAATGTGCGAGAAAAAATGGCGACGGCCAATGTCCAGCCAGACAACATCAGCATCCACAGCAACAAGGAGCCTTCATGACCACCCCACACCGAAGCAAACTTGTATTGAGTTGGTAGCAGGGAATTGGAATGCCCCGCGATGTACTTGATCGAGAAGTCATCGGTCAGTGCACCATGCGCCAACACGGCAAAAGAAAAAGCAATCAACAAAAATTGAAGTGTTGCAGCTGGTTTTGCCAAGGCTTGCCAGCGTTGGTTGTCGTTGATGGTTCCGGCAAGCGGCAAGACCCCTTGAACCAGCGCCACACACGCAGCCAAAATCAAGGCAAAGTGACCAATTTCAACAATCATTCCAAACTCTTTTCAATTATTTAGATGGCATCACAGACTGAGCAGCTTTGGCGGCAGCTGCTTTATCCAATGCGTGCTGTGCCTCAGGGGGCATGTAATTTTCGTCGTGCTTGGCCAACACCTCAGCGGCCGCAAACAATTGGCCATCCGACAATTTGCCTTGCGCCACAACGCCCTTACCCTCTTTGAACAAGTCGGGCAATATACCCTTGTAAGCGACAGGCACTTCGTGGGCAAAGTCGGTGACGACAAACTTAACGTTCTCGCCGTCTTTGATCAAGCTACCTTCTTTGACCATACCGCCCACACGAAACGCTTTGCCCTTGGGCGCCTCGCCTTTGTAAACTTGCGTGGGGGTAAAGAAGAACACCAAGTTGCTTTGAAAAGCATTCAAAACAAAAGCGCCCGCTATGGCCAATGCGGATACGCCCGCGGCAATCAATAAAAATCGTTGATGTCTAGGTTTCATCAGGACCACTCCTTGCTGTTCGTTTCTGCAACCAATTCGTTGCTTATTTGGGTCAGGGCTTGAGCACGCGCATTTTTGACCCAGATCATTTCCAAAGCCACACACAGTGCAGTCACTCCGAAGCTACCCCAAACATAAAGACCATACCCACCCATGGCCCAAAAATCGTTCCAACTGTTCCAAATCATGCTTTGGCACCTCCTGCAGCGTTCTTCATCATTTGGGCTTTGACCTCAGGCAACTCGGCCACCCATTGGGTATGCCTTTCGCGAACCAAAATAATGCTGCGCACTCGGTAAAGGGCCATGGCCACTGCATACATCCAAAACGCAACGCCCATGATCAGCATGGCTTCAAGCATAACCTGAGCCATGCTAGACCCTTTGGTCAGTGACACCGAGGCACCTTGGTGCAAGGTGTTCCACCACTTCACAGAAAAGTAAATGACAGGCACATTGAGTGCGCCCACCAAGGCCAAGATACCACCCGCTTTGTCGGCGCGTCGAGGATCGTCAATGGCGTTGGTCAGGGCAATGTGGCCCAAATACAAAAAGAACAAAATGAGCTCAGAGGTGAGACGTGCATCCCAGACCCACCAAGTGCCCCACATGGGCTTGCCCCAAAGTGCACCCGTCCAAAGCGACAAGAAAGCACAAATAGCACCCGTAGGCGCCAAGGCTTTGGTCATCATGCCCGACAGGCGCGTGTTGAAAGTCAGGCCCAGCAAAGCCCAAAAAGCCATGGCCAAATAAATGACCATGGACATCCATGAAACTGGTACATGCACAAAAATAATGCGATAACCCTGACCTTGCTGAAAATCGGTGGGCGCGACCGCGAAGCCCAACCACATACCCGCCAGCATCAAGGCTGTCGCCAACCCCGCAAACCACGGCCACGTCTTACCCGCCAAACCATAAAAGGTTTGCGGCGCCGCGTAGTGAAACCAGTTGATGTTTTTCATAATCCCGTTATTCCAGCGCTATGCGCAAAGCAGCGGCACATGCAAATGGGCTAAAAAAAGCCGCGGGCAAGAGCATGGCCATCAAAATCGAAAAGTGCGCCTGAGCCCCCAACCCACTGGTTTGAGCCTCTACCGCACCGGCACCAAACACCAGCACCGGCACAAACAAAGGCAACACCAACAGCGACAACAACACTGCAGAGTTGCTGCTAAAGGAAATCGGCAGAGTAGGGCAAGGCGCTGCCACACGAATTGATGGTCTGCAAGTTATCGCCACGAAAA
>OFRD01000763.1_pt1 | contig 11868 bp, 3 predicted proteins | sample 1543041 | NCBI WGS metagenome assembly OFRD01 (sample SAMN07774234, study PRJEB24372) | wastewater metagenome | isolation source: Exp Tend CN 100WW | collected 2016-02
GAAGGTCCAAACGCAGAAGCAGCTCAACAAGGACCGCTTCCACTTCCTCACCTCGCTCCTGCGGCTGCGCCAAATCTGCTGCCATCCGAAGCTGGTGAAGGCCGACTCGAAAGCTGACAGCGCAAAGCTCGAAGCCCTGCTCGACCAGCTCGAACCGCTGATGGACGAAGGCCACAAAGTCCTCGTCTTCTCGCAGTTCGTCACACTACTGGACCTGCTCAAGGAAACCCTCACGGAGAAAGGCTGGCCCGTCCACTACCTCGCCGGCCACACCGAGAATCGCGGCGACGTCGTGCGCGAGTTCCAATCGCAGCCCGGCGCGGGCGTGTTCCTGATTTCACTGAAGGCCGGCGGTTTCGGCCTCAACCTGACCGCTGCCAGCTACGTCGTGCTCTTCGACCCGTGGTGGAATCCGGCGGTCGAGGCGCAGGCCATTGACCGCACGCACCGCATCGGCCAGACGCAGAAAGTCATCGCCTACCGCCTGCTCATCAAGGACAGCATCGAGGAGAAAATCCGCGCGCTGCAAAAGACGAAGAGCGCGCTGGCGGAGGATGTGTTGGGCGAGGAGAAGTTCGCGCAGGCGCTGACGCTGGATGACCTCCGCTTCCTTTTTGCGGACTGAGCCTCACACCCTGTCGGGGTGGCGGCGCATCACGCCCGCACTTCCACGATGGTGCCTTTGAAAATCTCCAGCGCCTGCTTGATGAGCGGGTCGTTCTTAAAACCTTCCTTGTCGAAGACGAAGGGCTGCGGCTTGTCGGATTTCGTCGCACCGGGGATGGGCTTGATTGCACCGGCGGGAGCGGCGGCCTTGGTCGGAGCTGGAGCAACCGACGGCGGCTGACTGCTGGCGGCACGAGCCGGAGCTTCGGCCTTGATGAACTTCACCTGACAGTGCGGGTGGCCCAACTCGCTGAGCTTGGTTTGCAGCACGGCGTGGTTCTTCGCGTTGTCCACCAGCCCCATGTGGTCCGCGAACTCGGGGTCGAAGCCGATGATGAAGAGCTTGTTCGCGAGCGAGACGGGATGCGCCTCCAGCAGGTAGCCGCGAGTGAACTGGCTCACGCGGCCCACGGCCTCGAGGAGCTGCGACCAAAGGGAGTCGAGGTCTGCGGAGCCGCCGGACTTCGGCGCGGGTGCGGGTGCGGGCGCCTCGGCCGAGGCCAGCGCGGGAGCTGCCGGCCTTTCGTAGCCGCCGACGTGAGGAGACGGATGGGCAGGAGCTGCGCTTCTTGGAGCCGCAGCGCTCGCAGCAACGGAGGGCGGTTGCAAAGCACCGGTAGTTCCGGCTTCCACGCGGAGCTGTTGAAGCTGCCTTAACACCACGTCCATCGAGACCGCATGGCGGGCTTGGATGGCCTTGAGGAGCGTGACTTCAATGAGGATTTTCTTGGAGGTCGTGTCGCGCAGGCGGCTCTCGCAATCGGACAGCACTTCCATCACCCGCGTCACGGCGTCGGTAGGGGCGAGCTTCACTTGCTCGGCGAGCGCGGCGGCTTCGGCCTCGGAGACTTCGAGGAGCTTCAGGTCGCCCTTCGAGACTTGGAAGATGAGCAGGTTGCGGAAGTGGTTGAGCAGGTCGGTGACGAGGCGGCCGAGGTCCTTGCCGCACTTCGCGAGGTCGTTCAGCTCACGCAGCGCGGTGTCCACCTCGCCCGCGAGCACGGCGCGGGTGAGCGCGAGCAGTTGTGCGCGTGCGGTGAGGCCGAACATCGAGAGCACGTCGGTCTCGGCGATTTCATTGCCGCAAAAGCTAATGAGCTGATCGAGCGTGGACTCGGCATCGCGCATGCCGCCGTCCGCGCCGCGCGCGATGGCGTGGAGCGCGGCGTCATCAATCTTCACGCCCTCCTGCTTGGCGATGACGGTGAGGTGCTGGACGATGAGCGCGGTCGGGATGCGGCGCAGGTCGAAGCGCTGGCAGCGGGAGAGAATGGTGGGCAGGACCTTCTCCGGGTCGGTGGTGGCGAACAGGAACTTCACGTGCGCCGGCGGCTCTTCGAGGGTCTTGAGCAGCGCGTTGAACGCTGCCGTGGAGAGCATGTGAACTTCGTCGATGATGTAGATTTTGAACTTCGAGGAGGCGGGGGAGAACTTGCACGTCTCGCGCAGTTCGCGGACTTGCTCGACGCCGTTGTTGCTCGCGCCGTCAATCTCCAGCACGTCCAGCGAGCGGCCTTCCGCGATCTCGACACACTTCGAGTCGGCCATGTCGAAGTCCGCCGTTGGCCCGTCGGTGCAGTTCAGCGCCTTGGCGAAAATGCGGGCGAGGGTGGTCTTGCCCGTGCCGCGCGGGCCGCAGAAGAGGTAGGCGTGCGCGATGCGGCCGCCGGCGATGGCGTTGGCGAGCGTGGTCGAGACGTGCTCCTGGCCGACGACATCCGCGAAGCGCTGCGGCCGGTATTTGCGGGCGATGACTTGGTAACTCATTGCGGATTGCGGATTGCGGATTTGCGATTGTCAGAGGCCGTTCACGAAGCCTCAATCGACCATCGGCAATCGGCAATCGTAAATTGAAGGAATGCCAGGGTGACCGCGGCAGATGCGAGCAAGTTACCGTTGCTGCCTTCCGGCCCTGGCGGGATTTTCGACCTAGCGTCGCGAGGGGCCGACGGGGCCACCATAGAGACGTTGGCCGCCCAGTGGGCGGCCGGTTCACGGATCAGGGGAAGCAGCGCGCGATGCGCCGGAGACCACAGCCGGACTGCACATCGGCTGGCCGATGGCAGACGGCAACTATAGCGCAGGCAGGTACATCGACGCCAGCTTCGTGCACTGAATCGGCTGTAACCCGCGTCTGCCGGCAACGCCCCGCGCCGACCGGCGTTGCTAGAATGCCGGCCAGGAGGAACGACCTCCCCCGCATCGGGAATCAATGACCAGGACGGCCTGGCCCTACCAAGAGGAGGGCTGTCATGGCCTGGATCTATCTGTTGTTCGCCGGCCTGCTGGAAATCGTCTGGGCCGTGTCCATGAAGCAGTCCGAAGGCTTCACCAAGCTCACCCCTACCGTGGTCACCATCATCGGCATGATCGCCAGCTTCTGGCTGCTGGCGGTGGCCATGCGCAGCCTGCCGCTGGGCACCGCCTACACGATCTGGACCGGCATCGGCGCGGTCGGTGCGTTCGTGGTCGGCATCGTCTTCCTCGGTGAGCAGGTCAGCCCGATGCGGATCGGTGCGGCGGTGCTGATCGTTTCCGGCCTGGTGCTGATGAAACTCTCGAGTAGCTGAATGCATTTAGTTGGGCGGAGAAAGGAATCTCCGCCTGCTGCAGGTATATGCATTTTCGGCAAAACCATTTTGTCCGCCCGTTTTATTTGACGTGCGTCATGAAAATAACGAGCGTGATTCACATGCCGCTGGCGCCATCGGCCGCACAGTGCCGCCATTCGTCATGCGAAATCGGGGAGTTTTCGCCTTGACGGACACGTTGACCTGCCTTTTCCAGGTGCGGTCGCGTGAAGATGTGAAGATTTTCAGAAGTTAATGAAGCCAGGCCTTGTTCCCGTGTCGGGAGCCGGGGTGGGCCGCATTGTCTTCAAAAAAAGCCTGCCTGCAGTGCCATCCGGTCTTTTCATGGAGATTTACCGATGAACCGCATTTACCGTCTGGTTTTCAATCGCGCCCTCGGCGTAATGCAGGTTGCTTCGGAGGTCACCCAGAATCCCGGCGGAAGCGCGGTCTGCGCAGGGCGGGTGCCGCGATTGCGGGCGCACCAGTTGGCGGTGGCATTGGCTGCCACGCTGGCCAGTGGTTCGGCCTTCGCGGCGTGCAATACGGTGGGCTCAACGGTCACCTGCGACCCTGGCTCGGTCAGCAACTACATCAACGCTAATTCCGGCATCACGGTGAACGTGCTGGCAGGGGCCACGCTGCGCACGCCTCCGGTTATCGGTGGTGGCAATGCGGCGACGTTGAGCGGCGACAACGTGACGGTCAACAACAGTGGCACGATCGATCCGAGCTCGCTCATCCTCGCGTCGCCCGGACTGGTCATCGGCAACGGTTCTGCCAACAACAGCGCGATCGTCGTCAACAACAATTCCGGCGGACAGATCAAGGGTGTCGTCAACATCGCAACGCTGCTGGGTTTCGGGGGGCAGGCGCTGGTGGCACAGAATGTCAACGGCACTACCACAATCAACAATGCCGGCCTGATCAGTACGTCGTTGATCGGCGCAGGCAGCGTTTCCGACGCAACCACGGTGGTGACCTATGGTGGCGCAGCAGCCAATGTGACCAACACGGGCACCATCGACGGACGCACCGGCCTGGGTGCTTCTGGCGGTAATACGTTCCTCAATGCGGGGGCGGTCAGTGGCAGCGTTCACCTGGGTGATTCAACTGGCGGCAATACCTTTACCGCAGTGTCGGGTTCCAGCGTTGTGGCCGGTGGCGGCAGCGCCCTTGCCGGCGTGATTACCGGTGTTACCGGGGTGAAGGTTGCGGCTGCGGGAACGGTCGACGCCGGTACCGGCAGCGGCGCCGCCAACAACACGCTGGTGCTGCAGAACAGCGCAGCCGGCCCAGGCGCGGGCACTGGCGGTGCAGTGACCTCGCTGGGCTGGAACCGGTACCTCAACTTCCAGAAGCTCACCGTCAACAGCGGCACCTGGAACCTGCAGGGCGCATGGGGCGGAACCGGGCAGACGACGCTCAATGATGGCCTGGTCAATTTCAACGACACCGACTCCTTTGGCACAGGGTTGTTCACGGCCAACGGCGGTGCCATTGCGTCCTCCACAGCGGGCCTGAATCTGGCCAACGCTTTCAGCCTCGGTGGCAATCTGTCCCTGGCCGGGACCAATGCGTTTGGTATGGGTGGCGTGCTATCCGGTACCGGTGGGCTGACGGTCAACAACACCGGCATCGTCACCCTGGGCGGCGCGAACCTGTTCAGCGGTGGCGTCAACCTCAATGCTGGCGGCCTGGTGCTCGGCAATGCCGGTGCGCTCGGCAGCGGCAGTCTGACCGTCGGTGGCAACGCTTCGCTGGATACCTCGGCCAACTTCAATCTGGGCAACAACCTCGTCATCAACGGTGGCGGCACGCTCAACCTGCTGGGCAGCAACGCGCTGGGCCTGAATGGTTCGATCTCCGGCGCTGGCGACCTGGTCAAGGCGGGTCCGGGTACCCTCACCTTGAATGGTGCCAACCTGCTTACGGGCTCCTTCGCGGTCACCGGTGGTGCGCTGGCATTGGGCGCCGGTGGCAGCCTGTCACCGACAAGTGCGATCTCGCTGAGCGCAGGTACCAACCTCGATCTCTCGGTTGCGGCCAGCCAGACCATCGGCTCACTCGCCGGATCCGGTGCGCTCAACCTTGGCGCGCGCAGCCTCACGTTGGGTGGCCTGAACACCAGCACCAGCTTCTCCGGCGTCATCGGCGGTGTCGGCGGCGCGCTGGTCAAGGTCGGTACGGGTACCCAGACCCTGTCGGGCGCCAATACCTTCACAGGTGGCGTCACGCTCAACGGCGGTGGCCTGCTGCTGGGCAATGCAGGCGCGCTGGGTACTGGAACACTTAGTGTTGGCGGCAACGTGTCTCTCGATGGCACCGGGGCGCTCGCTCTCACCAACGCGGTCAATCTGGGCGCGGGCAGCATCCTCAATCTGTCCGGGAACCAGGCATTGACCTTCAACGGCGTGATCGGTGGCTCCGGCAGCCTGGTCAAGAACGGCGCGGCCACCCTGACCCTCAACAACGCCAACACGTTTGGTGGAGGGCTGTCGCTCACGGCTGGAGGACTGGTGCTCGGCAACGGCGGTGCGCTGGGAACCGGCGCATTGAATGTCGGTGGCGCGGTGACGCTTGATGCCAGCTCGGCACTGACCGTGGGCAACGGCATCAACCTGGGGGTGGGTGGTTCGCTCAACGTGCTGGGCTCCAACGCGCTGACGCTGGGCGGCGTGATCGGTGGTACCGGCAGCCTGGTCAAGAACGGCGCCTCCACGCTCACGCTGGGTGGGGCCAACGCATTCACCGGCGGTCTGAACGTAAACGCAGGAAAGGTGGCACTGGCCAGTGGCGGCAGTCTGGCGGCCACCGGGGCGGTGAGCTTGGCGGGGGCCGGCGCCGAACTGGACATCTCGCTCGGCGGCAACCAGACCATCGGTGCGCTGTCCGGTGCGGCAGGCAGCATCCTCTCGCTGGGCGGCAGCACGCTCACCTTCGGTGATGCCACCAACCAGACATTCGGCGGCGTGATCGGCGGTACCGGTGGCCTGGTCAAGCAGGGAACGGGCACGCAGACGCTCAGCGGCGCCAATACCTTCAGTGGTGGCCTGAACCTGGCGGCCGGTGGCCTGTTGCTGGGCAACGGCAGTGCACTCGGTACCGGCGCGTTGACGGTCAGCGGCAATGGCTCGCTCGACGCAACCGCAGCACTGAATCTGGGCAATGCCATCAACCTTGGCGCGGTGCTGACCCTGCCGGGCAGCCAGAACCTCACCCTGGGCGGCAACATCACCGGCACCGGCAGCCTGATCAAGAACGGTGCCTCGCTGCTGACCTTGAACGGCACCAATGCATTCAGCGGCGGCCTGAACCTCAATGCCGGCAGCCTGCTGCTGGGCAACAGCGGTGCACTCGGGACGGGCGCATTGAGCGTGGGTGGCAATGCATCGCTCGATGGCAGCACGGCGTTGAACCTGGTCAACAATGTCACTCTGGGTAGTGGGGCTGCGCTGTCGCTGCCGGGTTCGCAGGCGATCACGCTTGGCGGGGTGGTTTCCGGAGCCGGTGGCCTGGTCAAGAACGGCGCCAGCACGCTCACGCTCAACGGCGCCAACAACTTCGCCGGTGGGCTGACGCTCAACGGCGGTGGCCTGATGCTGGGCAACGCTGGCGCACTGGGAACCGGGCTGCTTGCCGTGGGCGCGAACGCGACCCTGGGCAGTACGGTGGCATTGAACCTGGGCAATGCCATCGATCTCGATGCCGGTGCGCAGCTGAGCCTGACCAGCAATGAGAATGTTGCTCTGGGCGGACTGATCACCGGCACCGGTGGCCTGATCAAGACCGGCACTGGCGTGCTGTCGTTGAACAACAGCAACACCTTCAGTGGTGGTCTGACGCTGAATGCGGGCGGTCTGTCGGTCGGCGCCAACGGTGCGTTGGGTACCGGTGCACTGAACATCGGCGGCAATGTTTCTCTGGATGCGAGCGCCCCGGTTTCGCTGGTCAATGCAGTGAACCTGGGCGCCAATACGCTGACCCTGCCGGGCAGCAGCAATCTCACTCTGAGCGGTGTGGTGAGTGGTGCCGGTGGCCTGATCAAGGACGGCGCCTCGACGCTGACCTTGTCCGGTGCCAATACCTTCCTCGGTGGCGCCACGGTCAACGCAGGTGCGCTGGCACTCGGCGCGGGTGGCAGTCTTGCCGCCATCGGTGCGGTGGACCTCGCCGGTGCCGGCGCGACGCTGGACATCTCCGCAGCGGGTGCCGGGCAGACCATTGGCGCGTTGAACGGCGTGGCAGGCAGCCATGTGGCATTGGGCACGCAGACCCTTACTTTCGGTGGCGCCAGCAATGGCAGCTTTGCCGGTGTCATCGATGGCAGCGGTGGGCTGATCAAGGTCGGTGCTGGCGTGCAGACGCTGTCCGGTGTCAATACCTTCAGTGGCGGTGTCGCGCTTGATGCAGGTGGCCTGATCCTCGGGAATTCGGGGGCGCTGGGCACGGGCACGCTGGGCATCGGCGGCAACGTCAGCCTGGACGGAACGACGGCACTGAATCTGGCCAACGCCGTGAACTTCGGTGGGGGTACGCAGCTGACGCTGGGCGGCAGCAGCGATCTCACCCTTGCAGGCGTGGTGGCCGGCAGCGGCAGCCTGATCAAGAACGGTGCAGGCCTGCTGACGCTCAACAACACCAATACCTTCGGTGGCGGCCTGACCTTGAACGGTGGTGGCCTGGTGGTCGGCGCGAACGGCGCACTCGGTTCCGGCACGCTGGCGGTGAATGCCAGCACCACGCTGGATGCGGGTGCTGCAGCGACGCTCGGCAATGCGGTCACGCTGGGCTCGGGTGTCGCACTGACATTGCCGGGCAGCAATGCGCTGACGCTGTCGGGTGTGATCGATGGCAACGGCAGCCTGATCAAGAACGGTGCCACCACGCTGACGCTGTCCGGTGCCAACACCTATACCGGCGGTACCACCATCAACGCCGGTACGCTGGCACTGGGAACAGGTGGCAGCCTTGCCGCGGCGGGTGATGTCACGCTGGGCGCAGGCGCTGGCTTCGATATCTCCGGTGCCGGCAGCAGCCAGACCATCGGCGCGCTCAACGGTGCGGGCGGAAGCACGCTGGCGCTGGGCGGTAATTCGTTGACCTTCGGCACGGCCGGCAATGCCGCCTTCGACGGCGTGATCAGTGGTGGTGGCGGTCTGGTCAAGGTGGGCGCGGGCGTGCAGACGCTGTCCGGTGCCAACACGTTTGGCGGCGGCGTGACGCTCAACGCTGGCGGGCTGGTGCTCGGCAATGACGCGGCGCTGGGCACGGGTGCATTGACCGTCGGCGGTGCCGCCACGCTGGACACCACCGGCCTGGCAGCACTGACCAACAACATCGCGCTCAACGCAGGCCTGACCGTACTGGGCACCAATGCGCTGACGCTCAACGGGGTGATTTCCGGTACCGGCAGCCTGACCAAGGATGGTGGCGCAACGCTGACCTTGAACGGTATCAACTCCTATACCGGTGGTACCAACATCAACGCCGGCACACTGGCGCTGGGTGCCGGTGCAAGCCTGGCGGCGAGCGGTACCGTGAACCTCGCCACCGGCGCTACGCTGGATCTGTCGGCCGGCAGTGGCACGCAGGTGTTCGGCACCCTGGTCGGCAACGGTACGGTCAACCTGGGCGGCAATTCGATCGAAGTCGGCGGGGCGACCAATGGCACCTTCAGTGGCTCTATCGCAGGTACGGGTGGCCTGACCAAGGTCGGTGCGGGCATCGAGACGCTGACCGGTGCCAACACCTACACCGGCGGCACCTTCATCAATGCCGGCACACTGGCGATCGGTCCGGGCGGCAGCCTGGCGGCCACCGGTGCAGTGACACTCACCGCAGCGGGAACCGGCTTCGACATCTCGACGTCCGGTGCCAGCCAGACCATTGGTTCGTTGGCCGGCGTGACCGGCTCCACGGTCACTCTGGGCGCGCAGTCGCTGATCCTCGGCGGCAACGGCAACAGCGTGTTCGACGGCGCGATTTCCGGCACCGGTGGCCTGGTCAAGAACGGCACCGGCATCCTCACGCTTGGCGGCGCCAACCTGTTCAGCGGCGGCCTGGCGCTCAACGGCGGTGGCCTGGTGGTCGGCAACAACGCTGCGCTCGGCAGCGGTGCGCTGACGGTGGGGGCCAGCGCTATGCTGGATGCTTCGACCGCGGCCAACCTGGCCAACAACATCACGCTGGCATCAGGTGCCAACCTCAACCTGCTGGGCAGCAATGCACTGACCTTGGGCGGCATCGTTTCCGGTACCGGTGGGCTGATCAAGAACGGTGCGGCCACCGTGACCCTGACCGGTGCGAATACCTACACCGGAGGCACCACCATCAACAGCGGCACGCTGGCGATCGGCGCCGGCGGCAGCCTGGCGTCGACCGGCGCGGTGAACCTGGCCGGTACCGGTACCCTCGATATCTCTGCGGGCAACCAGAGCATCGGTTCGCTTGCCGGTGTGGCCGGCAGCACCGTGGCGCTGGGGGGCAGTGCGCTGACCCTGGGCGGCACGGTAGACAGCACGTTCAACGGTGCGATCACCGGCAATGGTGGCCTCGTCAAGAACGGCGCAGGCGTGCAGACCCTCAACGGCGCCAGCACCTTCAGTGGCGGTGTAACGCTCAATGCAGGCGGCCTGGTGGTCGGCAACGATGCCGCTCTCGGCACCGGGGCGGTAACGGTGGGTGGCAACGGTACGCTCGATTCGAACACTGCGGTGACGTTGGCCAACAACTTCGTCCTCAACGCCGGGCTGACCGTACTCGGCAGCAACAACCTCACCCTCAACGGCAGCCTGAGTGGCACCGGCTCGCTGACCAAGGAGGGCGCGGCAACGCTGACCTTGAACGGTGCCAATACCTATACCGGTGGCACCTTCATCAATGCCGGTACGTTGGCATTGGGTGCCGGCGCGAGCCTGCATGCCAGTGGCATCGTCAATCTGGCTTCGGGCGCGACCTTCGATCTGTCGGCGGGCAGCGGCACGCAGCAGTTCGGTACCCTGATCGGCAACGGCACGGTGAACCTGGGCGGCAACACCTTGACCATTGGTGGTCCCGTCAATGGCACGTTCAGTGGTTCGGTGGGGGGCACCGGTGGGCTGATCAAGGAAGGCACCGGCACCCAGACCCTGACCGGTGCCAATACCTTCACTGGTGGCACCACCATCAATGCGGGCACGCTGGCGATTGGCGCCGGAGGAAGCCTGGCAGCGAATGGCGCGGTGACACTGGCCAACGCCGGAACAGCGTTCGATATTTCTGCCGGTGGTGCGCAGAGCATCGGATCACTGGCCGGTGTTACCGGCAGTACGGTCGCGCTCGGCGGCAGCACGCTGACCCTCAATGGCGTAGGAAACACGACCTTCGCTGGTGACATTACCGGTACCGGTGGCCTGGTGAAGAATGGTGCTGGCATCCAGGGCCTGACCGGCAGCAATACCTTCAGCGGTGGCGTGGCACTCAACGCCGGTGGCCTTGCCTTGGGTAGCAACAATGCACTGGGAACCGGCACGCTGACCGTGGGCGGCAATGCCAGCCTGGACGGCACCAGCGCGCTGACCCTGGCCAATACCGTGCAGCTGGCCAGCGGCACGCTGACCCTTGCCGGCAGCAACGCGCTGACCTTGAACGGCCCTATCAGCGGCGCTGGCGGCCTGCTCAAGGATGGCGCAGCAACGGTCACCCTGGGCGGTGCCAGCACCTACACCGGTAACACCACCATCAACAGCGGCACGCTGGCGGTGGCGGCCGGTGGCACCCTGTCGGGTGCGAGCACGGTCAATCTGACCGGTGCCGGTACGCTGGACATCAGTGCCGGTGGCAACCAGAGCATTGGTGGCCTGGCCGGCGTAGCCGGATCCAGCGTGGTGCTGGGTGGTGCGACCCTGACCACCGGCGGCAACAACGGCAGCACCACCTTCGGCGGTGTGCTCAGTGGCACCGGTGGCCTGGTGCAGAGCGGCACCGGCACGCTGACCCTGAGCGGCGACAACGTCTATACCGGTGGCACCACCATCAACGGTGGCAGCACGCTGCAGCTCGGCAACGGTGGCAGCTCCGGTTCGGTGCTGGGCGACATCACCAACAACGGCAGCCTGGTCTACAACCTGGGCACCACGGCAACCGTAGGCGGTGTGGTCAGCGGTGGCGGTGGCCTGACCCAGGCTGGCAGCGGAACGCTGGTGCTGGCGAACGGCGGCGCATACTTCCTCATTGACGGCACCGGCTCCTGCACCAGCAGCGGCACGGCCTTGGCAGGGATTTCTTCAGACTCTGCCAATTGAGCCGCCACCGCCGGCAGCAAGCTGGGTTCCGAAGCGGCTCGGGTCAGAAGGGTTTCGAGGGCGTCACCCGCCGGAATGCGATGGCGGGACAATTCGCGCCCGATCAACGCCGCCTCACTGGCTTCAGCGCGGTTCAGTTGGGCCTTCAGTGCCGCGGCGATGCGAGCGGTGCCTTCCCAGGCTTCCGGCTGGTAGTACGGCCCGCGAGTGTCCGGGCGAGTGCCCCAGGAATCGCCCTTCCATGGTCCTTCCTGAAAATGGAGTCGGCACAGCGCGGTAATTAAGCCCGCACGGCGGGATTCCGATTTCTCGGACGACAGTCGCTGAATCAACGCATCGGCCACGCC
>OFRD01000764.1_pt1 | contig 11859 bp, 8 predicted proteins | sample 1543041 | NCBI WGS metagenome assembly OFRD01 (sample SAMN07774234, study PRJEB24372) | wastewater metagenome | isolation source: Exp Tend CN 100WW | collected 2016-02
GAGCGCTTCACGCAGGGCGGCAACCGGGAGTTCGTAGGTGTCGGTGCGTTGCAGGCCCAGAATTTCACCGCGCAGGTGAATGTGGTTTTTGATAAAGCCTTCGGCTTGTTCCAATTGGCTGAACAGGTCGCCACTGTATTCCTTGCGGTCCAGAAACACGCTCATGTCGGTGCCCTTGAAGCGGGCGCATTTAATGGCCACTTGCGGGTGGCGGCCGAGCAGAATCATCAGCCCCTGCGTGGGGTAGGTCTGGCCGTTTTCTTGCTGCGTGAGTTTGAGGTTTTTGAGTTTTTCCTCATCCAGCGGTTTGCCCAAGGCGGCAAAGCGGGATTGCAAGGGCGTCAAGTCCAAGGCCTGCAGCGTTTGCTCGCGGCAGGCTTCTTCATCAAAGCTCAGGTTGCGCTTTTGCCGTTCCAGCTCAAGGATGTGTTCAAAGTCGGCCTTGCGGTTGCTGGCGCCAATGCGCAGGTAGGTGCCCTGGTTTTTGCCTTCGGCTTTGAGGTAGTAGGGCAGCAGGTTGCCGCGAAACACCTCAATCACCAGCACCAGCTTGCCGTTCAGGTTGGCGGTGTACAGCTCGGGCAGGATGGCGGGGTAACAGCGGTCAAAAATGAGGGAGGTGAGCTGGTCTTGCAGGGCAAAGAGTTCGTCTTCCGGTACTCCCACCACCTGGCGCTGGTCGTTCACGCCAATCACCAGTTTGCCGCCGCTGGTGTTGGCAAACGCGACCACGGTTTTGGCAATGTTCTCGTGCTGCGGGAGCTGCAATTTAAGCTCCAGCGTTTTGCTTTCGCCGTGCTGGATTTGGTCAAACAGGTTCATGACGGTCAGTTTAACCACCGGCCCCAAGCGCTGCCCGGGCCGCCCTTTACCAGCGCGGCTGGGCGATGATCATGGCCTCGGCGGCGGCGGCGTCCAGGGGTTTGGCAAACAGGTAGCCCTGGCCATATTCGACCTGCAGCACCCGCAGCTGTGCCAGTTGTTCGGCGTTTTCGACGCCCTCGGCGATGATGTCCATGTTCAGGGTATGGGCCAGGGTGACGATGCTCTGGATGATGTCGGCGCTCTTGCGGTCCACCTCCATGCGGCGCACGAACGAGGCGTCAATCTTCAGCGTGTTGAGCGGAAACCGGTACAGGTAGGAGAGTGATGAATAACCGGTGCCAAAGTCGTCCATCAGCAGTTTGACGCCCAGGGCACTCAATTTTTGCAGCACCACGGTCGCCGCTTCGGCGTGCGCCATGATCACGGTTTCGGTCACTTCGAGCTTGAGACTCTGGGTGTCGAGCCCGGTTTCGGCCAGCACGGCTTCAATCTGCTGCAACAGGTCGGGCTCGGCAAACTGCCGTCCGGCCAGGTTGACACTCATCTGCATCGGCGGGTGCTCCGGGTAGCGTTGCTGCCAGGCGCGCATCTGGCGGCAGGCCTCGACCAGCACCCAGCGGCCGATGGACACGATCAGGCCGGTCTCTTCGGTCAGGGGAATGAATTCGCTCGGCGGCACCAGGCTGCCATCCGGGCGGCGCATGCGCACCAGGGCCTCGAACCCCGCCAGGCGCCCGGTTTGCAGCGAGACAACCGGCTGGTAATAGACCAGAAATTCCTCGCCACGGGCCACCGCCTGGTGTAGTTCTGTTTCCATTTTGAGCAGGGAAACGACCCGCTCGCGCATGTCGGCGGCAAACAGTTCGACGCAGGCCCCGCCGCGCCGCTCGGCGTTGTGGGTGGCGGTTTCGGCGTCGCGCAGGCAGTCGCGGGGGTCGGAGTAGCCCTTCCAGCCGAAAGCGACGCCGATGCTGGCGGTGGTGAACAGTTCATGCCCATCCAGGTTGAAACCAGCGATCAGGGCGGTCTGCAGTTTGTTGGAAAAAAGCGTGGCTTCGTCGGCGTCCTTGACTTCGTCGAGGAGGATGGCGAAGCTTTCGCCCGCAACGCGGGCCAGTGTGTCGGCGGGGCGCAGGCCGACGCCCAGGCGTTGCGCCACGGTGATCAGCAACTGGTCGCCCACAGCGGCGCCCAGGCTGTCGGTGATCGGCTGGAAACGATCGAGGGTGAGGTAGATGAGCGCAAAGCCGCGCCCCGGTTCGATCTTGAGCCGATCCAGGGCGTCGCCAATCCGGGTCAGCAGCAGCGTGCGGTTGGGCAGCCCGGTCAGGCTGTCGCGCAGCAATTGCTCCTCGACCACCGACGTCAGCATGATCCGCGCCGAGGCGCTGCCGATGACGCCCGCCAGCTGGGCCTCGCAGTAGCGCGACAGTTCGGCATCGATCTCCCGTGGCCAGTCGAGGTCGTGCTGGCGGGCATAGACGGCAAAGGCCAGGTGGGCGTTATCGGGGCCGAGAAAGCGGGTCATCAGGGCATACAGGTCGAGCAGCGAGCCGCTCGCCCGCCAGACCCGCTCGGCACCGCGATCGTGCTTGAAGACATCGACAAACAGCGTGGCCTGGGTCTGCTCCAGCGTACTTTGCTCGCTCATGAGCGACACCCCCAGGTAGGCGCCGAGGTTGGCCAGCATGCTCCAGATCATGGCGTGGGTAATTTCGTCGAGCCCCTCCAGGCCGAAGAGGGCGAGCGGGCGCAGCAGTGTGATGCCAAACGGCCCCTGCTCCAGCAGCGCCATCGGCAGCCAGCCGGAGCGGGAGAAGGCGGGCAGCATCAGGGTGTAGGCCCAGACCAGAAAACCGGCCCCCAGTCCGGCCAGCGCGCCCCGGCAGGTGCCGCCTTTCCAGTACAGGCCGCCGAGCAGCGCCGGGCCGAACTGGGCCACGGCGGCAAAGGAAATGAGGCCGATCGAGACCAGGGCGTAGGCCTCGCCCGCCAGCCGGTAATAGGCGTAGCCGAGCAGCATGCCGATCACGATGGTGATGCGCCGGATGGCGAGCAGCAGACCGGAGAGGTCGGAGCGCTCGGTCAGGCGCAGCGCCTTGATGCGCAGCAGCACCGGCATGACCAGGTCGTTGCAGACCATGGTGGACAGGGCGATGGTTTCGACAATCACCATGCCGGTGGCCGCCGAGAAGCCGCCGATAAAGACCAATAACGCCAGCGCTGGCTGCTGCGCGGCCATCGGCAGGATGAGCACAAAGGTGTCGGGGTTGATGCTGTCGCCAAAATGCAGCAGGCCGCCAAAGGCGATCGGCAGGACGAACAGGTTGAACAAAAACAGATACAGCGGAAAGAGCCAGATCGCCTTGTTCAGGTGCGCCTCGTCGATGTTCTCGACCACCGCCAGCTGGAACTGGCGCGGCAGAAACAGGATCGCCATCATGCCGATGAAGGCGACCGAAAAGAGCGAGGCCCAGCTGCGATAGACATCCAGTGAAGCGCCCCCCACGGTGAAGACTGCGGCGATGCGCGGCACTTGCGCCGCTTTGGAGAAAAGGTCGGAGATGCCGTCGTACAGGCCCCAGGTGACGAAGCTGCCGACCGCCAGAAAGGCCAGCAGCTTGACCAGCGACTCGAAGGCAATGGCCGCCACCATGCCCTCATGGCGTTCGGCGGTGTCGAGCTTGCGGGTGCCGAACACGATGCTGAACGCCGCCAGGATCAGCGCGACGTAAAACGCCGTGTCATGCCAGAACTGATCCGGCGCCTGCTGCGGCAACATCGGAAAATACACCGGGTAGCTACGCAACTCCCCGAAGCTGGTGGCAATGGCTTTGAGCTGCAGGGAAATATAGGGCGTGACGCCGACCAGCGCAATGACGCTGACCAGTCCGGCCAGCTTCGCGTTCTTGCCGTAGCGCGAAGAAATAAAGTCCGCCAGCGAGGTGAGGCGGTTGTCCTTGGCAATGCGGATGATCTTGCGCAGCACCAGCCACCACAGGGCGATCATCACCGTCGGGCCGAGGTACACCGGCAGGAAGCCGATGCCGGTGGCGGCGGCCCGCCCGACGCTGCCGTAGAAAGTCCAGGCGGTGGTGTAAACACCGAGCGAGAGCGCGTAGACGTAAGGGTTGGCGATCAGGCTGCGCCCGGCATCGGCGGACTTGTCCGCGCGATAGGCGATGAAGAAAAGCAAACCCAGGTAGACGCTGGCGGCAAGGATGATGATCCAGGCGGACACAGCAGGCTCACTTTTTCTCGACCGCCAGCGCCAGCAGCGCAATCAGCAGCGCCCAAGCCGCAAACACATAGAGATACAACACAGGAACGCCACCCAGCGTTGCATCACGGTTGAAGATAGCCAGTAGCGGGTAGTTGAACAGCAGGCAGCCCAGTACAAACAAGGCGACCAGGCGCTGTGACTTGATGTTCGGTTTGTTCATGACACCCCCGTGCAGGAACGGGCGGCTGGCGAATCCAGCCGTCCGCCAGCAAGTATCTGGACGGCAGGCCACCCTGTCAAGCCGGTATTCGTAGTGTCAAGACACTGGCTGCCACTTTTATCCTGGTGCATGTATCAAAATGGCCGCCAGCCCTCGTCAAACATGCGTGTATAGCTCCTGTTTTTATAGCAGGCAGCGCGTGCCTTGCCTCAAAGCCACGGCGCCATCAGGGTGTTCTCGAACACGCTCAGGCAGGCTGGCGCCTGCACCTGCAGGCAGACCTGGCTGACCGGTTTGTCCGCCTCCCAGCCCGGTTGCGGGTAGGCCATGTCTTTTCGTTGCAGCATGGTTTGCCCTTGCGCCAGCCCGTCGGTGGCGACGCGGATGCGTCCGTGCGCCAGCGTGAACAGCTCCGGGTTGACGAGGTAGATAAAGGCCAGCACGTCGTGGGCAAAGCAGCCATGGATTTGTGCCACATGCGGGTACAGGCCGCTGTAAAAATCGGCGTAGAAGCGCACTGCATGGTGCAGCGCGTCGGTCGCCGGATGCCGGTGCTGCGCCGCAATCTGCTGCAGCAGCGACAGCGGCAGGATCACGCGGTGGGTCACATCCAGCCCGACCATGGTCAGTTTCCAGCCCGCCGTGAAGACGTGGTCGGCGGCGTGCGGGTCGTTCCAGATATTGGCCTCGGCCACCGGCGACACGTTGCCGGGCTCCAGAATGGTGCCGCCCATCAGGATCACTTCACGCAGCAACTGGGGCAGCCGGGGTTCGAGCTTGAGCGCCAGGCTCAGGTTGCCCAGCGGGCCCACCGCCACCAGCGTGATCTCGCCGGGCTGGGCGCGTGCCATGTCGACGATGAATTGGGCGGAGGCACGCGGATCCAGCCGGGCGTTGACCGGCCTGCGTGTCGGCAGGTTGCCCAGTCCGTCGGCGCCATGAATGTGCGCGGGTGGTGGTTCGGCGGGCTTGCACCACGGCGTGGCCACGCCCTGCGTGACCGGCACGTTTTTGCCTGCCAGCGCCGTCAGGTAGAGGGCATTGAGGGCGGCTTGCTGTACCGTGACATTGCCAAAGGTGGTGGTAATGCCGATCACCTCAATCGCCGGGTGCGCCAGCGCAAAGTACAGCGCCATGGCGTCGTCCACGCCGGGGTCGGTGTCATAAATGACTTTGAAGGGGGTCATGCTGCAGAGCCCGCACTGGGGCAGGCTTGGAGGGTTAAAAAGGCGTCCACTTCGGCCGCCGTGGGAATGCTGGACTGGGCGCCGAGCCGGGTGCAGGCGAGGGCGCTCGCCGCGCTGGCCCGTTGCAAGGCCTGCGCCAAGGGCTGGCCCTGGCTGAGGGCGGCCACCAGGGCGCCGCAAAAGGTGTCGCCCGCGCCGGTGCTGTCAATCGGGCTTATGTCGAAGGCCGGTTGCGTGAGCAGCGCGCCGTCGCTCCGGGCGCAACAGCCACGCGAGCCCAGCGTCACCACCACGCACGGCACCTTGATGCGCGCCAGGCATTCGGTCATGGGGCCGGGGTGCTGGGCCACCACCGCCAGCTCACCTTCGTTCACGATCAAAATGTCAATCAGCGCCAGCAGTTCGGGCGGCAACACCTGTGCCGGGGCGGCGTTGAGCACCACGGTGACCCCTTGGGCGCGCGCGGCCTGGGCGTAGGCCAGCACGGTGGGTAGCGGAATTTCGAGCTGGAGCAGCAAGTGGCTGAAGCCGGTCAGCGGCGGCAAATCACTGGGGCTCAGGGCCAGGTTGGCGCCGGGCGCGACGGTGATGGCGTTTTCCGCGTCGTCGGCCACGCAGATGAACGCGGTGCCGGTGGCTTGGTTTTTGACGCGCAGCAGGTGCAGCTGCACCCCGGCTTGTACTAATGATGCTTCGAGCGGCGCGGCAAACGCATCATCGCCCAGCGCCAGCAGCATGTGGGTCGGCGCTGCGCCAGCCCGGGCGCAGGCCACTGCCTGGTTGGCCCCTTTGCCGCCGGGAAAGGTCTGAAAGTCCCGCCCCAGCACGGTTTCACCCGGTGCCGGAATGTGCGGCGCGCGCACCACAAAGTCGAGGTTGGCTGAACCGGCAACAAGAATCATGGCGGACTCCATTTCACAGACAGGGGGAGGCTTGCTATTTAAATGCTAGCTTACTGCGCAATGAATACGAGGGCTGGAGGCTGTTTTCTCATATTTTGTCGGCGGACAGGGGCTGCTGGCCGCGCAGGGTGTCGAGTGACTGCGCCAACCCGGCATCCAGCGGCAGCGGCTCGGCGCCCCAGCGGGCGGCCAGCAGCTCCGCACACAGCACCGAGAAACTCAAACCGCGCGAACCCATGCCGGCACACATCCACAGGCTGGGCTGCGCCGCGCGGTACAGCGGGCCCACCACTGGCAGCCGGTCGGCGGTGACGCAGCGCGTGCTTTTAAAGGTGTTGAGGCTGCCGTCAGTGAACTGCGGGGCGAGCATCTGGCCCAGGCTGGGCAGCAGTTGGTGCAGGCGACCCAGGTTGGCGGCGTGGTTTTTGGCGTCTGGGGACTCCGGCTTGTTGTCGGGTTGGTAGCTGGAACCAATGAACCAGGCGGCACCGCCTTCGACCGGAATGGCGGGTATGACGCTGCCTGCGCCGTTGACCGGGAACGGGGGAAAGGCCGCATCCGGGGTGCCGGGGTGCATGGCCCACGACAGCAGGCCGCGCACGCCGTGCATGAGCGGCAATTGCTTGACGTGCAGATCCAGGTCGGGCTGGCTGGTCTGCAGGGTTTCCAGCAGCGGCAGCGCGCCACCGGCATTGGCAAACACCACCCGGTTGGCGCGTGCCAGCAGCTGGCCCTGGTCGTTCAGCAGCTCCCAGTCATCGCCGTTGCGACGCAGGGCGGTGACATGGGCATTGCCCTGAAATGTGACGCCGGGTTGCGCCAGCCAGGCGCGCACCAGTTGCGCCGGTTTGAGCCAGGCGGCTTGGGCGTGCCAGACGGCAGGTTGATCGCACGGAATAGCGTGGCCCCAGGGCATAGCGTTGATGGTCTCATTGCCGGGACGTGACCAGTCCAGCGCGGGAGCGGATGCGGTGAGCGACAGCCCTGGTGTGCCATCGACCCGGCGCTCCAGCGTGCCCGTGGCATCCCAGTCCTGCCCTTGCTGCAGCAGGCTGCGCGCCTGCTGCAACATCAGCCGCACGCCACTGCGCGACAGGCGTGACAGGGCGCAGTCATCCACCGAGACATGCGGCACCACCAGCCCGACCGGCAGGCCGGAGGCACCCGCCGCCGGGGCATCACCCTGGTCCAGTACCTGCACCTGCCAGCCGCGTTGCGCCAGTGCCGCCGCCACACTGGCCCCCGCCAGCCCGGCGCCAATGACGGCGCAGCTGCCGATAGTGACAGCCTGGCCGAGCGCGGGTTCGCGGGTGTTTTTGATGCGCCAGCGCGGGTTGAATTGAGCTTGCTGGGCGCCTGTCGGGGCCGTGGGCGATAACTCAAAGCCGCACTGCGTTAAATCTTTCAGCAGCTCCGGCGTGCCCGCCGTGATAGCCAGCGTGGTGCCGCGACGGCAGCAGCGCGCCAGAGCCTTGGTAGTCCAGACGTTCCAAGCCGATGTTTCGGCCGGGTCTGAATTCAGGTACACCGAGTCGGCGACAAACTGCTGCTCGCGCAACAGGGCGGTCAGATCGCCCACGCACAGGGTGAGCAGCAGTTGCCCGCCTTCCAGCGTCAAGCGGTTAAAACCGGGCAACAGGCCAAACCAGTGCGACGCCATGTCGTTGACCAGCGCCAGCAGTTCGGGGTAGGGCGCGGCACAGGCCCGCAACGCGTCGAGCGACGGCGGCGAGGCCGTGAGTGCCACATAGTGCAGCAGGCGGGGTTTGTGTGGATCATTTTTCCAGGCCAGCCAAGTCTGCAGGAAGTGGAGGCCGCGATCAAAACGGGTGTCCAGAATGCGCCAGGCGTTCTGCTTCGCCCAAGCTGGCGGCAGTCCACAGAGTGTGTGCAAAAGGGCTGCCGCCGTTTCAGTCATGCGCCCGGGTTAAACGGTGGGCGGCACGTAGCCTTGTGCGGCATCCGCGCCATCGCCAAAAAAATGGTTTTCCATCTGGCGGGCGAGGTACTGGCGCGCGCGTGCATCGGCCAGGTTGAGGCGATTTTCATTGACCAGCATGGTCTGGTGCTTGAGCCAGGCGGCCCACGCCTCTTTGCTCACGCTTTCCCAGATGCGCTTGCCGAGTTCGCCGGGGTAGGGGGCGTAGTCCATGCCTTCGGCTTCTTTGCCGAGTTTGATGCAGTTCACAGTGCGTGCCATTTGGTGCCTTTTCCGAAATTTTGCCAAAGGCGTGACTTTAGCAAGCTTTCAGTGGCCGTTGACCCGGCAGGGTCAGGTCAACAAAGAAACAAAGCAGCCCGCCCTCTGAAGTAAAATATGGACTATGGCAAAAGCAGACACAAAAACGAAAATGTTGGCCGATGGCCTGCGTTACAAATCCAAAGTATCGGGTTCCCCGTTCACGGCGGCAACCTCTTTCGGAGCCGCGACCATGTCGTGTTTTCTCTGTGGCAAGCATCGCGCTCGCTCGCAGATGGTGACGCGCAAAATCCTCGGTAAATCTCAGGCCGTTTGCTCTCCGTCCTGCAAAGAAGCAGACGCTGCAGCCAGCTGATTATCCAAATCCGATAAAGCGCCTGGTACATCAGGAACTTTCTTCCTCAGGCAACGATCAAGCACGGGGCATGTCGCCCCGTGTTTTTATTGTTGAAGGATAGCGATGATTTTCAAAGGTTTGACGGATCAGCGGGGCCAGGTGCCGCGTGCTGTGTTCGTCCTGTTGAGTGCGGTATGCATCAGCTTGCTGGCATTTGGCATCTATTTGCAACAGGTGGTTGGGCTGGTGCCTTGCCCGATGTGCATTGTTCAACGCTACGCTCTGGTTTTGATTGCACTGGTCGCCGGTTTGACGGCGACCAGCGGTAAAAAAGGCCTGCAGATGGGGGGCTCGGTGCTGCTGTTGCTGACCGCAGGCTTCGGCGCCTTTGTCGCTGCGCGCCAAAGCTGGTTGCAGTGGTATCCGCCAGAAGTCGTCAGTTGCGGCCGTGACTTCTACGGCATGATCGAAACCTTTCCGCTGCAACGCGCCCTGCCCATGATCTTCAAAGGCGGCGGCGATTGCACTCAGGTTGACTGGACCTTTCTGGGGGGCTCCATCGCCAACTGGTCATTTCTCTGCTTCAGCGCGATTGTTCTGCTGGCGCTGGCGCTGATCGGAACGCTGATCAAACGCCGCTGAGCCAGCCTTTTTACAAAATCGCGCCGCCTGGTTTCTCGCCCCGCTCGTACACCACGTGGGCACGTCCCACCAGCAGCGTATCGAGCGTGCCGATATTGGCCAGATCCTTGTTGGCATACGGCAGCTTGTGCAGCACATAACGCATGGCATTCAGGCGTGCCCGCTTCTTGCAGTCGGACTTGATCACCGTCCAGGGCGCATCAGCCGTGTCGGTTTCAAAGAACATGGCTTCCTTGGCTTTGGTGTAGTCATTCCACTTGTCCAGTGAGGCCAGGTCAATCGGGCTGAGCTTCCACTGTTTCAAGGGGTGCAGTTCACGTTCCTTGAAGCGTCGGCGCTGCTCCTTGCTGCTGACCGAGAACCAGAACTTGATCAGGTGGACGCCACTGCTCACCAGCTGGCGCTCAAACAACGGCGCCTGGCGAATGAATTCCTGGTACTCCTGCTCGCTGCAAAAGCCCATGACCCGCTCCACCCCGGCGCGGTTGTACCAGGAGCGGTCAAACATGACGATTTCACCCGCTGTTGGCAGGTGCTGCACGTAACGCTGAAAGTACCACTGGCCGCGTTCGGTGTCGGTTGGCTTTTCCAGCGCCACCAAGCGGGCGCCACGCGGGTTCAAGTGCTCCATAAAGCGCTTGATGGCGCCGCCTTTACCCGCCGCATCACGGCCCTCGAACAGAATGACCACACGCTGCCCGGTTTCCTTGGCCCAGTTTTGTAATTTGAGCAATTCCACCTGCAGCTGGTACTTTTGTGACTCGTAGCGTTTGCGCGACATCAGGTTTTTGTACGGGTACGCACCGGTACGCCAGTCACCGGCGAGTTCATCGTCCGGTGTCGCGTTGTGGGTAGCCGTGAGTTGCTCACCGTCCAGCAGCATATGGCGGATGGCGGCCACATCGTCCGGCGAGCTGCCCGCGAGCAAGGCCTTGAACGCCGCCGCCCGGTCGTCTGTATGCAGCAGAATGTCCTTCAGCGCGGCCTGCTGCGCCCCTTGAGCTGCTTCCAGCTGGGTCTTGATGACTTGTTTGGCAATGCCGCTGGCCGTTTTTGCGCCGGTGGTATCGCCCTGGCTGGCACGACGAGCCGGGGCTGCCGTAGTCTTGACCGGCGTTGATTTGGCGCGCTTGACAGGCACCTTGACTGCGGTTTGCAGGGCAGGGTGGAGCGCTTCAGACGTGGCTGCAACTGGGACGGCAGCGGAAAGTGGGGCTTGGTTTTTATCGCTCATGGGTACTTTCTAAGGATCAATTGAACATTGTCTGCCTGCAAAAAAGCCACTATTTGATGTAGGTCAAATAGTGGCTTTAGGGGGGAGGCGCCGAGCGTGTTAGGCGATCTTTTTCACCAGCACCTGGCTCTTGCGATCCCAGTTGTATTTGCGCTTGCGGGCCTCGGGCAGCCAGTCCGGATCCACCAGCACAAAGCCGCGTTTCAGAAACCAGTGGGTAGTCCGGGTGGTCAACACAAAAATGCTGTCCAGCCCGGCGGCCTTGGCGCGTTGTTCAACGCGCTTCAACACGCGTTCGCCGTCGCCCTGGCCCTGCACCTCGGGCGACACCGTGAGCGCGGCCATTTCGGCTGTACGGGCTTCCGGGTAGGGGTACAGCGCGGCGCAGGCAAAGATGACGCCGTCGTGCTCAATCACGGTGTAGAGGCCGACATCGCGCTCGATCTCGGTGCGGCTGCGCTTGACCAGCGTGCCGTCCTTCTCAAACGGCTCGATCAGCTGCAAAATGCCACCGACATCGTCCACCGACGCTTCGCGCAGGCTCTCCAGTTTCTCGTCCACCACCATGGTGCCGATGCCATCGTGGACATAGACCTCCAGCAAAATCGAGCCATCCACCGCAAACGGGATGATGTGGCTGCGCTCCACGCCGTTTTTGCAGGCTTTGACGCAGTGCTGCAGGTAAAAAGCTAAGTCGGATGGGTCGGTGGTGGCGGGCAGGGTAGATAGCAGCTTTTCAGCAGCGTCTAAAGGCAACTCGGTATCGATGGGGTTTTCTTCGCTGGCAGGCTCTGTAGGACGCACGCGCAGGCCCGGTGTCTCCGTCACGAAAATCAGTTTATCGGCTTGCAGAGCGGTAGCGACGGAGGTGGCGACTTCCTCCATCGTCAAATTAAAGGCCTCGCCAGTTGGTGAAAAACCAAAGGGCGACAGCAAGACCATCGAACCTGCGGCTAATGTTTGGGTGATGCCAGCCACATCGACCTTGCGCACCAAACCAGAGCTTTGGAAATCGATGCCATCCAAAATACCCACGGGTCGCGCTGTGATGAAGTTACCAGAGATAACCCGCACGGTGGCGCCTGCCAT
>OFRD01000765.1_pt1 | contig 11844 bp, 10 predicted proteins | sample 1543041 | NCBI WGS metagenome assembly OFRD01 (sample SAMN07774234, study PRJEB24372) | wastewater metagenome | isolation source: Exp Tend CN 100WW | collected 2016-02
GGGCTTATCCAAAGTAATAGATGAGCTCCAAGTATTTGATTTAAAAATATAAGACTCCGTTGTGAAGAACTAAAAAGTTAAGGAGTTTATTACAAAACTCCTTAACTGACTGGCATTACTTATTTAAAGCGTTATTTTTTATTTCAAAGCCCCATAGAGTACATCACTTCATTTTTTCTGTAATTCCAATTGAACAATATTTGCGATCCTGTTCAGCTTCTGCATAATAGTGATATAAAAAACAATCCAATACAAAAATGGAAAATAGAATGAATCAATATATTAATAAACCAACATCTGCATTTATCGCTGCAAGTTGGGTTGCTCTGATTGCAGGTGCAGCAGCGTATATGATCGGTTTGTGGAATGCAGACATGCTACTCAATGAAAAAGGCTATTATTTAATTCTCATTTTGTATGGTTTATTCGCAGCAGTATCTTTACAAAAAATTATCCGAGATAAGCTCGAAGGCGTTCATGTCACCGCTATTTATTTTGGGCTATGTTGGGCTTCCATCGTGATCTGCATTGCACTGCTGAGCATTGGTTTATGGAATGCTTCACTTGAATTAAGTGAAAAAGGCTTTTATATCATGGCTTTTTTACTCAGCTTATTTGGCGCAGTTGCGGTACAAAAAAATATTCGCGATTTAGACTATCTTCGAATGCATACACAACCGCCAAGCGTGCCTCATTATTCACAAACACCCTTTGAAAATATAGAACATGATGATGAAAAAAATTAAGCTGTGCTAAAGCACGGTATTTTCTTTTCATCACCCAACCCTAGTCAAATTCTCTATGACATTCAAAAATAAGACTTGCTCACTCAGAACAAGCCTTATTTTTATGATCAGCTCATCCAGTTTCACACGCAAGATTATCAATTTTAAGCAAAAATAGTTTCGTATTTCCATCCACACCATGATGACGATGACTGACCAGATTCCAGAAAAATCTTTACCAAAAGTTCTATCTTGGATATACCAATGAATTGCAGAACCAACTGCAACGAAGTAAAAACAAGAAAGGATATGAAAATGGTTAACAAGAAAAAGAATCCATTGGATGGTTTCTTTCAAAACTCACTCGATTTTTTTCAGAATTTTAAAGGGAAAATCGTTGCCGCTGAAGATATCAAACGATTTGATTTTTCAGGTTTAAATGTGGCTATTATTGGTGCAAACCAAATGACTGTGACGTATCTTGCGCAAATTTGTAATGATGCTAAATTGGTTAAAGTATTTCAAATCACGCCACATTTTTTATTACCTCAAACAGAAAAAGGAATACATAAACTCCTTTCACATCCTTTGATTATTAAAAATCGTCGTTTATTTAACAATCGGATCAAAGCATTATTGGCCATTCGTTATCTTGAATCACAAGTTCAAGATAATTGGTTAAAACGACAGTTAATGCCGAATTCGGCTTCTGAACATAAGCTGTTTCTAAAATCAGATACTTATTATTCAGCTTTACAACGTGAAAATTGCAAACTCATTACTTGGCCCATCGTTAAAATTACCGATCAGGCGATAAAAAGTATGGATGGTACTGAACATAAAGTGGATGTCATTATTAGCACTTACTAAAATTTTAAAGATAAAAAAGAGGTCAATTCATCTTGACCTCTTTTTTACATCAACTTATTTCACTGTGCCGATATATTGATAATTGTTGTTATTTTTTTGATAGCGTAAGTATTTACCCGTTGGTTTGGTATTTTGATCTAACAATTTAATATCAATAAACTTCAAATCCTTCGAAACACGAATATAATCCCCTTTACGTTCAGCATCATATTGACAGTTATAATCCACACTAATCGTATCTAATTTTTTAGTTTTGGTTTGGAAAATTGGTACTGGATGCAACTGATTTTTCTGCTGTTTATAAGCTTGTATTTGATAAGCACCAACACAACTATCACCTTTATAGTAACTTTGAATTAAATAAATAGGCTGTCCAGACATCGTGATTTGATCAACACTTCGAATAAAACCAGTTTCAATCGCTTGAAGTTTCTTTTTAGGCGCATTTTTAAACTGTGCATAAGATGAATATGTCCCCATAGTGCCACCACCGCCAACATCAAAAGTATAGGTTTTAAGCAATTGATCAGGCGTGTAGCGAATACTTAAGCCAAATTTTTCGGTAAGTTTGGGAAAGCGATAAGTATAACTATCTGCATTTTTTTCAATCAACTTCACTACATCACTTTCGAATTTTTGATTGACTGTATAAAAGTCTTGCACAGCGTATTTTGTATAAATCTGTTGTTCCAAAGCACTTAAAGTCGTGGTATTGGCATAACTATGGTTTAAAAAACCAACAGACAAAACACTAAAGCCAGCTATTTTTAATATTTTTTTCATCTAACTCATCCATTATCTTTATTACTGATGGCATGACATAAGAGCCTACTCAGAGACTCTTATGTCTATAAAATAATGTAATGACAATTAACCAATACGACGTTTCAAACCTGTCATTTGGAGTACACGTGTTGAAATTTCCTCAATCGACATTTCAGAGACATTCAAATATTTAATCCCCTCAGAAATATAAATTCCTTCAACCGCACGAAGCTCCATCTGACACTGACTAAAACTTGCATAACGGCTATTGGCTTTACGTTCAGAACGAATCGCTACAAGCCTTTCTGCATCAATCATTAAGCCAAACAACTTATGCTTATGTGCTTTTAATACAGCAGGCAAACGATTGTCATCCAAGTCTTCTTCAGTCAGTGGGTAGTTTGCTACACGAATACCAAACTGTAATGACAAATAAATTGAAGTTGGTGTTTTGCCTGAACGCGACACACCAATTAAAATTAAATCTGCTTTATCATAATGACGTGTACGCGCACCATCATCATTGTCTAGCGCAAAATGAACCGCATCAATACGGGCTTTATATGACTCTGAATCGGTCACTGCATGGGTTTGCCCGACTAAAGTTGTAGGAGGAGTACCTAAAACTTCAGACAACTTACCAATAAGACCTTCAAAAACATCAAGATTTACCGCATTTGCAGTATTAATAATATCGCGTACATACGGGTCTACAAGAGTATCAAATACCAAGGGTTGCTGCCCATCACGATCAGCGCGTTGATTAATTTCTGCAACCACATTCATGGCTGCTTCTTCAGAGCTAATATAAGGAATAATATGAATGTCAAAATTAACATGAGGAAATTGCGCTAACAGTGAGTGTCCAAGGGTTTCAGCAGTAATTGCTGTACCATCAGATACAAAAAATACACTACGCTTAATTTGTTTACCTTCTGACATTAAAATTCTCCTTAAATATTTGTCTAAGTGCTATAAAATCTTTATAGTAAACTGATCTTATATAACTTTCGCTTAGTAAAATCAAAATGCTAAGTAGATTTGTTATAATTTCATGCAAGATAGTGATTAATACTGCAAAAGTGGAGTAACAACATTGGAAGCGCGCGTAATTGGTCTAGAAAAATTAGGGAAACACGACGTTGAACTTGTAGGTGGGAAAAACTCATCTTTAGGTGAAATGATCAGCCACTTATCCAATGCTGGCGTATCAGTGCCAGGTGGCTTCGCAACGACTGCTGCTGCTTATCGTGAATTTCTCGAGCAAAGTGGCCTAAACGCTAAAATTCAGGCAGAGCTATCAACTTTAAATGTTGATGATGTCAATGCTCTTGCAGAATCTGGCGCTAAAATTCGCCAATGGATTGTCGATACTCCGCTTACAGCCGAACTTGAAAAAGAAGTTCGCAACGCTTTCGCAGACCTTTCTAACGGCAACCCTGAAATCGCGGTTGCCGTTCGTTCATCTGCAACTGCAGAAGACTTACCAGACGCTTCTTTTGCTGGTCAGCAAGAAACTTTCTTAAATATTCGCGGCATTGATAATGTATTGATCGCAATTAAAGAAGTTTTTGCTTCACTTTATAATGACCGTGCAATTGCATATCGCGTACATCAAAATTTTAAACATGAAGTTGTAGCCTTGTCTGCTGGTATTCAGCGCATGGTACGTTCTGAAACGGGTGCTGCGGGTGTAATGTTTACACTGGATACAGAATCTGGTTTCCGTGATGTTGTATTTATTACTGCATCTTATGGTTTGGGTGAAATGGTTGTTCAGGGTGCGGTAAACCCTGACGAATTCTACCTGTCTAAACCATTATTAAACGCAGGGAAACATTCCATCCTACGTCGTAACCTTGGTTCTAAACACCAAAAAATGATTTATGGTGAAGAAGGCTCTACGGGTAAATCAGTTGTTGTTGTAGACGTTGAAAAACAAGATCGTCAACAATTCGCACTGAATGATCATGAGCTTCAAGAACTTGCTAAACAAGCGTTGATCATTGAAAACCATTACGGTTCACCAATGGACATCGAATGGGCGAAAGATGGCGACGATGATCAAATTTATATCGTTCAAGCACGTCCAGAAACAGTAAAAAGCCGTGAAAATGTCGGCACAATGGAACGCTACCTGCTTAAACAAAAAGGTACTGTCGTTTGTGAAGGTCGTTCAATTGGTCAACGTATCGGTTCTGGTAAAGTCCGCATCGTAACGTCAATTAAAGAAATGGACAAAGTACAACCAGGTGACGTTCTTGTCTCTGACATGACTGACCCAGATTGGGAACCAGTGATGAAACGTGCTGCTGCCATCGTGACGAATCGTGGTGGTCGTACATGTCATGCTGCAATTATTGCACGTGAACTTGGTGTTCCAGCAATCGTGGGTTGTGGTAATGCAACAGAAGTATTGACTGATGGTCAAGAAGTGACAGTTTCTTGTGCTGAAGGTGATACAGGCTTCATCTACGAAGGTTCTTTAGATTTCGAAATTCAACGTAACTCGATTGAATCGATGCCTAAACTTCCGTTCAAAATTATGATGAACGTAGGTAACCCTGACCGTGCATTCGACTTCGCAACTATTCCAAATGAAGGTATTGGTCTTGCACGTTTAGAATTCATCATCAACCGTATGATTGGTGTGCATCCAAAAGCGTTATTGAATATTGATAGCCTTCCACGTGAAACACGTGCTGCGGTCATGGCGCGTACGGCAGGTTACTCTTCTCCAATCGAATTCTATGTCGAAAAATTGGTTGAAGGTATTTCAACTCTTGCTGCTGCTTTCGCTGACAAACCAGTGATTGTTCGTATGTCTGACTTCAAGTCAAACGAATATGCGAACCTCATTGGCGGTAAGTTATACGAGCCAGAAGAAGAAAATCCAATGTTGGGCTTCCGTGGTGCAAGCCGTTATGTGTCTGACAATTTCCGTGACTGCTTCGAACTTGAATGCCGCGCATTGAAGAAAGCGCGTGACGAAATGGGCTTAACCAACATTCAAATCATGATTCCTTTTGTACGTACAGTTGCAGAAGCGAAACGTGTTATTGAACTATTGGCGCTTAATGGTCTTAAACGTGGTGAAAATGGCCTTAAAGTCATCATGATGTGCGAATTACCAACCAATGCATTGTTAGCTGAACAATTCCTTGAGCACTTCGATGGTTTCTCTATCGGTTCAAACGACTTGACTCAATTAACACTTGGTTTAGACCGCGACTCTGGTATCGTTTCTCACCTGTTTGATGAGCGTGATCCTGCTGTTAAAGCATTACTCTCTATGGCAATTCATGCATGCCGTAAAGCAGGCAAATACGTTGGTATTTGTGGTCAAGGCCCTTCTGATCATCCTGACCTTGCTCGATGGTTGATGGAACAAGGCATCGAATCTGTTTCATTAAACCCAGACTCAGTTTTAGACACTTGGTTCTTCTTAGCAGAAGAAAAGACTAAACAAGTTTAATAAAACGTGTTAAAAAAAGACCCACTAGTGGGTCTTTTTTTATCCATCTTTTAAGATTTAGTTTTGAGAATTCAATTTTATGCAAATTTACTTGGCACGTGATAATCAACAAGCGGGTCCATACACCTTAGAGCAACTCAATCAAATGCTCGCGAGTCAGCAAGTCATGCTCACTGACTTAGCTTGGCACCAAGGTATGCCAGAATGGAAAGCTTTAGGTGAATTAACCAAGGGTAAACTTGTATATGAACCTGTAGGTTATACTGCCCCAACCCCTTTCCTCGAAAAAACACCTTTACAAAATTCAACTATGGGTAAAGTACAATCGGGGAAAAAACCAACTCAAAACAGCGAACTTGCTTCTATTACTACCCGTATTTTAGCAAAAATTATCGACTTATTATTGTGGTTACCCGCAGCAGCGATTCCTTCATTTTTTCTAAAACCTGACCAATTTAATCAATTGTCTGATATTCAACAAAAGATGCAATCTGCTGACACATCAACTCAAGCTGTACAATTACAACAGGAATTATTTACCCTTATTCCTATAGAAGCTTGGCAAGCCATGTTTGTATACATCATCATTATGCTAGGTATTCAAGCCTTCATGTTGGCAAAATCTGGGCAAAGTATTGGTAAAAAACTCACCAAAATTAAAATTGTCGATGCCGAAAATGGTGAAAAAGTCAGCCTGATGCGTGTCTTCACTTTACGTAGTTTTATCTTCATTATTTTAAATATGCTCTTTATGCCTTTGATCACAATTATTGACCATGTTTTCGCATTGAGCGAAAAACGTCAAACTTTACATGACAAATTAGCCAAAACCAAAGTGATTAAACAATAAACATCAAAAACAGGGATGATTTTATCTCCCTGTTTTTCCCCAGAATATTGATATTAAAATAATAATTTTCATCTTAAAACTTTAATTCCGAGTAAAAAAATCAGTTTTTATAACAGTCATTTAAAGCCACTTTACATATAGCTTAGTTCAACAATATGAGGCATAATGCCCTACAACGTAGCGGTGTCTCATGATTGGGAAGGATTTTCTATGCTTAGAATTTCTAAGTGAAAATAAATATTTCCAATCATGCGACACTTTAATCGCTATCCCATATTAAATTAGGGAATGGGACTCTTCACCGAGGTTGTAAAATGAGACAAACGATTTTAGCTGTATTGTCTTTATCTGCGATGGCTGCACTCTTAACTGGGTGTGGCGGTGATATGGTACTTCTAAACTCAAAAGGTCCAGTTGCAGAAGGTCAAAGTAACCTGATGATGACTGCGATCTACTTAATGCTTTTGGTGGTAATTCCATCAGTTATTATGGCATTGTGGTTTGGTTGGAAATATCGCGCGTCGAATAAAGATGCAGACTATAAACCTACTTGGGCACACTCTACCGCTATTGAAATTATAGTTTGGGGTGTTCCAGTCATTATTATTGGTATTCTAGCTTGGTTAACTTGGTGGGGTTCACACAAGTATGACCCTTACCGCCCGCTCGAATCAGATAAAGCTCCGTTAACTGTTCAAGTTATTGCTGAACAATTCAAATGGGTCTTTATTTATCCAGAACAAGACATTGCAACTGTTAACGAAATGCGCTTTCCAGAGAAAACTCCGGTAAGTTTACGTATTACGTCTAACTTCACAATGAACTCGTTCTTTATTCCTGCATTGTCTGGTCAAATCTATGCAATGGCGGGTATGCAAACTCACTTGCACATGTTAGCAGACCAAACTGGCGTATTCCGTGGTTTCTCTTCTAACTATTCAGGTTATGGCTTCTCGCAAATGCGCTTTAAAGCTCATTCTGTAACAGATGCAGAGTTTGCCAATTGGGTAGCAGCAGTTAAAGCAGGTAATGGTACTTCAGTTAATCCTGAAGCAATTCAAAAAGGTATTTTAGACCAAACTGAATTTGCAACCTTACGTGATGGTAACCGTGGTAAGCACCAAATCGAAGCATTAGTGGCAAAAGCAACGACTCCAGAAGAAAAGGCTGCTGCTGAAGCAATGAAGCCTTATCCGACTAAGCCACACCCAGTGACTTACTATTCTTCAGTTGAGCCTAAATTGTTCGAATCCGTGATTAACAGATACATGAGCAACTACCATGGTGCTGATCACTCAGCAACTGTAGGTCATGAAGCTGCGGCTTCTGAAGCTCATGCAAATGTTGAGCATGCGACTGCTTCTGTAGAGGAATAAGACATGAGCTTTTTAGGTAAGTTAGGACCAGATGCAATTCCATACGATCCAATCGTATTGGCAACTGTTGCAATGATGATCCTAGGTGGCCTTGCTGCTGTTGCAGGGATCACCTACTTTAAAAAATGGAATTACTTGTGGACTGAATGGTTCACTTCTGTAGACCATAAAAAAATTGGTATCATGTATATCTTGGTATCTGTAGTCATGTTACTTCGTGGCTTCGCAGATGCGATCATGATGCGTCTTCAGCAATTCCTCGCACGAGGTGGTGGTGAAGGTTATTTACATCCTGAACATTACGATCAGATCTTTACTGCGCATGGCGTAATTATGATCTTCTTCGTAGCAATGGGTCTTGTTGTCGGCTTAATGAACATCTCTGTACCTTTACAGATTGGTGCTCGTGACGTTGCCTTCCCATTATTGAACTCTTTAAGCTTCTGGTTATTTGCTGGCGCTGCGGGTCTCATGATGGCTTCTCTTGCACTTGGTGAATTCGCTGCGACTGGTTGGATGGCTTATCCTCCTCTTTCAGGTATCGAATATTCTCCTGGCGTGGGTGTCGACTACTACATTTGGGCACTTCAGGTTTCAGGCTTAGGTACTCTTTTAACGGGTGTTAACTTCTTTGTTACCATCATTAAAATGCGTGCACCTGGCATGACACTTATGGATATGCCGATCTTTACTTGGACTGCACTTTGTACGTCTGTATTGATCATCGCATCTTTCCCAGTGTTAACTGCAACGATTGCAATGTTAACCCTTGACCGTTACTTCGACTTCCACTTCTTTACAAATGACTTGGGTGGTAGCCCAATGTTGTATGTAAACTTGATTTGGACTTGGGGTCACCCAGAAGTATACATCTTGGTATTACCAGCATTTGGTATTTACTCTGAAGTTGTATCTACTTTCTCTCGCAAAGCATTGTTTGGTTATAAATCAATGGTGTATGCGACTATTGCGATCACAGTACTTGCGTTCGTAGTATGGGTTCACCACTTCTTTACAATGGGTGCTGGTGCCAACGTTAACGCGTTCTTCGGTATCATGACCATGGTTATTGCGATTCCGACTGGTGTGAAAATCTTCTCTTGGTTATTCACCATGTACAAGGGTCGTATTACCTTTACAACACCAATGCTATGGACACTTGGCTTCCTTGTGACTTTTGGTATCGGTGGTTTAACAGGTGTATTAATGGCAGTTCCACCAGCGGACTTCTTAGTACATAACTCGTTATTCTTAATTGCTCACTTCCATAACGTAATTATTGGTGGTGTAGTATTTGCAATGTTCGCAGGTATCATTTTCTACTGGCCAAAAATGTTTGGTTGGAAACTAAATGAAGCTTGGGGTAAAGCAGCTTTCTGGTTCTGGTTCTTCGGCTTCTACTTTGCATTCATGCCACTTTATATCCTTGGTTTCATGGGTATGACGCGTCGTCTGAATACATATGACAACCCAGAATGGGATCCATACATCGCTATCGCTTTGTTTGGTGCTATCCTTATCGCGATTGGTATTGCATGTTTCTTAATGCAAATCATTGTTGGTTTCTTACAACGCAACGACAATCTCGATTTGACTGGCGATCCATGGGATGCTCGCACATTAGAGTGGGCTACTTCTTCACCTGCTCCGTTCTATAACTTTGCTCATGTACCACAAGCTGACGGTATCGACCGCTTCTGGACTGACAAAGAAAACGGTGTTGCATACGCACGTCCTACGTCGTATGAAGATGTACACATGCCAACTAATCGTGCTGCTGGTTTTGTTATTGCAATGTTCATTACTGTTATGGGCTTTGCTTTAATCTGGCATATCTGGTGGTTAGCTGCTGTTGGATTCATTGGTGCTATCGTTTCGTTTATCGTAAGTTCATTCACGAAAGAAGTGGATTACTATGTGCCTGCTGCTGAAGTAGAACGCATTGAAAACGAACGCTATGCGATTCTTGAAAAACACTTGAAGAAGGACTAAGACAATGGCTGAAGTACTTCATCACGACAACCATGGACATGATGATCATCACCACGATGATACCGACATCACCGTCTTTGGTTTCTGGACTTACTTGATGAGTGACTTGATCCTATTCGGGACACTCTTCATTGCGTTCGCTGTATTAAGCAGTCACATTCCAATGGGTACTCCAAGTGCAAAAGAGCTTTTTGGTGAGTCTTTAGGTTTCGTTTTAACTGAAACTTTCGCTCTCCTCATCTCTTCTGTAACATTCGGTTTTGCCGTACTTGCTGCATACAAAAAGAATGTTAGCCAAGTTTTAACTTGGTTAATCATTACATGGCTATTTGGTGCCAGCTTCATCGGCATGGAACTTTATGAGTTCCATCACTTAGTTCATGAAGGCCATGGCCCAAGCACAAGTGCGTTCTTATCGTCGTTCTTTACGCTAGTAGGTACGCATGGTATTCACGTAACTTCGGGTTTGGTATGGATGATCATTTTGATGATTCAAATCAAGAAAAATGGTTTGACTCTTCCAAACACTCGTCGTCTTGCTTGCCTAAGCTTGTTCTGGCACTTCCTTGACATCGTTTGGATCTGTGTATTCAGCGTCGTTTATTTGATGGGAGTTCTCTAATGAGTCACGATCACAACTCTGCTGGTGCATCGCACGGTAACGTGAAGCAATATACTATTGGTTTCATTTTGTCAGTTGCTCTTACTCTTATTCCTTTTGGAATGGTTATGAGCGGTGGCTTTGGACGTGGTATTTTGGTTACTGTAATTGCTATTACTGCAGTTGCTCAGGTTCTTGTACAGCTCATGTTCTTCTTGCACATGAACTCGTCTTCTGAACAACGTTGGAACGTGATTGCATTTATCTACACAGTACTGTGTATTGCGGTATTGCTGATTGGTTCTGTATGGATCATGAACTACCTTCACTACAACATGATGATCTAAACTGATTGTCATGCTGAAAAAGTATATATTCCTGACTAAACCAGGAATTCTCTTTGGTAACTTTGTTACCACTTTGGGCGGCTATTTCTTAGCCGCTCAAGGTTCTGTAGATTTCCTTTTATTGCTTATTACCCTCCTTGGTACAACTTTAGTTGTTGCCTCTGGTTGTGTGGTCAATAACGTTATTGACCAAGACATCGACCACAAAATGCAGCGCACACAAAACCGCGCTCTAGTTCAAAAAACGATTTCTCCCTCTATTGCTCTAGCTTATGCTTTTGTATTGGGTGCGATTGGTTTTAGCATTTTATGGTTCTGGGTAAATGCGTACGCTTTTTTATTTGCGGTGATTGGTTTTGTAGTTTATGTGGTTTTTTATAGCCTCTGGACAAAACGCACAACAATTCACCAAACCGTTATCGGAAGTATTTCTGGTGCAAGCCCACCAGTGATTGGATATACCGCTGTTAGCCATGAATTTGACTTAGCTGCCTTAATTATTTTTATTGGTTATGCACTTTGGCAAATGCCACACTCGTGGGCAATTGCAGTATATCGTTTTGATGACTACAAAAATGCAGGTGTTCCGATTCTTCCTGTAGCACGTTCTATTTTACGTACTAAAATTGAATCACTGATTTATGTTGTTTTATTTACCATCACGATGAATGCTTTATATGTATATGGTTATACAAATTGGCTTTATCTTGTGATTCTAAATGCATTATGTATTTACTGGTTTTATATTGGTGTACTTGGATTTAAAGCTGAAAATGACCAACTATGGGCAAAACGTTTTTTCCTATTTTCAGTTATTCTCATTACGATTGTAAGCTTATGCTT
>OFRD01000766.1_pt1 | contig 11842 bp, 10 predicted proteins | sample 1543041 | NCBI WGS metagenome assembly OFRD01 (sample SAMN07774234, study PRJEB24372) | wastewater metagenome | isolation source: Exp Tend CN 100WW | collected 2016-02
GCCTCGCCTCCCGGTGTTTACCCGCTCAGCGCAGGTGCTTGAACATCTTGGCGTTGAAGGCCTCGGGGATGCGCAGGCGGCGCGGGCCGGGCAACAATTCAAACGACTCGCCCGCGCTGATATGCCCCGGCTGATCCACCGCCAGATAAAAACCACAGAAGCCGCTTTGTGCCATCGCTTTGACGGCGCCGTTGTAGCCCATGGCGGCGTTGAACTTGTAGCAGGGCTCGCGCGGCTGGGTCACGCGCAGTTCGCAATGCGCGAACTTGAGTACATCGCCGACCCACACCTCGCTCTCCAGCACGCCCTGCAAGCTCAGGTTTTCGCCGACTGAACCAAACGGCAGCGCCTCGTCAAGGCCGCTCACCCCGGCTTGGGCCCGGGCCTCGCGCCAGAACGGGTAATGCTCTGCCGGGTAGGCGTACACGGCTTTGTCCAGCCCGCCGTGAACCGACAAGTCGGCCTGCTCGTCGCCCTCCAGGCCCAGGCGGGCGACTGAAACGTCGCCCGACACGGGCTGTTTGTGAATGGCCGTCAGAATGGCGCGGCCGTTGATTTGAACGCGTCGCGCTGGCGCGACCTGAATGCTGAGAAGTTGGGTCATAGCGGTGGGCTCATGCGGCAAAAGAATGAGCCGCCATTCTCCGCGCAAAGCCCGGCACACGCCGATTACCATGGCGCAGCTGCAAAACGCAGCCTGCACATTTAAAACGAAAGAATATCCATGCTGTCACGCTTCATTCGCATCATTTTGCTATTCCAGATGCTGGGCGGCGCTCTGCTGGGCTGGTGGCTGTCCCGCCAGACCGGGGCTTCATCGTGGTGGATCCTGGTTATGGCCCTGTTGTTGCCGCCGGGACTGACGCTGGTAACGGTCATCACCGGTGCCATCAAGTCACGCACACCGGGGGCCAATGCCCTGTGGTGGCGTTCGGTGCGCCATGAGTGCCGTACCTGCCTGCAGATTTTTCTGCTGCAACTGCCTTGGGCCACAAACCCTCCCAAAGTGAAAAATGCCTGCATGACCCCGCCCCGTGTCCCGGTACTGCTGGTGCATGGCTACCTGTGCAACCACCGGGTCTGGGATGCCATGACAGAGCATTTGTGTTGTGCTGGCCACCCGCGGCTGGCCCTTGATCTGGAGCCCTTGTTCTGCTCGATTGACGACTACGCCCCCCTGATCGAGCAAGCGGTTACCGAGCTGTGCCGCCAGACCGGCGCCACTCAAGTCGCGCTCGTCGGCCACAGCATGGGCGGGCTGGCCATCCGGGCCTGGATGCGTGCCCACGGCACCGACCGCGTGGCCCGCGTCATCACCCTCGGCACCCCGCATGCTGGCACCAACATTGACCGCCACCCCCGCACCGAGAACGGCAAGCAAATGCTATGGCACAGCACCTGGCTGCAAGAACTCGCGGCCAGCGAGTCCAGTGCGACCCGCAGCCTGATGCGACTGGCCCTCTCGCCGCAGGACAATATCGTCTTCCCCCAGCGCGAACAGGGGCTGGAAGGCGCCCCGGTCACCGTCTTTGACGGCCTCGGTCATCTGGAGCTCGCACGCAACCCGGCCGTCATCGCCTGGCTGCTGCGCCAGCTGGAGGCCTCTGCTATCCTTTAAGCCAACCATCATCCGAGACGCCCCACCGCCACCATGACCGATTCGCAAGACAACGAACAGCACTTTACCCACGCCGTAGCCGAGCTGGGAGAAAAACAACCCGTTGTCGCCCATTGCGCGATCTTCAACGAAAACGGAATCAAAATCGTCGAAAAAGGGGCCACGATCAATCTTGGTCTTTACGAGCGCATGACGCAGCACAAGCTGTCGGCCCCGATTGAAGATTGCGTGAGCAGCAGCAACACGGTGACCGGCAAAACCCTGAAGGCCAGTGCTGAACGCCTGCTCGATGAGATTGCGTTCTTCTCGCGCATGGCTCCCGATGCCAAGTCCCGCGCCCTCTTGCTGGATGCCCTTGAAACCTTGCCCTTGCCAGCCCCCATCGCCTTTCAGCTGACGATTGCGCGCGACGTACGGCCCGAAATTTATTTGCACCTCATTCGCACGGCGCTGATCGCCGCCTGGCTCAGTAAAACACCGCTGCTGTCCCGCTTTGACGTGACGATGGCTTGTGCGGCCGGCCTGCTGCATGACATCGGCATGCTGCATGTAGACCCCTTGCTGCTGCAACCCGAGCACACGCTCAATGCGGCGCAACATCGCCAGCTCTATGCGCACCCGCTCATCTCGACCATGCTGATTGAACGGCACCATCAGTACCCGAAAGAGGTTGTGCGTGCGGTTCGGGAGCACCATGAATACATGGATGGCTCGGGCTACCCCAAACTCCTGGACGCGGAGAGCATCAGCCCACTCGGCAAATTGCTGTCGCTGTCCAAAGTGGTGGCCGCCATGTTCTCACCAGAACGTGATGCACCGGAGTTGCGTTTATCGGTGTTGCTGCGCATGAACACCCACCGCTACGACAACGCGCTGACCCTTCAGATCATCCGCTTGCTGCAGTCGCAATCAGACAGCCTGACCGCCCGGCTGGAACACATCAGCAAGCCCGTCGAGTTGCTGCTGAGTATTAACGACGTACTGCAAAAATGGCCAGCCGAACTAATCAAACACCCTGACTTGCCCCCCGCTCAACGGGGCAACCTGGAGCAGCTGGGCGCACAGGTCCTCAAAATTCAGCGGGCACTGGCCCAAGTCGGTGCGGCCACCAACCAACTGGCCTATCTGGGCCATGAGGCGCTTGACAACAGCCTGCTCAACGAAATGACGCTGATCACCCGTGAAGCTGGCTGGCAACTCCGGACTGTGGCGCGCCAGACCCGCAGCCGCTGGCCGAGCACCCCCGGCGACACCCATCCCGCCGTACTGCAGGCATGGCTGGACGGTGTCGACGCCGTCATTGCCCAGGTGGGTGGCTTTGAAACTCTGGACAAGCAGGACGGGGACTGCTGACGCGCTCTTCACCTCCTGCTTCGAGCAGGCCAGCCCCCCCCTTTTTTTTCCTGACTCTGAACCATGACGCCTCTCCATCAGCCATCCCACGGCGCTCCGGCCCCGGCTCGACAGAACCACCCGCATTCCCTGCGTGACTTGTTTTGGTCATTCACAGGCTTTGCACTGCAAGGCTTTGGTGGCGTCGTCGCCATCGTGCAACGTGAATTGGTGGAAAAAAAGAAATGGCTCAGCCGGGAAGAGTTCGTGGAAGACTGGGCGGTCGCACAAATTCTGCCCGGCTCCAATGTCGTCAACCTGTCCCTCATGATTGGCAACCGTTATTTCGGCCTGCGTGGCGCACTGGTGGCGCTGGCGGGCATGTTGACCTTTCCTTTGCTGATCGTTCTGATCCTGGCTGCCGTCTATGCGGGCGTGGCTGATGCACCCGCCGTTCAAGGCGCACTGCGTGGCATGGGCGCCGTCACGGCGGGCCTGATCACGGCCACCGGCCTCAAACTCATCCCATCCTTAAAAGAAAATAGCATGGGAGCCCTTATTTGCTGGGCATTACTAGCTATTACTTTTATAGCAATAGCCATTCTCAGAATTCCCCTGGCATGGGTTATTTTCAGTCTGGGCGGCCTCGCCTGCAGTTGGGCGTACTGGCAACTCGGCCTGATAAAAACACCCAAGGCCACGCCATGAGCCTGGCATTGACGGCCACCGACTGGCTCGCCCTGCTGACCCATTTTCTGTCACTCTCCTTGCTGGCGATTGGTGGCGCCATCGCCACAGCACCCGACATGCAGCGTTATCTGGTGGATCAGCAGCACTGGCTCAGCGACAGCCAGTTCAGCGCATCCATCGCCCTGGCACAGGCCGCTCCGGGCCCCAACGTGCTGTTTATCGCCCTGCTCGGCTGGAATGTAGGCATGAACGCCGGTGGCGGAATGGCGGCGGGTTGGGCTGCCTGGCCCTGCGCTTTGCTCGGCGTCGGCATGGCCATGATCGGCATTCTGCTGCCCAGCACCACACTGACCTTCGCCGCCACCCGCTGGGCCCATAAAAACCGGGAACTGCGGGCGGTGCGTGCGTTCAAACAGGGTATGGCGCCGATTGTGGTGGCGCTGTTGATCGCCACCGGCTGGGTATTGACCAGCGGCCATGGCAGCTCGATGGATAACTGGCCTTTGTGGCTTGTCACCACCCTCAGCGCCCTGATCGTCTGGCGCACCCGTTTGCATTTGCTGTGGTTGCTGGGAGCGGGTGCACTGCTGGGCTGGTTCGGATGGATTTAAGCCCGAGCGATTCAAAACCAGAGTGACGCCTTTGCCGCGAAAGCAATGCGCAGTGCTCGTTGGGCAAGCCTGCCTTTCGCACAACTCCCCATTATTAACAAAATACAATTAGGCCAACTCAACACGAACGAAAACAGTACCCCAAACAACATGTCGGCGACTACACGACTACCTATTCGTTCAAGAATTTTTATCAACCTCGTCATCTCGATTTTTGTTATCACTTCCGGAACGGCTACAGCGGCAGAGAAGATCTATCAGGTTGCCATCATTTCTCATTCACCACCGCTGTCCTATACCGACGCCCGTGGCAGGCTCACCGGCTTCAATGTCGAAATTGCGCATGAACTCTGCGCTGCCATGAAAATCAGCTGCGCGTTGCAGCAAATGCCCATTGAAAGGATCGTGGATACCGTCGCTGCCAACCAGGCGGATTTTGCCGTCGTTGGATTCACTGCCACACCTGAGCGGCAATTGAAAGTCCTGTTCAGCAAACCCTACTTTCAGTCAATAACCGTCTGGCTTTCCAGTCGCTCCGTAAAGAGTGGCAATCCTGACGCCAAGGTGGCCGTCATCAAAGGCTCAGCCCAAGCGCAGTACGTTGAGTCCATGGGCTGGACAGCAGTGTACGCAGTGACGCAAAAGGAAGTCCCGGCCTTGTTGCTGTCCGGGAAGGCCGATGCCGCCGTGATGACCATGCTCAATGCACTGAACCTGGTACAGGATAAAACGCTGCAGTCGCTGGATCTGCAGACAAAATTTCTTTCCACGCCTTCCCTGACGGGCCCACTGCACATGGTGATCAGCCCGAAGCAACCCGAACTGCTTGAGCGCATCAACGCGGCCATTGACCAGATCAAACGTGACGGGCGTTTTGATCGGATCAACACACAGTTCATTCCATTCCGCTTGCTGTGATGCGGCAACTTGCCCGGGCTACTCATTGAAATACGCCACCCATCAAAGGGGTAGACCCCGGCCAGCAGGTCTGCATTTCGCGCTACTTGCAGGCACATTTATCCTGTTCTTTGCTGCTGCAGTGATCTGGCTGGCCCAAGATCAAGTCATGTTGTTGTCCAAGGTACGGGAGTTGCAGACCCATACGCTCCCGCAAACCATTGCCCAACAAAAAATGGCAAGGAACCTGGAAGTACTTCGGCTTCAGGGGGAGCGGGTGCTGCATGGCCACACGCCTGCACAACGAAGTGAAGCACTTTTTATCGTCAGCCTCATTGCCAACCACCCTGACATTGCCGGCAATTCTGATGCACTAACCATCGCCCGCGAAACGGAACAGTTCTTGAACCGCAGCGCGAGTAGCACCGTGGTCGATGAACACGCAGAGGCCGGATGGATTGATCTGTCGCACCGGATCACAACCCTTGCCGACGTGATTTCGATTGCAGGCGTGAACCTTGGCAACACCGACCTCACGGCGATGGAAGAAGTTGTCACGTTTGGCAATAAAAAACTGCTGATGGCGGTCATGCTGACGGCCGTTTTCATTGCCAGTCTGCTGCTGCTGTTGCGACGCTCCTTCATCACACCGTTACAGGCGATTCACAATGCCCTCATTTCTCTGCGTCAAGGATCCACCCTGCTGCAACTGCCAGAGTCGCGCATTGCGGAAATATGGACTATCAGGAGCGCAATCGAACAGTTGGAGATCACCCTGAGGGAAAAAGAAGCAGCACAAAACGAGTTGAGCCGACGCGAGCGCTTGTTGCGTCAAATAGGTCGAACCACGAGAGTGGGAGGCTGGGAGCGTGATCGCCTGAGCAAGCGCATTACATGGACCGATGAGGTCTACCGAATTCACGAAACTGCCTCAGGTGATCCGGCCATACCGGAACACTCCCTCGACCTTGAGGCCAGCGAATCCATGTCGCGTCTTGAGCAATCTGTTCAAGCGGCCATCCAGAATGGCACCCCATTTGATTTTGAATTGCAAATTACAACCGCCCAGCGAAATACGCGCTGGGTTCATGTGATAGGTGCCATCAGCCAGGAGCCAGGCGCTGCCAGGGCGCTCTTCGGCACTGTGCAAGACATCTCTGACCGCAAGGAAATCGAAGCCTCACTGGATGCCGCACGCCTGCAGGCGGTGCATGCCGATCAAGCCAAGTCGCGCTTCCTCTCATCAGCCAGCCATGACTTACGCCAGCCCGCCCATGCACTGGGCATGTTTGTCTCTCGATTGGCTTCGCTGAAGTTTGACCAGCAGACCCGGCATCTGGTGAACTGCATGGACACCTCCGTGAAAGCACTGCAGGACATGCTCGATTCTTTTCTTGATTTGGCCTGGCTGGACGGCCCGGCGGAACTAGCTCAAACCACCCCGTTTCACCTGGAGGATGTCTTCGAGTCCTTGCGCAACAGCTTCACCTCCATGGCTCACGACAAAGGTTTGCGTCTGCGCATTCGGCCCACCCGGGTGTGGGTTCAGAGCGACCCCAGGCTGCTGCACCGAATATTGATCAATCTTGTCAGCAATGCCATGCGCTACACCCATCGTGGGGGCATTTTGGTAGCGGCGCGACCAACCCGCGATGGAAAAAATATCCGGATCGAGGTATGGGACAGCGGCATAGGAATCGATGAACAGCATCACCAAAAGATTTTTGATGAGTTCTATCAGGTGGACAACGCCGGGCGCGAACGTGCCAATGGTCTGGGCTTGGGTTTAAGCATCACAGACCGGATCTGCCGAGTGTTGAACCACGCTTTGTCGGTGCGTTCCGCCTTGGGCTTGGGTACACGCTTCACGTTGACCTTGCCCCTGTCGCCTGGCCAACCCCAACCGTATGACAAGCGTCAAAGGCCTCGGTCTATTTCAAGAACGCTCGACCTCAACGGCCTCCACATTCTGCTCATCGAGAATGACGCCCTGGGACGGGAGGCTTTATCGAGTTTACTGAAAGGCTGGGGCTGCATGGTCACTGCCGTTGAAGGGGCCTCCATGCTGAATGAACTCAAAATCCATGATCAGCCGCTGGATTTCATCATCAGCGATTTTCGGCTGAGCGACGGAATTGACGGCATCAAGGCGGTGCATATGGCACGCGAGCGATGCGGTCGTGAGGTGGCCGCTTGTTTGATCAGCGGCGATGTCGATCCCTCGGTGCGGCAACAAGCCCAGGCAGCAGGACTGGTGCTGCTGCAAAAACCGGTGACCCCGGCCAAGATTGGCAACATTCTGAGGCGCTCATGCCAAGCGGCAGCCAAGGACACGCCAGACCAGCCCTGACCCAAGTAAAAAGCCCCGTCCTTTGACAAGAACGGGGCTTTTTATCGTTTCCTCTGGAAGATATTAAACCGGCAGCGCGACCTTGTTGTCGACGCTGTACTGGTAGTCCTTGAAGATGTGCTCGGCGCTCAAGCCCTGGTAACTGCCATCCGCCAGGCGCACGGTGGTGTCCTTCAGGCGGTAGGTGGTGGAGCCACAGGTCCAGCAGTTGTAGTTGCGCATGTGGGTGCACAGGCAGGTCTTGTCCTTGACCGAGAGCGTTTTCAGCTCGGGGTGCAACACCACTTCGCGGTTGTAGGCGGTGATGTAGGCGCAGCCGCCATTGCCATCGAGCAGGTAGCCATAAGCTTCGCAGTTGGGGCGAATGCCGGAGCCGATAGCGGGCGTGTTCTTGAGCATGCGCATCGGGTAGCCAGTGGGCGAGATGGTGTTGACGATGATGTCGTCTTCACTCGCCTTGAAGTACTCCTGCTTGGCCTTGTCCGGCAAACCGCACTCATTGGCCACGGTAAAGCGCGTCGCCACTTGCACGGCAGCCGAGCCGGTTTCGAGAAAGGACACCGCGTCACTGCCGGTGAAGATGCCGCCTGCGGCGACCACCGGAATATCGAGCTGCTCGGTCTTGAGGTACTGCACCACTTCAGCGGTGATGGTAGCCAGGTCGTATTGCGCCCAGTCCATGCCAAAACCCAGATGGCCGCCAGCCAAGGGGCCTTCGACAATCACGAAATCGGGGAAACGGTTCAGCTTGGCGTTCTTGCGCAGAAACAGTTGCAGCGCCCGCACTGACGAGACGATGATGCCGAGCTTGACATCGCGGAAACGGGGGTGGTCGGCAATCAGGCCGAAAGAGCCCAAATGCAGGCCCGCACTCAGCGTAATGCCATCAATGCCCGCGTCCATCGCCGAGGTCATGCGCACCTGCAGCGTTTCGCGCGGCGCATTCATGGTCAGCTTTTCCATGCAGTTGACAAAAATCAAGCCCTCGCCGCGCTTGGCGGTCATGGTGGACTCGACATGGCGCTTGGTCGCCTCGGCCAACACACCCAGGTCAAACTTGACAATGGTTTTATCGGAGTTGTCGATGTTGTGCTTGTACAGGCGGGTCTTGTCTTTGACAAAACTGGTGTCAAAACGGCGATCCGACACGTCGGTCACCATCGCATCGGAAATGTGCCCGATACCACCGAGGCGCGCTGCCTCCAGGGCCAGTTCGGCAGTTGAAATATCAACCCCCATGCCACCGATCATGATCGGCACGTACTCTTTTTTTCCGAATTTCAGGCGGAAGTCGTCAACACGTTTCATCAAATTCCTTGGGCGCTCTTACAACCCTGGAGACCCTCTTGGCCGGTGGCCCAAGCAAGCCCAGGGAGGACAAAAATCGCAAGCCGGTCCGGCGTTGCACGGGCGGAATTCTACCCCGCCCGTCTGTCAGAGCTGGCGCAAGGACAATTCCCCTGCCCGGCTGGAGTACTTCACGCCCGCATCGAGTTTTTCCACCTGCACGCGGGCTTGTCGGCTGCCGTAGACGCTGGCTTTGAGCCACTCTAATTCAGCGGCCAATTGGGCTTCGTCACCCAGGCGCGTGTGCCACACCTTTTGCTCGGCATTCCAGCGGTAGGCCCGGGCTTTGAGCAGGTCTTTGGATTCAAACGGCGCGCCGGTCGCCAGCAGCCGGAAAGTCGGCGTGCGGCTGGCTTCAATAATATGTGCCAAGCCGCTTCGGGCAGACATGGGCAGGGGCGCCGCCAAAACGGCCAGCAGCGCGTGGCAATCCACTTCGGCGCGGTGGGCCTCGTAAAACCAGCCTTTCTCCAGCGCCAGATATTCCAGCTTGGCCGAGCCGGAACCTTCTTTTTTCCAGTCAATATCGACAAAGGAGCAACCCCAGGGCAAGTGCGCAAACGCCGGAATGCGCGCTTCGCAAAACGGCCGGTCAAAGCCGGCGTTATGGGCAATCACCAAATCGGCGTCCGCCAGCAGCGCGGCGATACGGGCTTCATCGAGTTTTTGGCCGACCACCATCTCGTTGGAGATTCCGGTAATGGCCTGAACTTCACTGGAAATCGGCATGCCGGGATCTTCCAGCCCGTCATACACCGTCACCTCACCCACGGGCAGGCCGGTGGCGCTGTCCACATCGACCCGCAGCATGGCCAGCTCGATGATTTTGTCACTGGCGTGATCCAGCCCGGTCGTTTCCGTGTCCAGCACCAGCACCCGCACCACCGGGCCCGTGGGCGAGCGCTCAAAGCGGTGCACCGGCAGCAGGCGGCGCAGCACCCGGTAGTCGGGGTGGCTTGCCAGCGCGGCGGCCATCGCTTCCATCGTCATCGGCGCTTCAGGGGGTTTGGGCGGTGCGCTGCGGCGGGGCTTGGCCGGAGCTTTGGGTTTGGGTGCCAGAGCGACAGGCGGGTGGGCGGTATCAAAGACAAGCGAGAGTTGCGGGTCGGTCACGGGGATGCTTTCGGATTCATATTTATGTCGAGCGCCGATTACACCGCACTTGGCCGGTGCGCCCCGATTCAAGCCAACTTCCCCATTAATATGTGTCACCGCCCCGATCCTCAATGAAGGGCAACTCCCTGTTAACAAGGCTTCCCCCCCATGGCATCCACCCTTCGCAAACCGCTCCTGCCGCTCAAGGGCGTGCGCATCGTCAGCCTCGCGCTCAACCTGCCCGGGCCCGCCGCCTTGATGCGCTGCCAGCAGATGGGCGCCTCCTGCGTCAAGCTGGAGCCGCCTGCGCCCGCAGGCAGCGTCCCCGAAGCATCGGGCGACCCGATGAGCTGGTACAAGCGCGAAGCCTATGACGTGATGCACCAGGGCGTGCGCCGTGTGGTGGCCGACCTCAAGACCGAAAAAGGACAAAAAGCCCTGCACCGCGAGCTGGCCAAAGCCGATGTGCTACTGACCTCCTTTCGTCCCTCGGCTCTGCGCAAACTGGGGCTGGAATGGAAGGGCTTGCACAAGCGCTACCCGGCCCTGTCGCAGGTCGTCATTGTGGGCGCGCCCGGCGAACGGGCCGAAGAGCCGGGGCACGACCTGACCTACCTGGCAGAAAACGACCTCATCACCGGGCTCGATCTGCCCGCCACCCTGTACGCCGACATGGGGGGCTCCCTGATGGCCTCCGAAGCCGTGTTGCAGGCGGTGCTGCTGCAGCGTCAAAAAAATCGGGGGCACTACCTGGAAGTGGCCCTCTCTGAGGCAGCGGCCTACCTGGCGTTGCCGCGCACCTGGGGCGTCACCCAGGCAGGCGCAGCGGTGGGCGGCGGTCACGCGGGCTACCGCGTGTACCCCTGCCAGGATGGCCGCGTGGCCATGGCGGCGCTGGAGCCGCACTTTGCCAAAGCTCTGTGTGCCGCAGCCGGGGTTGCGGACGCCAGCATCGCGTCCATGATGTCCCCTGCCACTCAGGTGCAGATGGCAGCCTACCTGCTGACCATGACGCGCCAGGCGCTGGACACCCTGGCAACGGAAAAAGACGTGCCGCTGTACACGCTATCAAAACAATAGCTTAACACCCAGCATTTACGAGGGCTCAAGCCTGTTTCAGGCATATCTTCACCACACTTTGACGCGGCCTTGATAAATATCAATATCCACCCAAGCCAGGCGCCCACGCAGCCCTTCTTTTGTAACAAAGGGCTGCTATGATTTCAAAAAAACACCGCTGCACAGGCACTTGAGCCCTGATGACAGCGCACCTCAGGAGGAGACTTTTCGACATGTGTTGCCCCAGCTACGCCCCGCATCAGGCTCACCACGCCGCGAACCTGATCGCCTTACTGAATCCCCTGAGATACCACCCAGACCGCCCGGGCCACGCCCGCAGGCGGTAATACCCCGTCACTGTGATTTCATCAACAACAAGCAAAGAGGAAAACTGACATGAATGATTTGAACGGCTACGACATTGAAGACCTGAGCGTGGGCATGAGCGCCACCTTCTCCAAAACCATCACCGAAGCCGACATTGTGTTGTTCGCCGGCGTGTCAGGCGACATGAACGCCATGCACATCAATGAAGAGTACGCCGCTGGCACCGCCTTCAAAGGCCGCATTGCGCACGGCATGCTGTCGGCCAGCGTGATTTCTGCCGCCGTGGCCAACCGCCTGCCCGGCGCTGGCGCCATTTACATGGAACAAAACCTCAAATTCCTGGCCCCGGTGCGCGCCGGAGACACCGTGCATGCCACCGTGCGCGTGAGCGAACTCACGCCTGAGCGCGGTCGCGTCGTGCTGCACACCACCTGCACCGTGAAAGACGTGGTCGTCATTGACGGCCAGGCCCTGATCAAGGTTGATTCGTCCGTGCGCCGCGCAGCCAAAGCGGCA
>OFRD01000769.1_pt1 | contig 11823 bp, 8 predicted proteins | sample 1543041 | NCBI WGS metagenome assembly OFRD01 (sample SAMN07774234, study PRJEB24372) | wastewater metagenome | isolation source: Exp Tend CN 100WW | collected 2016-02
GCAGGACTACCTGCCGTATTTTCTGGTGGTTGCCAGCAGCAGCTTTGTCTATGTGGCGCTGGCCGATCTGATTCCGCAGCTGCAAAAACGCCTGACGGCCCGCGAAACCGCCGCCCAGATCACCTGGCTCTTCACCGGCATCGTGCTGGTGAGCTGGGTCAGCGGGCTGGCGCACGGGCACTGAGCGCCGCGCTGACCCTTGGGTTTAACCCTGCGCGCAGGGCCGCGCCGGGTCGCTGCACCACTCGCTCCAGCTGCCCGCATAGAGGGCGGTGCGGCCCAAACCGGCGACTTCCATGGCGATGAGGTTGGGCACGGCGCTGACGCCGCTGCCGCAGTGGTGCACCACGCTGGCGGGGTCGCGCCCGGCCAGCAGGGCGTCAAACTCGGCGCGCAGTTCGGCGGCGGGTTTGAACTTGCCATCCGGCCCCAGGTTCAGATTGAACGGGCGGTTCAGGGCACCGGGAATGTGACCGGCCACCGGATCAAGCGGCTCGACCTCGCCCTTGAAGCGGGGCGCGCCGCGTGCGTCGATCAGGGTTTGCGTCGGGCGCCCCAATTGATCTGCTATTGTTTTTGTAGCTACCAGCGCAGTAACTGCAGGGGCTGGCATGTAATTTGATGCAAATGCAGGGGGCGGGGTGCCAGGGCCGCTGTCGGTGCTGCCGCCGTGGGCCTGCCAGGCCTGCAAGCCGCCATCGAGCACGGCCACGGCGTCATGGCCGAGCCACTTCAGCAGCCACCACAGGCGCCCGCAGTAGTTGGCGCCCTGGCGGTCGTAGACCACGGCCTGCATGGCGGGGGTGAAGCCGATGCTGGAGAGCCAGGCGGCAAAGGTCTCACGCGAGGGCAGCGGGTGGCGGCCACCGGAGGCCGCATCGGTGGCGGTTTTGGCGGCGCTCAGGTGCCGATCCAGATCGGCGCGCACGGCGCCGGGAAGGTGCGCCTGCAGGTACTGCTGCTCACCGGCGCCGGGCTGCATCAGCTCGAAGCTGCAGTCAAACACCATCAGGGGGTAGCCGCTGGCTTGCAGCTCGGCGAGTTGGGGCGCGGAAATCAGGGTGGTGTACATCAGGCGGTCTCCTTGAAAGTAAGCTGGGTCAGTGTTCTTCGGCCGGGGTGTCGGGGAGGGCGCGCGAGCGCAGCACGGTGGCGGCGAGGCCGCTGACCACAATCACCCCCATCCCGGCCCAGCCAATGAACGGAATCTGGTCACCAAACAGCAGCAGGCTGTAAAAGGCGGCAAACACAATGCCGGAATATTGCAGGTTGGCCACGAAGAGGGTGGCACCGCGGCTGTAGGCGCGCGTCATGCACCACTGGCCGAGCGAGGCCAGCACGCCGATCGGCACCAGCCAGGCCGTGGCCTGCCAGCTGGCGGCCGACCAGGGCGTCAGGCCGGTGAAGGCTATGCCGACGACACCCGCCACGGCGCTGCCGATGGAGAAGTAAAACACGGTGCGGCCCTCGGGTTCGCCGACCTTGCCCAGCGCCGTGACCTGCAGGTAAGCCAGCGCCGCGCCCATGCCCGAGAGCAGGCCGATCAGCCCGGCGAACAACTGGTTCTGCTCCAGCGTGGGGCGCAGCATCATCACGACCCCGGCAAAGCCGGCCAGTACGGTGGCCATCAAGGGGCCTTGACGCCCGGCCTGGCCGTAAAGAATGCTGCCGCCGACGATGAAGGCCGCCACCCAGACGCCGCTCATGTAGTTCAGCGTCATGGCGGTGGCCAGGGGCAAATGGGCAATGGCGTAGAACCAGGTGCCCAGGGAAAATACGCCAATGATGCTGCGCCAGGCGTGCATCAGGGGCACCGGGCTGCGCAGCGGGGTACGCCGCGCCCGCATCACCAGCGCCATGAAGACGACGCTGACGATGCCGCGATAAAACACCAGCTCCATGGTGCTGAAGCTGCCGGACGCCACCTTGATGCCCACCGCCATGGTGGAGAAAAAGAAGGCCGCCAGCACCATCCAGAGCGCTTGCATGCTCTGTTAGCGCTGGATTTGGCGCCGGTACCAGTCGTGGAAGTGTTGCATGCCGTCTTCCATCGGGCTTTGGTAGGGGCCCACTTCGTTGTCGCCGCGCAGCAGCAGCGCCTTGCGCCCGGCGTCCATGCGTTCGCCGATTTCGTCGTCCTCGATGCAGGTTTCCATGTAGGCGGCTTGCTGCGCTTCGACAAATTCGCGCTCGAAGGCCTGGATTTCTTCCGGGTAGTAGAACTCGACCATGTTCATGGTCTTGTTCACGCCCATCGGGTGCAGGGTGGAGACGGTGAGCACATGCGGATACCACTCGACCATGATGTGCGGGTAGTAGGTGAGCCAGATCGCGCCGTACTTGGGGGCTTCGCCCTTGCGGTAGGCGTTCAGGGCGTCGTGCCAGCGCTGGTACACCGGGCTGCCGGCCGGGCCGGGTTTGGCGCTGCCGACGGTTTGCACCGAGTAGTTTTCCTTGAACTCCCAGCGCAAATCGTCGCAGGTGACGGTGCTGCCCAGGCCGGGGTGGAACGGGCCGACGTGGTAGTCCTCCAGATAGACCTCGATGAAGGTCTTCCAGTTGTAGTTGCACTCGTGCATTTCGACCTTGTCGAGCACAAAGCCGGAGAAGTCCAGGTCGGCGCGCGGGCCCATGCCGGCCAGATCGGCCTGGATGTCGCGGCCGTTGTCTTCAAACAGCAGGCCGTTCCACTCGCGCAACTTGTAGTTGTTCAAGTCCAGACAGGGGTCGTGCGAAAAATGCGGCGCGCCAATCAGGGTGCCGGCCGCTTGCGGGCCGCTGCCGCTGTAGGTCCAGCGGTGCAGCGGGCAGACGATGTTGCCTGCGGCCACCCCCTGGTGCGGGCTGTTGACCGAGCCGCGCCCCTTGAGCATGAGCGCCTGGCGATGGCGGCACACGTTGGAGATGAGTTCAATGCCGCTGGGCGTGCGCAGCAAGGCACGCCCCTGGGCCTCTTGGGCCAAGGTGGCATAGTCGCCCACGTTGGGCACACTGAGTGCGTGGCCCACATAGCGGGGGCCGCGCTGGAAAATATTTTTCAGTTCGCGCTGGTACAGCGCTTCGTCAAAATAGCTTGAAACTGGTAGTTGGCCGGTGGCCTGCTGCAGTTGAAGACTTAAATCAGACATGGGTGACCTGACCTAAAGACTCCCCACAGGGAGATGCGCCGATGCGCGGTAAAAAGAAACCGGCCGAAGCCGGTGGTGAGAGGGCGGATTGTACCTGCGCCCTCTGCGGGCCGAATTGATGCAGCTCAAGCTGGCTGGATTGGCTGAAGCGGCGTGGGCAACGCCTTTTTGCGGTATTTTTTGCTGGCCTATGATGGCACCTCAACGCTGCGCCGCACCATCGCCCGCGCGCGTACCGACCGACCTTTAAAGGACAAAGCATGAACAGGAAATTTCTGCCAATTTTGCTGGCCAGCGTCGTGGCACTGCTGAGCGCAGGCGTTCCGCTTGTCGCCCAGGCGGAGCAGCCCGGTTACAACTTCTCGCCGGTCAATCAGTATGGCATCCAGCTGACGGCGGCGTACTGGAACCCCATCATTGCCTATGTGTCGGAGAAAAGTGGCGTCAAGCTCAAGTTGAAAATCGGCCGCACCTCGGGCGACACCACCAGTTATGTGCTGGCCAAAGAGGTTGATTTTGTGTTCAGCAACCACCTGTTCAGCCCCGAGCGCGAGAAGCTCGGCTGGCGGGTGTTTGGGCGCCGGGAAACGTCAGCCCTGCAAGGTCAAATTGTGGTGGCGGCCGATTCCCCCATCACCGAACTGACCCAGCTGAGAGGCCGGGACATGGCATTTTCCGGGCCGGAAGCCTTTGTTGTGTACAAAGTAACGTACGCCCACTTGCTGGCGAAACAGATTGAGGTCAAGCCGGTGTTCAGCGGCAATCAGGATGCCTCGTTTGCTCAGCTTTTCAGCGGCAAAGTGGTCGCTGCGGGAGGCAACTCTCAACTGGTGGAGAGTTATGCCCGGCGGGAAAACAAGAAGTTCCGGGTGCTGTGGAGCTCGGAGCCGTTTCAGGATCTGGCCTTGATGGCGTCCGCCAAAGTGCCAGAAAAAGAGGTCAATGCGGTGGCCAAAGCCTTCATCGAGATGAATCAAGACCCCAAGGGGCTCGACATACTGACGCAAACGGCCAAGGGGGTTGGCTTGGTAAACGCGGTGCACTTTATCGCGGCCACGGGGGAAGATTACGCAGCCTATCGGCGATTTTTCCAGACGGCGCCCAGTTTTTTGCATTAGCCCAGAATGTCCATGAGTTTTTTGATGCGTTTGTTGCCCAATTCGCTGGTGGGGCGGGTTTTTACCCTGTATCTGGTGTCCCTGCTGATCTTCTTGGGCGCGGGGCTGGCTTTGTTTTACAAATACCAGTTTTCACAGCGCATTGAGGATGAGCTGCTCGCGGCCGAGATGATGATGAATGTGGCGGCGCAAAGTGTGGCCGACAGTGCCGTGATTGGTGACTACGACACGATTACCAAAACGCTGGAGCGCGTGATGGCCCGCTCACATTTTTCAGAGGCGAAATTCTTTGATGTCCAGGGCGGCGCCCTGACGGCCGCTAACCAGCGCACGGCGACCCTCCAGGCGCCGCAGTGGCTGCTGGCCATGGTGCAAGAGCCGCTGTATGACATCAACCACAACATCGTTGTCGGCGGGAAAGACTACGGGGTGTTGCGGATCAGTTTTGCCGCCGACCGGGTGGCCAGCGAACTCTGGCAGCAGGCCCGGATGGCCTTTGTGCTGGCGCTGGCGGCCTTGCTCTGCGGTGTCGTCGTGATCTGGGTTCCCCTCAAGCGCTGGCTTGGCAACTTTGACCGCGTGCGGGCGCATGAGGCGGCGATTTTGTCGGGCGCGATGGACGTCAATGCGCTGTTGGATCGTGATGCGCCGGTCGAGATCAGCCACACCTTCCGTATTTTGAGCCGGGCCGCCAGTCGGCTGCTGGCCCAGCGTGAAGAGGCCGCCGTCACGCTCCATGCCATTGCCGATGGTGTGTTGACCATCGACGAAAACCAGCGCGTGATCTATTGCAACCCGGCGGCTGAGCAGATGCTGGGGATCAGCGGGCCCGGCCTCATCGGTCAGCATATTCGCCTGCTGTTGCCCACGCTTTTCAGTGGTGATGGGGTGCCCGTGGCTGGGCAGTTGCGCCGGATTGAGCTTGCCGGGATCCAGGGATCGCATCTGATTCTGGACACCACCTGGTCCACCCTGCATGCCAGCACCGAGGCGGTGACGGGCTATGTGCTGGCCTTCAGGGATGTGACCCGGCAGCACGCCCTTGACCAGCAACTGCGTGATGAACTGCAAACGCGCCAGCGCGCACTGGAGTCCTTGCACCAGGTGCTCGATACCTTCCAGTCAGCCTCTGAATCCGGGTTTGCCTCGCTCGCGGTGGATGATCTGGAGGTGCTGACCGCGCGGGTGGTGGCGTTGGTGAATGAGCGCGAACTGGGCCGCCGCGCCCTGGATAACCAGATATTTGCACTGGATCAGCACGCCATTGTCAGCATGACCAACTTGAATGGCATCATTACCTACGCCAATGAGCGATTTTGCAAGATCAGCGGCTACGCCCGTGCCGAGTTGCTCGGGGCGAATCACCGGATTGTCAATTCGGGCCACCATGCACCGGAATTCTTCGAGACGCTGTGGCAATCGGTTGCGCAGGGGCGGGTCTGGCGCGGCGAGGTTCGCAACCGCAATAAACAGGGGGGCTATTACTGGGTGGATGCCACCATCGTGCCCCTGATGGGACGCGATGGCTTGCCCGAGCAGTACATTGCCATCCGCACCGACATCACGGCGCGCAAGATGGTGGAGCTGCAGCTTGAAGAGCAGTTGCGCTTTGTGGAGGTGTTGCTGGAGGCCACGCCGACGGCGATTTACCTCAAAGACACGGCCGGGCGCTATCTGCGTTTTAACCAGGCGTTTGAAGCCTTGTTTGGCATCGAACGGGCGCAGTGGATCGGTAAAACGGTGTTTGACCTGGTGCCGGGAGAGGTGGCGGCCATGATGCATGCCAAGGATCAGGATTTGTTTCAGAGCGGTGCCATCCAGACTTACGAGGCCAGCTTTACCCACCGTCAAACCGGCGTGGTGCGGGAGGGTTTGTACTGGAAGGCGCCGCTGACCAACAGCGCGGGCGAAGTGAGCGGGCTGGTCGGAACGATTCTGGACATCACCGAGCGCAATCGCCTCAACCAGGAATTGCAGCACGCCAAACGCAGGGCCGAGGCGGCCAGCCAGGCCAAGAGTGACTTTCTGGCCAATATGAGCCATGAAATCAGAACGCCCATGAACGGCGTCATTGGCATGACCGATCTGGCGCTGGACACGCCGCTGAATGCCACCCAGCATGAGTACCTCAGCATCGTCAAAAGCTCAGCCCAGGCGTTGCTGGTGATTCTCAATGACATTCTGGATTTTTCCAAGATTGAGGCCGGCAAACTCGACATTGAGGCAGTCGATTTTTTCCTCTCCAGCACCCTCACCGAAACCCTTAAAACCATCGTTGCACGGGCGGAGAAAAAAGGCCTGGCCCTGGTGTGCGAGCTGGCGCCCGATCTGCCGGAGCAGGTGTGTGGCGACCCGGGACGCATTCGCCAGGTACTGACCAATTTGTGCGATAACGCCATTAAATTCACCGCCCAGGGCAGCGTGACGGTCAGTGCGGTCTGCCTGCCGCTGGCTGGGGGCGGCTTGGCGCTGCAGCTGTCGGTGCGTGACACCGGTATCGGGATTCCAGCCGACAAGCAGCCAGGCGTGTTTGAGGCCTTCAGCCAGGCCGATACCTCCACTACCCGCCAGTATGGCGGCACGGGTCTGGGGCTCACGATTTGTGCGCGGCTGGTGGCGTTGATGGGCGGACGCATCTGGGTCGAGAGCACGCCGGGCGTGGGCAGCAGCTTTCATTTCACGGTGCGTGTGCAGGCGGTGCGGCATGCCCCGGTGGTCGCGGTGCTGCCGACGCAAGCGTTCAAACCGCAGGCGCTGCAGGTGTTGCTGGTCGAGGATCATCCGGTGAACCAGATCCTGAGTACCACCTTGTTGAAGAAGTGGGGCCATAGCGTGGTGCTGGCGAACAACGGGCAGGAGGCCGTGGATCTGTTTCCGGGGCAAGCCTGGGATCTGGTGCTGATGGACATGCAAATGCCCGTCATGGGCGGCGTCGAGGCGACCCGGCTGATCCGGGCCAGCGAGCCGCCGGGGCAGCGCACCCCGATCGTGGCCATGACGGCCAATGCGATGGAGGCTGACCGGCAAGCTTGTCTGGAGGCGGGCATGGATGATCACCTGGCCAAACCGTTCAATTCCAGCACGCTGCGGGCCATGATTGAACGGATGGGCGTGTTGCCGCCGGGCCTGTCCGATTAGCCCGGGGCGAATGCCTTCTCGATCCGATTGCCACAGGCGCGACCCCAGCGCCTAAAATCCTGTTTTTTGATCCACGGAATTTCCCGCCCTATGGCCTCTGCCCCCAAACCTGTTAGCGCTGCGCCCCCCAGTTTTGAGGCCGCTCAGGAAGAGCTTGACCAGCTGGTGACCCGGCTGGAATCGGGCGATCTGCCGCTGGCGCAGTTGCTCACCCACTACCAGCGCGGCGCCGAATTGCTCAAGTTCTGCCGCGACCAGCTGGAAGCGGTGGAAAGCCAGATCAAGGTGCTGGATCAAGGAACGCTTAAATCGTGGACGGCCGAGTGACAACTGAAAATACCTTTAATTTGGGCGCCTGGAGCGCCACACATTTGTCCCGCGTAGAGCGGGCCCTGGAGCGCTGGGTCACGGTCGATGCGCCCACGGGTGTCGATCATGGCGCCCCGGCGGCGCTGGTGGCGGCCATGCGCTACGCTGTGCTGGACGGTGGCAAGCGCCTGCGCCCGCTGCTGGTGCTGGCGGCGTGGGAGGCGGTGAATGCCCCTGCGGACGCGGTGGCGGCGGACAACGAGGCCGCGCTGCGCGCCGCCTGTGCGGTCGAGCTGATCCATGCCTACTCGCTGGTGCATGACGACATGCCGTGCATGGACAACGACGTGCTGCGCCGGGGTAAGCCCACGGTGCACGTGCAGTTTGGTGAAGCCAGCGCCCTGCTGGCGGGCGACGCCTTGCAGGCACTGGCATTTGAATTGTTGACGCCGGAGAGCGGCATGCCCGCCGGGCAACAGGCCCGTCTGTGCCGCTTGCTGGCCCGGGCGGCTGGCAGTGCCGGCATGGCGGGCGGGCAGGCGATTGATCTGGCCAGCGTCGGGCTGCCGTTGACAGAATGTCAGTTGCGCGAAATGCACCGGCTCAAGACCGGCGCCTTGCTGCAAGCCAGCGTGCTGATGGGCGCCGCCTGTGGCGAGGCCCCGGCGGCGGCGCAGGCCGCGCTGGCCACCTATGGCGCGGCGATCGGGCTGGCGTTTCAGGTGGTGGACGATATTCTGGATGTCACCGCCGACTCGGCCACGCTGGGCAAGACGGCCGGCAAAGACGCCGATCAGGACAAGCCGACCTACGTCTCCTTGCTGGGCTTGGCGCGCTCCACGGTGTATGCCCAGGAGCTGCTGGCGCAGGCGCTGAGCGCGCTGGCACAGAGTGGTCTGCATAACACCCAGGCCCTGCAGGGCCTGGCCATGATGGTGGTGAACCGTTCCAGCTGAACGTTAAATCGGCCCGACACTTAAATATTTCAGGGAAACAGGCTGTAGCCCTTATGTAATAAGCGCTGGCAGCTATAAAAAACATAGCGTATGTCGAACAAGTTGTACCCCTTGCTGCAAAGCATCAATGACCCTGCCGATCTGCGGCGCCTGCCGCGTGAACAGTTGGCCACCCTGGCCACCGAGCTGCGGTCTTATGTGATTGACAGTGTCTCCAAAACCGGCGGCCATTTGAGCTCGAACCTGGGCACCGTGGAACTCACGGTGGCGCTGCACTATGTGTTCAACACCCCGCATGACCGCGTGGTGTGGGACGTCGGCCATCAAACCTATCCGCACAAAATCCTCACGGGTCGGCGCGACCGCATGGACAGTCTGCGCCAGCTGGGCGGCCTGAGCGGCTTTCCGCAACGCGCTGAAAGCGACTATGACGATTTCGGCACGGCGCATTCCAGCACCTCCATTTCTGCCGCGCTGGGCATGGCGCTGGCCGCCAAAATCAAGGGCGAAGAGCGCCACGCCATTGCCGTCATCGGCGATGGCGCCATGACCGCCGGCATGGCGTTTGAGGCGCTCAACAACGCGGGCGTGGCCGATTGCAACCTGCTGGTCATCCTGAATGACAACGACATGAGCATCAGCCCGCCGGTCGGCGCGCTGAACCGCTACCTGGCCAAGCTGCTGAGCGGCCAGTTTTATGCCGCCGCCAAGCACGCCGGCAAGACCGTGCTCAAAGGCGCACCGCCGCTGTTTGAACTGGCCAAGCGCCTCGAAGAAACCGCCAAAGGCATGGTGGTGCCCGCCACGCTGTTCGAAAAGTTCGGCTTCAACTACATCGGCCCGATTGACGGCCATGACCTGGAATCCCTGATTCCGACGCTGGAAAACATCAAGCACCTCAAAGGCCCGCAGTTTCTGCATGTGGTCACCAAAAAAGGCCAGGGCTACAAGCTGGCCGAAGCCGATCCGGTGGCCTACCACGGCCCCGGCAAGTTTGACCCGGCGGTGGGCCTGCAACAGCCCAGCACGCCAGCCAAGCAGACCTTCACCCAGGTGTTTGGCCAGTGGCTGTGCGACATGGCGGCGCAGGATATGCGCCTGGTGGGCATCACCCCGGCCATGCGCGAGGGCTCGGGCATGGTGGAGTTTGAAAAGCGTTTTCCGGGGCGCTACTTTGACGTTGGCATTGCCGAGCAGCATGCGGTGACCTTTGCCGCCGGGCTGGCTTGCGAAGGCCTGAAGCCGGTGGTGGCGATTTACTCCACCTTTTTGCAGCGCGGTTACGACCAGCTGATCCACGACGTGGCAATTCAAAACCTGCCGGTGGTGTTTGCGCTGGATCGCGCCGGGCTGGTCGGCGCCGATGGCGCCACCCACGCCGGGGCCTACGACATTCCGTTCTTGCGCTGCATTCCCAATGTCAGCGTGGCTTGTCCGGCTGATGAAAACGACTGCCGCCAGCTGCTCTCCACCGCTTATGCGCAGAACCACCCGGTGGCCGTGCGCTACCCGCGCGGTGCCGGTGCCGGTGTGCCGATGCAACCCGGTCTGGCACCACTGCCGTTTGGCAAGGGTGAAGTCAAGCGCGCCGGTCAGGGCATCGCCATTCTGGCGTTCGGGACGCTGATGTACCCGGCGCTGGAAGCGGCGCAGGCACTCAATGCCACGGTGGTCAATATGCGCTGGGCCAAGCCGCTGGACACGGAATTGCTGCTCCAGGTGGCGGCCGGGCATGACGCGCTGGTCACGCTGGAGGAGGGCGCCCTGATGGGCGGCGCAGGCAGTGCCGTGCTGGAGGCCTTGAGTGCGGCCGGGGTGGTCAAACCCGTGCTGCAGCTGGGCTTGCGCGATGAGTTCATCGAGCATGGCGATCCGGCCAAATTGCTGGCTTTGCAGGGGCTGGATGCACCCGGCATCGAGGCCGCCATTCGTGCTCGTTTCGAGTCCTGGCTGTGATTGCTGTCGGTTTCCTGAAGACCTTTGGCAGGGGGCATTTTTTGAGGGAAAACCCCTGTCAGAGCTGGGTGGGCGGCTTCCTACAATGGTGATTGACTGTTACTTGTCATCGGTTTGTTTTTCACCGGCTGACAGCCTTCTTTAATCACTCTCAAGGACTCAATCCATGGATCGTCGTTCCGTCATTAAAAACGCTGGTATTGCCGGCGTGCTGGCTGCAGGCGCTGTGCCTGCAGTCCATGCCCAGGCCGCCATTCGCTGGCGTCTGGCGTCGAGCTTCCCCAAGTCGCTGGACACCATTTTTGGTGGCGCGGAAACTTTTGCCAAAAAAGTGGGCGAGATGAGTGGTGGCAAGTTCACCATTTCGGTTCATGCCGCAGGCGAATTGATGCCCGCGTTTGGCGTGGTGGATGGCGTGCAAAACGGCACCGTGGAATGCTGCCATACCGCACCTTACTACTTCTTTGGCAAGGATGAGACCTTTGCCCTGGGCTGCACCGTGCCATTTGGCCTGAACAGCCGCCAGATGACGGCCTGGATGTATGAAGGCAATGGCGGCAAGCTGATGCACGAGTTCTATGGCAAGTACAACATCGTCAACTTCCCGGCCGGTAACACCGGCGCCCAGATGGGCGGCTGGTACCGCAAAGAGATCAAGAGCGTCGCCGACATCAAGGGCCTGAAAATGCGCATTGGTGGCTTTGCCGGCAAGGTGATTGAGCGCATGGGCGGCGTGCCGCAAAACATTCCGGGTGGCGAGATTTACCAGGCACTGGAAAAAGGCACGATTGACGCCGCCGAGTGGATTGGCCCCTACGATGACCAGAAGCTGGGCTTCAACAAGGTCGCCCCGTTCTATTACTACCCCGGCTGGTGGGAGGGTGGTCCGCAGATCGACGTTTTCATCAACGACAAGGCGTTCGCCGCCCTGTCGCCCGAGAACAAGGCGATTGTGCAGGCGGCGGCGGCTTACGCCCACGTTGAAATGCAGGCCAAGTACGATGCCAAGAACCCCACGGCGCTCAAGCAGCTGGTGGGCGCCAAGACCAAGGTGTTGCCGTTCCCGAAAGATGTGATGGACCTGGCTTTCAAAGAGTCGATGGGCCTGTACGAAGAGCTGCGCGGCAAGAACGCGAACTGGAAGAAGGTGTACGACGACATGTCCACCTTCCGGCGTGACCAGAACCTGTGGTTCCGCTTCACCGAAGCCAAGTTCGA
>OFRD01000770.1_pt1 | contig 11817 bp, 9 predicted proteins | sample 1543041 | NCBI WGS metagenome assembly OFRD01 (sample SAMN07774234, study PRJEB24372) | wastewater metagenome | isolation source: Exp Tend CN 100WW | collected 2016-02
TAACGCAGAGTTAACCGGCCGACGACGGCAGGACGCCAAGCCCGGGTTGGCGAAAATGTACCGCGTACCGCCAGCCCGGGCTTGGTGGCCTGCCGTTGGCGCCCGCTTAGCTCGAACGTTAGACCACAAGGAACCAATGTCGCAACTCTGTCTCGAAATTGTCAAAGGCTTGTTTACTCTCACAGCCGTCGCCCTTGGATCGTATGTAGCTCTACGCGTCTACTTTCGCCAAAAAGAATACGAACTTGTCAAACAAAGGTATCTCGAAGGCGGTGTCGACATCGTCGCCGCGCAACTCGAAACCTCACTTGGTGTGGTCAGCCACAACTGGGCTCGCTGTCTGCAGGTCTGCAAATCGTTCCGAGACACCGGCGAAGACTTTGATGTCAAGGAGTTGGATCGAGGCTTCCTCGTACTTGATGCCTCAAAGTTTCAGCATGTCGCGCATCATCGCGTAGGGTCATTGCTTCAATCGCAAGTTGTCTGGGACAAGTTTCAGTCCGCAATGGCGTACGCTTCGTCTGCGAATTCGATGATTACGCAAGAAGTTCCGGAGGCAATGCGCATGCGTTGCACCACCAATAGAAATCCTCTCGACCATGCAAGCATGGGCCGAACGATGATTGAGGATCTGAGTCGAGTTCACGACAAGGGCTTCAAGTTCGACGTTCTGGCTCGAGAGCTTCATGCCTTGAGCCTCATGCTTGAGCAAGAGAAACTGAACTTGAAGGCGATTGCAACCTTCTCTCAGCGCGTGGAAGTGCAACAACTCATTCAGCGTCTCACTACTCAAGTCCCGGAGGCAAGTGAGTTGGAGCATGCGCAAGATGTGGTCTAACCCATCCCCTCATGTCAAACGTTAAATGTCCTTGCTTATTTGCCTCATCCCAGCTGATTACATGGCAGCTTGACCTCACCCCAACCTCCAATACCCCCACCCCACCCGCACCCCCGTGGTGATGGCACACAAGCCCGCAAACCCATAAGCCAACACCGCAAAGTGCTCAGGCCAGATGCACATGGCTGCAAACACGGTGATGGTCTCGGTGGCTTCGGTGAGGCCGCCCAAGAAGTAAAAGCTTTTGCCCGGCAAAGCGGTGTCGGTCAGGCCACGTTTTTCGGCCAGTGCGGCGAAGGCCAAAAAGCTGCTGCCGGTGCCGATGAAGCTGGCCAGCAGGGCTGCGGCGGGCAGGGCATTGGCGCTGGGGTTGGCCACCGCAAAGGCCAGGGGAATGGCGGCATAGAACACAAAGTCCAGCGCAATGTCCAAAAAGCCGCCTGCATCGGTGGGTCGGGTCAGGCGGGCCACGCTGCCGTCCAGGCCGTCGAGCAAGCGCGAGGCCAGCAGCAGCGCCAAGCCCCACCACCACGCTTGCAGCGCAATGGCCACGGCGGCGGCCATGCCGATGGCAAAGCCCAGCCAGGTCAGCACGTCGGCGCTGATGCCTGCGCGCACCAAGCCTCGTGCGGCGGCGTTGAGCGCGGGGCGCAAGAGGGTCTGGGCGTGGCGGTCAAACATGCGTTGGGCTTTCTTCGGCGGCACGCAAGTGCACCACGCGCTGCGGGTCGGCCACATCCTGTTCGTCGTGCGTGACCAGCACCACCGGTATGCCGCGTTCGCGCACATGCGCAAACACCCAAGGGCGCAACTGGGCGCGCAAGGCCGCGTCGAGTTTGGAAAACGGCTCATCGAGCAGCAGCGCTTGTGGCTCGGCCAACAGCGCCCGCATGAGCGCCACACGCGCCCGCTGCCCACCCGAGAGTGTGGACGGATCGCGTTCACCGAAACCGCTCAAGTCGGCCTCTTGGAGGGCCTGCGTGACACGCGCTTGGCGTTCGGCTTGTGGCCAATGGCCTGGCACAGCAAACAGCAAGTTGCCGGCCACGCTCAGGTGCGGAAACAGCAGCGCATCTTGAAACACCAAGCCCACCCCGCGTTGGTGCGTGGGCAGGTGCGTAAGGTCGCGTCCATTCAGCTGCACGCGGCCAGTCAACTGCAAAGGCTGCAGGCCTTCGGGCACGCAGGCCAAGGTGCTCGCTATGGCGGCCAGCACCGAGCTTTTGCCGCAGCCGCTGGGTCCCATCAATGTGAGGATCTCACCCGCAGGCACCGCCAAGCGAAGGCCCTGCACCAGCGTGTGGCTGGCACTGCCTAGGCGGTCGATGGTGACGTGCAAACCTGTGTTCATGGCGCGGATGTCATGTGCGATCTTTCATGGTCCCGATCTTCTCAAATTGTCGGGGCCTGCCCAAAGCTGCCGCGACCGCGAATGCCAGCAAGGGCAAAAACATTTGCAAAACCGCATAAGCGCTCATGAGCGTGCGCTGCCCACCGGCCGCCAATGCGACGGCTTCGGTGGTGACGGTGGCAAAGCGGCCTGCGCCCACGTAAAGCGTGGGCAGGTACTGCGCCACACTGACCGCAAAGCCCACCGCCCAAGCCGAGGCGATGGCGCGTTTGAGCAGCGGCCATTTGATGCGCACCAGATACCGCCAGCGGCCATGACCCAAGCTGGCCACCACGGCCGCTTGGCGCGGGTCTACCGCGCGGTAAGCGGGCTCCAGTGCCAGCAGCACATACGGCAAGACCATGACCGCGTGCGCCACGCACAAGCCCAGCCATTGCCCCTCTTGCCGCCACTGCAGCGCCAGGCTGTACAGCCCCAGCACCCACAACACCGAGGGCAGCACCAAGGGCAGCAACCAGGCAGGGCGCAGCCGCTGTTGCCAGCGGTGGTTGGCACATTCAAGCCAGGCCATTGACCAAACCAGACACAGGCTGGCCGACGCCACGGCCAAGCCCAAAGTGGTCCACACCGTGCGGGCGCTGGCCATCACCTGTGCCCAGGCATCGCCCGTCCAAAGCGATGGCCACACTTGGGGAAACGGCCACACCCCCGACACACTGCCCACGGCCAGCGCAAACCAAACGGCGCAATAGGCAATGCCGATGGCGCTCCAAATCCAAGACATTCGCCCGGGCCAAGGCAAGCCCACTCGCAAAACAGCCACAGCACCCAGCGCCAAAACCGCCACGCTCAAAGTGAGCAAGCCCGCAGCCACTACACCTTGTGCTTGCAGGGCCAGATCGGCATCGCCCAGCCACTGCCAAGCCAGCACCGCCAAAGTGGGCGGCGATGCCGGGCCGATGATGAGTGCCATGTCGACCACCGTCAGGCCATAGGCCAACACCGCGAGCAAGGGCCAGCGCAAGCGCGGCGCCAACTGGGGCCAGACCACTTGGGCAAAGGCTTGCATGGGCGTGTGGCCCAAGGTTTGAGCCACCGCGTATTCGGCCTGCCAACGGCGGCGCAGGTCTTCGCGCTGCATTTGTGTGGCAGCCACCCACAGCAAAAACGGCAGTTCTTTGAGCCACAGTGCCAAGATCAAACCCAAGCCCCACGGGTCTTGCGTGGTGGGCCAAGGCGGCGGCGATTCAAACCCTGTGAGACCCGGCGAGACCCAGCGCAATGCCCAACCGCTGGGCGAGAGCCAGAGCACCAGGCCAATGGCCATGGCCGCGTGCGGCGTGGCCAGCAAAGCGGGCACGTGGGTCAACCACTTGGCCAATTTTTGGCGAATGAAACCATGGGCCAGCAAATGCGCCACCGACCACCACACCAGCCATGTCGAAGCCAAGCCAGTCCAGAGCGTCATGCCCCAAGCACGCCAGGTTTGGGGGTCGGCCCACAGGGCTTGCCAGGCAGAAACATCGGCCATTTGCACCAGTGCGGCCCACAAAGCCCAGCCCATGGGCACGGCGGCGACCAGCGCCAGCAGCGCAGGCCACAGAAAGTTCACGGCCTGTCGGTCGGTGGCTGGCGCCCCGACTTGCAAAGACACAGGGCAGGCATCTCACACGCCGTAGCGGCGAACCCACTCTTTTTCGAGCGCATCGACCCAAGACGCATGCGGCTCCGTCAAGGCGGGCGACGACTGCACCAACTGCCCGGCACGCGGGGCCGACTGAAACATGGCCCGCTCGTGCGCGGGCAAACGCGCCACATCGAGCACCGTGGGGTCGCCCCACACGTCGATGTCGGCTTTGCGTGCTTGTGCGGCAGGTGACAGCAAAAAGTTGGCCACCACTTGCGCAGCGGCTTTGCTGGGCGCGTTGTAGGGGATGGCGACAAAGTGGGTGTTGCCGATCGTGCCCTTGGCAAACTGCCAGCTGTACACCGTGGCGGGCAGGCGCTTGGCCGCGATCTCGTTGGCCGCTTCGTTGGGGTTGAAGGTGAGGGCCAGCAACAACTCACCGTCGGCCATCATCTGGCGCACCGCCGCCGAATTTTGCGGGAACTGCTTGCCCCCACGCCACAAGTGCGGGTGCAGCGCATCCAAAAATCGCCACAGCGGTGCCGCTTGCAGCTGCAAGGCCTCGGGTGTCACCGGCTGGGCCAGCGCTTTCACATCGGGGGCATGCTCCAGCAAGGCCTGCTTCATGAAGGTCGTGCCATGGAACTCGGGCGGGCGAGGGTAGGTGATGCGCCCCGGCTGCGTGCGGGCCAGCGCCAACAACTCGGCCATGCTTTGGGGTGGCTTGGGCAAGCGCTGGCGGTCGGCCAAGAAGGTGAGCTGGGCCATGCCCCAAGGTGATTCAAGGCCCTCGGTGGGCACCGAAAAATCCACCAAGGTGGTGGGCTTGCCCACCGTGTCCACCCACTGAAAGTGGGGCAGCGTCTTGGCAAACGGTGCCGACAACAAACCCTCGCGCTTCATGGCGGCAAAGTTTTCGCCGTTGATCCAAATCAGGTCTACCGTGCCCTCGTTGTCCTTGCGGCCCGCCTGCTTTTCGGTGCGCACACGCTTGACCACATCGGCCGCGTCACTGATCTTGACGTGCTGCAACTTGACACCAAAGTCACGCTGCAACTCGCCTGCCGCCCATTGCAAATAGGCGTTGATGCGCTCGCTGCCCGCCCAGGCATTGAAGTAAACGGTTTGGCCCCGCGCGGTGCGCAAGGTGTCGGCCCAGGTCGCGGGAATGGGTGTGGCGGCCTGCACAGGGCACACCGCTGTGGCAGCGACCAAACCCAAAGCGCGGCGGCGCGTGATTGAAATCAAGGATGTCATCAAAAATCCGATCGAATACTCACCTGGGCCAACAAAACTCAGACCTCGCGGGCCAAGGGCAAATTGAGCAACAGGTTTTGTGGTTTGAGCTTGAGCAGGCCTTGCGCATTCATGGCCAGCCCCAAATAAACCGGCTTGCCCTGCACATCGGCACGCATGTCTTGCGGGTTTTCAAAGCGCAGCTTGAAGAGGCTGATGAGTTGCTGCTGGCGTTGGGTGTCCAGTTCGTGGCCCTGATAAAGGTCGTTGAGCAAGGCCGTGGCCGTGACGTCCAGGCCCACATGCCAGCGCCAGGCCGGATCGTCCACTTTTTGAACCGGCTCGATCTGCACCGACACGCCCAGAAAGTGCTGCACCCAGCGGGCCAGCACCACCGACAAGGCTTTCAGGCCCGATCGCGCATTGACCATATTCAAAATCAAACCGTGCGGCAGTTCGTTTTGAATTTCGTGCGTCATGTCGAGTAAAAAAGCAAAACGGCCCAGGCCTTCACGCTGCGCAAAGTAGCGCTCGGCGTTGTCCTTGTGCAGCACTTTCACATCGACCGCCTTGAGCGGCGCACCCCCTTCGATCAGCAACCGGCCCATCTCGCCCAAGCCACCCGTGGCTTGCAAACTGTCCAGCGTGTCGCTGTCGCCTGACAGCACGCGGCCACCCTCGACGGTGATGCGCTGACGGCGAAACAGCAACTCGGCGGCACGCCAAACCCAGGCGTCTTGTTCATCGCGCAGCACATGGCACACGATGGCCTGCACCACCAGATCAATGAACAGCGGAGGCCATGGGTTATGGCCGCTTCGCATCCAGCCGATGTAGGCCGACTCGAGCGAACCCGCCGTTTGCACATCGTCACGAAAGCTTAAAAATAGCGCGTAGTTGGCCCGTGCATCCGCGTCTTTGACTGCTTTCAAATCACCAGGCGCGACTTGCAGCAAAGGCGCGTCCAACAAGGCCTGATGCAAACGCTTTTCGGCTTTGCACGATTCGGGCACCAGCGCCAACTCGGGGCGTTGCAACCACAGACGCCAGTAATCGGGTGTGGGGCTCAGCCAGCCGCGTTCGTTGCAGGTCAGGTGTTGGTGGCCGCACGCGGTCCAGAAGTTGTGCATGGTGTTTACAGGTTGGGGGCCAGCAAGCGCTGCAAGGCTTTGACCTCAACGCCGCTGCGTTGCGCCAAGTCTTGCACCTGGTCGTCGCCCACTTTGCCCACGTTGAAGTACTGCGCCTCTGGGTGCGCGATGTAAAAACCACTCACGCTGGCCGCAGGGGTCATGGCCAGACTTTCGGTCAGGCCCATGCCAATGTCTTCGCATTGCAACAAATCAAACATGGCTTTTTTGGCGCTGTGGTCGGGGCAAGCCGGGTAGCCGGGTGCGGGGCGGATGCCTTGGTACTTTTCAGCAATCAGATCTTCGTGGCTCAAGCCTTCTGAGGCGGCGTAGCCCCACAGGTCGGTGCGCACTTTCTTGTGCAGGCATTCGGCCAGCGCTTCGGCCAGGCGGTCTGCCAGCGACTTGAGCATGATGGCGCTGTAGTCGTCGTGCGCGGCCTCAAAAGCCTCGGCGCGTTTGTCGGCACCAATGCCTGCGGTGACGGCGAACACGCCGACGTAATCCTGGGCTGTACCTTGCGGCGCGACGAAGTCGGCCAGGCAGCGGCTGGGGCGCATCACGCCATCGATCTTGTGTTTTTCGGTTTGCTGACGCAGGCCGCGCCAGGTCATGGCGACTTGGCTGCGCGATTCGTCGGCATACAGCGCGATGTCGTCGTCATTCACTGTGTTGGCGGGGTACAAGCCCAGCACCGCGTTGGCCGTCACCCAACGGCCTTCGATGATTTTTTGCAGCATGGCCTTGCCGTCGGCCAGCACCTTGCGGGCTTGTTCACCCACGATCTCGTCATCCAGGATGGCGGGGTAAGGCCCGGCCAAATCCCAGGTCTGAAAGAACGGGCCCCAGTCGATGTACTGTGCGATTTCGGCCAAGTCGTAGTTCTTGAACACGCGGCGACCAATGAACTTGGGCGCGGCAGGCACGCCTTGGGTCCAGTCGATTGGCGTTTTGTTGGCGCGGGCCTGCGCCAGCGTCCACATTGGGGTTTGTTTTTTGTTGGCGTGCTGCTCTCGCACCTTGGCGTAGTCGGCGTTCAGTTCGCTGATGTATTTGGCCGCCTGATCTGACAGCAAACCCTGCGCTACGCTCACGCTGCGCGAAGCGTCGGGCACATAGACCACCGGGCCGCTGTAGTTGGGCGCGATTTTCACGGCGGTGTGCACACGGCTGCAGGTGGCACCGCCAATCAACAGCGGCATTTGGCGCTCACGGAAGTACGGGTCTTTTTCCATCTCGGCCGCCACGTACTGCATCTCTTCGAGGCTGGGTGTGATCAGGCCCGACAGGCCGATGATGTCGGCGTTTTCTTCTTTGGCTTTGGCCAAAATTTCGTGGCAAGGCACCATCACGCCCATGTTGACCACTTCGTAGTTGTTGCACTGCAAGACCACGGTGACGATGTTTTTGCCAATGTCGTGCACATCGCCCTTGACGGTGGCGATCACCATCTTGCCCTTGGCCTTCACGTCTTGGCCTGCAGCCTCTTGGGCGAGTTTTTCGGCCTCGATGTAGGGCAACAAATGCGCCACGGCCTGCTTCATCACGCGGGCGCTCTTGACCACTTGCGGCAAGAACATCTTGCCCTGGCCAAACAGGTCACCGACCACGTTCATGCCGTCCATCAGCGGGCCTTCGATCACATGCAAGGGGCGACCGCCTTGGGCCAACACGTCTTGGTAAGCGGCTTCGGTGTCTTCGTTGATGAAGTCGGTGATGCCGTGCACCAGCGCGTGACTCAAGCGCTGCGCCACGCTCACCGGCGCTTCGGGCGTGCCGCGCCAAGCCAACTTGGTGCTCTCGTCTTTGGCCGCACCTTTGGCGCTGTCGGCAATTTCGACCAAGCGCTCGCCCGCATCAGGGCGGCGGTTCAGCACCACATCTTCCACGCGCTCACGCAGCACAGGCTCCAGGTCGTCGTACACCCCGACCATGCCCGCATTGACGATGCCCATGTCCATGCCCGCCTGAATGGCGTGGTACAAAAACACGGTGTGGATGGCCTCGCGCACCGGGTCGTTGCCCCGGAAGCTGAACGAGACGTTGGACACGCCGCCCGACACCTTGGCGCCCGGCAGGTTTTGCTTGATCCAGCGCGTGGCGTTGATGAAATCCACCGCGTAGTTGTTGTGCTCTTCGATGCCGGTGGCGATGGCAAAAATGTTGGGGTCAAAAATGATGTCTTCGGGTGGGAAACCCACCTCATCAACCAGTACCCGGTAAGCGCGTTCGCAAATCTCGACCTTGCGCTCGTAGGTGTCGGCCTGGCCTTTTTCATCGAAGGCCATGACCACGGCAGCCGCCCCATAGCGCTTGACCAGCTTGGCTTGGCGCTTGAATTCGTCAAGGCCCTCTTTCATGCTGATTGAGTTCACGATGCCCTTGCCCTGGATGCAGCGCAGACCGGCCTCGATCACCGACCACTTGCTCGAATCCACCATCACCGGCACGCGCGCGATGTCGGGCTCACCGGCCATCAGGTTCAAAAACCGAACCATGGCCGCCTGGCTGTCGAGCATGGCTTCGTCCATGTTGACATCAATGACCTGCGCGCCGTTCTCAACCTGCTGACGCGCCACGGCCAAAGCCTGCTCGTACTCGCCGTTCAAAATCATGCGGGCAAAGGCCTTGGAGCCGGTCACGTTGGTGCGCTCGCCGACGTTGACGAACAGTGAATCGGTGCCGATCAGGACAGGCTCCAGACCGGACAATTTCATGGGGGGAACAACAATGGATTTGGACGCGACAACGGACACAGGCTCACCTTGGGCTTACAGGTGAGCGTCGTTGTGCAAAAACAATCAGAAATTGAATACCCCAAGCCTGACCTGCTGCACCTGGACGGTGGCGGGCTGCAACGCTCCTTGGGGAAGGTGGATTTTAACCGGAGGCCTGAAAGCGAACTCCGAACCCCTCTTTGCGCCAAGATGACAAGTTTCGCGGTTTGAAAACCGCACAATGAGGCCATCACCATTGAATACCCCATGACCCTCGCATCCAACCCATTCGCCCTGCTGCAAGGCGCTTCCAACTTCCGTGACATCGGCGGCTACCGCAACACCGACGGCCGTCAGGTACGGCGTGGCCAGGTGTTCCGTTCGGACCATCTGGCGGGGCTGACGACCGATGATGTGGCGCGTCTGCAGTCGCTGGGTATCGCCCACAGCCTGGACTTTCGGGGCGTGGCCGAATACACCGCAACGCCCTATGCGATTCCCGGCGTGCAACGTGTGGCGTTGACGATCGAGCCCACCGTGATTGCCCGCATGCGGACGTTGGTGGCGCAAGGCGTGGTGCCCACCACCGAAGAAACGGTGGAGTTGATGCGCGAAACTTACCGCGATTTTGTGAACCGCAATGCCGAAATTTACGGGCAGTTTTTGAAGCATTTGCTGGAGCAGCCCACGCCACAGGTCTTTCACTGCACGGCGGGCAAAGACCGCACAGGCTTTGCGGCGGCGCTGCTGCTGTCTGCGCTGGGCGTAGATCGCACCACCATTGAGCACGACTACTTGTTGACCAACCAGCTCTACAAGCGCGATGCGCGCCTGGAAGGCCAGGGGCACCCGCATGTGATGAAAGTGCTGTGGCAGGTGCAGCCCGAGTTTTTGCAGGCGGCGTTTGACGAGGTCGACGCGCAGCATGGCGGCATGACCGATTACCTGCATGGCGCGATTGGCCTGAGTCCGCAAGAACTGGCCGAGCTGCAGCGGATGCTGCTGGAGAATTAAGGGCTGCTTGTCGGCGCTGAAGCCCCGACATGGCTTGAAAGCCTCAGGCCGCTTCTTTGTAGAAAAACCCGCCATGCACATTGCGCGGAGCCAGCGGGGCAACTGCCTTGCTGATCGCACCGATGTGATCGGGCGTGGTGCCGCAGCAACCGCCCACGATGTTGACCAGGCCTTCGGCCGCAAATTCGTGCAGCAAGCGGCTGGTCACGTCGGGGGTTTCGTCAAAGCCGGTGTCGCTCATGGGGTTGGGCAGACCGGCGTTGGGGTAGCAGCTGATGAAGGTGTCACCCGCGACCTTGTTCAGCTCTTGGATGTAGGGGCGCATCAACGTTGCGCCCAAGGCGCAGTTCAGGCCAATCGCCAGTGGCTGTGCGTGGCGCACGCTGTGCCAGAAAGCGGTGACCGTCTGGCCACTCAAAATGCGGCCTGAGGCGTCGGTTACGGTGCCGCTGATGATCAGGGGCAAGCGCTCGCCGCTGACTTCGAAGAATTCTTCGATGGCAAACAAGGCGGCTTTGGCGTTGAGGGTGTCAAAAATCGTTTCAACCAGCAACACATCTGAGCCGCCTTCGACCAAAGCTTCGACCTGTTCGTAATAGGCGGCGCGCAGTTCTTCAAACGTCACGTTGCGGGCACCGGCGTCGTTCACGTCGGGGCTGATGCTGGCGGTCTTGGGCGTGGGCCCCAGGGCGCCCACTACATAGCGGGGCTTGTCGGGGGTGGAAAACTTGTCGCAGGCGGCGCGGGCCAGTTTGGCCGATTGCAGGTTCATCTCGCGGGCCAGGTGCTGCATGTCGTAGTCGGCCTGGGCCACGGTGGTCGCGCCAAAGGTGTTGGTCTCGATCAGGTCGGCCCCGGCGGCCAGGTAGCCTTCGTGGATGTCGCGGATCACGTCGGGGCGGGTCAGGCTGAGCAACTCGTTGTTGCCCTTGACGTCTTTGGGAAAGTCCTTGAAACGCTCACCCCGGTAGTCGGCCTCGGTCAACTTGAAGCGCTGGATCATGGTGCCCATGGCCCCGTCGAGGATGGCGATGCGGGTTTTCAGGATCTCGGGCAGCGCCTGGGCGCGGGTGTAAGCAAGGGTCGTCATGGGCTGTATTGTAGAAAGAGAGCATCATGGTTTTTGGTAACGCGCAAATCCCGATGCCCTGAGTTGGCACGCCGGGCATTGGCCGCAGCCATAGCCCCAGTCGTGGCGCTGGGTGCGGTCACCCAGATAGCAGGTGTGGGTGTGTTCCACGATCAAATCGACCAAGGCCTGGCCGCCTTGGGCCGGGTCGGCCTGTTGGCCCAGATCATGGGCCAACTGCCAGGTTTGGGCCTTGTCGATCCACATCAACGGCGTTTCGATCAGCAGTTTGCGGTCCATGCCCAGCGACAGGGCCACTTGCATGGCTTTCATGGTGTCGTCGCGGCAGTCGGGATAGCCCGAAAAATCGGTCTCGCACACGCCGGTGACGATGACCTGCAAACCCCGGCGATAAGCCAAAGCGGCCGCCAGTGTGAGGAACAGCAGGTTGCGCCCCGGCACAAAGGTGTTGGGCAGGCCAGTGCTTTCCATTTCAATGGCGGTGTCGCGGGTCAAAGATGTTTCGCTGATCTGACCCAGGATGCCCGCGTCGAGCAGATGGTCTTGGCCCATCTTGTGAGCCCAAGCCGGAAAGCGCGCCTTGATCGCAGCCAGCACGTTCAGTCGGGCGTCCAGCTCGACTTTGTGGCGCTGGCCGTAGTCGAAAGCCAGGGTTTCAACGCGGTCGTACTTGGACAAAGCATGGGCCAGGCAGGTGGTGGAGTCCTGACCACCAGAAAACAGGACAAGGGCGGAGGTGTGCATGGGTTGGGATGGTAACGCTGACCGCGCAGTCCATGGTCTTGTGTGGGTGGGAGGGGGCGGGCACGGGGTG
>OFRD01000775.1_pt1 | contig 11804 bp, 10 predicted proteins | sample 1543041 | NCBI WGS metagenome assembly OFRD01 (sample SAMN07774234, study PRJEB24372) | wastewater metagenome | isolation source: Exp Tend CN 100WW | collected 2016-02
CTGGGGTTTGCCAACCAAGGTCATGGGCACATCATTGACCATGCCCAAAAACTCAAAGTCTTCCAAGGGTTTGTAAGACAGCTTGCGGTACAAAGCAGGCGTAGCAGCCATGCCAATATGGAATAACAACAATGAATGGCCATCAGGGTTGGCGCGTGCTACTTTGGATGCACCGATGGTGCCCCCTGCGCCAGCAACGTTTTCGACCACGAAATTGCCGCCTGGCATTGTCTTGGCCATGGCAACGGCAAGGTCACGGGCAACCTTGTCTGTGGGGCCGCCCGCAGCAAAAGGCACCACGATGGAAATAGGCTTTGAGCCCGGGAAATTTTGAGCGTGCGCTACCAAGGCTAAGGCAGCCGCCGCAAGGACCAACAAGCGTTTCATCTTTAACTCCTAAATTAGACAGTCAAGTGTAGCGTCTTAGCACGCCAAGAAGATTCCGCGCACGAACCAACACCTCATTATTTAGGGAGATGCCAAGCCTCAAATGCACCCATGTTGTGCAAGGTCAAACTTTCATTGATAGCTGCGCGTGTCTTCAATCACTTTGCCATCATTGGCCAAAGTGCCGGGTGCCACCAAATGCACATCGCTTCGCAATTTGGTGATGTCCCGAATGGCTTCGGCAATTTGCGCCTTTAACTCGGCTTGTGCGCCGCTGGTCGCTGTGGTTTCCACATGCAGCGCCATGCTGTCATTGGCCATCTCGCCTTGAACAATGAGGCGGGCGCGCAATGCAAATGGAAAGCGCTTGACCACCTCAGCCACTTGTCCGGGATGCACAAACATACCGCGCACTTTGGTGGTTTGATCGGCACGGCCCATCCAGCCTTTGATGCGTTGATTGGTTCGACCGGTAGGGCAATGGCCACTCAAAATAGCCGACAAGTCACCGGTGCCAAAGCGTATCAAGGGATAGTCTGGGTTCAAACTGGTAATGACCAATTCACCCACCTCGCCTTCGGGCACAGGATCGCCCGTGCCAGGTCGCACAATTTCAACGATCACGCCTTCGTCAATCACCAGCCCTTGGCGTGCGCTGGTTTCATAGGCAATGAGGCCCACATCTGCTGTGGCATAACACTGGTAAGCATTGAGACCGCGTTCAGTCATCCAATCACGCAAGCTTGGCGGAAAGGCTTCGCCAGAGACCAAAGCTTTTTTCACAGAAGGCAAGGCCACGCCCATTACGGCTGCTTTTTCAAGAATGATTTTCAAGAAACTGGGCGTACCAATGTAGCCCGCCGGCTGCAACTCAGCCATGGCTTGAACTTGTTGTTCGGTTTGGCCAATGCCGCCAGGAAACACCGTGCAGCCCAAGGCATGGGCACCGGTTTCCATCATGGAGCCCGCTGGTGTGAAGTGATAACTGAAACAGTTGTGAATGAGTTCGCCTGACTGAAAGCCAGCCGCCGCGATGGCGCGCGCCATGCGCCAGTAATCGGGGCGCGAACCTTCAGGCTCATAAAGAGGGCCAGGGCTAGAAAACACGCGCGGCATTTGTTGGCCATAGCTCACGGCACTGAAGCCGCCGAACACGCTGCCACCCGCTGCTCGTGAGGCTTTTTGTTTTTCAAGCAACTCGTATTTGCGAATCACTGGCAGTTTGGCCAATGCATTGCGCGAAGTGATGTCAGCCGCCTTGATGTCTTTTAAAATTTCTGCGAAAGCAGGCGCATTTTTTTGTGCGTGTGCAATTTGCCCAGGCAATGCCGCCAACAAGGCCGACTCGCGCGCTGCAGGGTCGCGCGTTTCCAATGCATCCATGTGCGTCTTCATAAAAAATCCTTTGAAGGTGATTGGAAAAAATTAAGCCAACCAACGCTTGCGTCGTTTGTAACTTTTCACATCTCTGAAGCTCTTGCGCTCGCCGCCGCCCATGCCGAGGTAAAACTCTTTCACGTCTTCGTTGGTCCGCAGGTCTTCGGCCGCGCCGTCCATCACGATGCGACCCGACTCCATGATGTAACCGTAATCAGAGTACTTGAGCGCCATGTTGGTGTTCTGCTCTGCGATCAAGAACGTGACTTTTTCTTTCTCGTTCAAATCTTTGACAATGTTGAACACCTCTTCCACGATTTGTGGGGCCAAGCCCATAGAAGGCTCATCCAAAAGCATGACGCTTGGGTTGGTCATCAGGGCGCGGCCAATGGCACACATTTGTTGTTCGCCACCTGAGGTGTAAGCCGCTTGTGAAGTGCGACGTGTTTTGAGACGTGGGAAATAGGTGTACACCTTTTCAAGGTTGGCCGCAATTTCACCTTTGTCCTTGCGCGTGTAGCTGCCCGTCATGAGGTTTTCTTCAATGGTCAAATGGGCAAAGCAATGGCGCCCTTCCATCACTTGCACAACACCGCGGTTGACCAAATCGGCAGGGGTGAGGTTTTCAATGCGCTCACCACGCAGCTCAATGCTGCCCTTGGTGACATCGCCGCGCTCACCTTTGAGCAGATTGGAAATGGCCCGCAAGGTGGTGGTTTTGCCAGCGCCATTGCCACCCAAAATAGCCACAATGCCTTGCTCAGGAACTTGCAGGGAGACCCCCTTCAACACCAAGATGACGTGGTTGTAAATGACTTCGATGCCACTGACATTCAATACAATTTTTTTATCGCTCATGGACTCTGCCTTTATGACCAAATGAAAATCTCAGGCGCTGAGACTTTCATTTGGCAACTGCTTTCGCAGTTACCAAAGCACCGCACATGCGTGCGGTGTTAGCACGGCTTAAGACTGGCAATCAGCCGATGTACGGCGAGTCAGTTTCTTTTCTGCAGCGTATTTGTCAGCAGCGGCTTTCACCATTGGCTTGATGATTTGATCATCAGCCTGGTACCAGTCGCTGGTGAATTCCCACTTGCTGCCGTTCCATGTGTGAATGCGGGCCCAATTGGCACCCATGTGGTCGGCACAAGATGTTGAAATAGGACGCAACACACCTTTGAAGCCCAGGGCATCCAATTTGGGCTGTGTCAGGTTCAAGTTCTCATAACCCCAACGAGCTTGCTCGCCAGTCATGACTTTGCCCTTGCCGTATTTCTCTTGGGCTTGGCGAACACCTTCAATACCAAACATGGCGCTGAACAAACCGCGCATGTAAAGCACTTCGCCCACTTCATCCTTAGGGCCTGTACCTTGGCCTTTGGCGTGCAACTTCTCTAGCACCTCTTTCACAACAGCAGAGCCCTTTTCGGCACCGTGTTGCATGGTGATGGCGTTGTAACCCTTAGCGCCCATGCCAATGTCTTTGACATCTGGCTCTGCACCGGCCCACCAAACGCCATAAATTTGCTCACGTGGGTAACCTGTGGCTTGCGCTTCTTTGAGCAAGGTGGAGTTCATCACACCCCAACCCCAGTTCAAAACGAAGTCAGGGCGATCACGGCGGATTTGCAACCAGGTTGACTTTTGCTCTACACCAGGGTGTGTGACGGGCAACAAGCTCAGCTTGAAGCCGTGCATGGCTGCGCGCTCTTGCAAAATGGGGATGGCTTCTTTGCCGAAGGGGCTGTCGTGATAAACCAAGGCAATGTGTTTGCCCTTGAGTTTGTCAGCACCACCCACTTTTTTGACAATGTCTTGAATGATCACATCGCCTGCAACCCAGTAGGTACCGGCCAAGGGGAAGTTCCACTTGAAGACATTGCCATCAGCTGATTCGCTGCGGCCATAACCTGCCGTGATCAAAGGAATCTTGTCGCCAGGGGCTTTTTCAGTCAGCGCAAAAGTAATGCCTGTCGACAAAGGCTGGAACACCGTAGCGCCGCCATTTTTGCCTTTCAGGCGCTCGTAGCACTCCACACCACGGTCAGTAGCGTAGCCAGTTTCGCATTCTTCGAAGCTGACTTTCACGCCATTGATACCACCGCGTGCATTGACAAGCTTGAGGTAGTCGACATAGCCGTTGGCGAATGGCACACCATTGGGTGCGTAAGCGCCGGTTCTGTAGACCAAAACTGGAAAAAATTGCTCTTTGGTTTGAGCAGTTGCGACGGTGCTAACCAGCGCACTGGAAAGTCCTGCAACGGCCACCGTAGCGGCCAGGACGAGTTGACGAAGCTTCATGGTTGTCTCCTGTTAAGTAAAGTGTGAAGCACTGAGGGAAAAATCAATGTGGGAATGGCCATAAGCGCAGCTTTTGCTTGGCCACTGACCACAGTTTGGCCAAGCCATGGGGTTCGACAATCAAGAACCACACAATCAAGGCACCAAAAATCATGAACTCTGTGTGAGAGATGGCGGCAGTTGAAATGACAACGCCCACCAAACTGCCCGCCCAAGGCAAAAACTGATTGAGGAAAATGGGCAGCACCACAATGAAGGCTGCGCCAAAAAAACTGCCCATGATGGAGCCCATGCCGCCAATGATCACCATGAACAGCAATTGAAATGAGCGATCAATTGAAAACGCCGCTGGCTCCCAAGAGCCCAGGTGCACGAAGCCCCACAAAGCACCGGCCACGCCCACGATGAAGGAGCTGACAGCAAAAGCGCTGAGCTTGGCATACATAGGACGAATGCCAATGACGGCCGCAGCCACATCCATGTCGCGAATGGCCATCCACTCACGACCAATGGCTGAACGGACCAAATTCTTAGCCAGCAGGGCAAAGACAATCAAGAACACCAAGCAGAACAAATACTTTTCGACGGGCGTCTCAATGGCCAGGCCCATGACGCTCAAGTTAGAGACCGCAACTGAGCCAGACGCCGTGTTGTTGGTGAACCAGCCCACGCGCAGAAAAGCCCAGTCACAAAAGAATTGTGCGGCCAAGGTGGCAACCGCCAAGTAGAGTCCTTTGACTCGCAAACTGGGGATGCCAAAAAAGATACCCACCAGCGTTGCAAAAAATCCACCACTGAGAATCGCAACAATGAGGGGAATGCCATCAATTCGAATGTAGGCGTTGTAGGCCATATAAGCACCCACGGCCATGAATGCGCCCGAACCCAAAGAGATTTGGCCGCAATAACCCACCAGAATATTCACGCCCAATGCAGCCAAGGACAAGATCAAGAAGGGAATCAAGATGGCTCTGAACATGTATTCGTCGACCAACATCGGCACGCCCACGAAGGCGAAGGCAAGCAATGCCAAGATGGCCCATCGGTCTTGCGCAATGGCAAATAGTTGTTGGTCACTTCGGTAAGAAGTTTTGAATTGACCGTTTTCTCTGTAGAACATGTTGTGCTTCCTTAAACGCGATCAATGATTTTTTCGCCAAACAAACCCTGTGGTCGAAACAGCAAAAAGACCAACGCAAGGACATACGCAAACCAAATTTCAATGCCGCCACCGACATAGGGGCCGAGAAACACTTCCGACAATTTTTCTCCCACGCCAATGATCAAGCCGCCAATGATGGCGCCTGGCACCGATGTCAAGCCGCCCAAAATGATCACAGGCAATGCTCTCAAAGCAACCGTTGTCAAAGAAAACTGAACGCCCATCTTGGAGCCCCAAATGATGCCCGCTACCAAGGCTGTGATGCCGGCCACAAACCAAACGATGACCCAAATTCGGTTCAGTGGAATACCAATCGACTGCGCCGCTTGGTGATCGTCTGCAACGGCTCGCAAGGCTCTGCCTGTGCCCGTTTTTTGGAAAAACAAGGACAGCGTGACCACCAGCAAAGCTGCAATGAGGGCGGCGTAAACATCTTCTAGGTTCACCAAAATGCCACCTGGAAAGACAGAATCTAAAAGGAACACGGGTTCTTTGGGCATGCCCACATCAATTTTGTAAATGTCGCTGCCAAAGATGGTCTGGCCCAAGCCGTCAATGAAATACGTAATGCCCAAAGTGGCCATCAGCAAAGTAACGCCCTCTTGGTTGACCAAGTGACGCAACACAAATCGCTCAATGAGCCAAGCCAACACAAACATCAAGACGGCCGCCAAAGCAAAAGCGATGACGTTGGAAAGGATTTTGTTGTCGAGCCCCAATATTTGCGGAACCCACTCAGAGAAGCGCGCCATGGCCAATGCGGCAAACAGCACCATGGCACCTTGCGCAAAATTAAACACACCAGAAGCTTTGAAAATAAGCACAAAGCCAAGCGCCACCAACGAATAAAGCATGCCGGCCATCAGGCCGCCTAAAAGAGCTTCTAAGAAAAATGCCATGTTGATGTGCTCCTTAATGACTGGTGCCTAAATAGGCACTGATCACTTCTTGGTTGTTGCGGACTTCTTCGGGAGTTCCGTCGCCAATTTTTTTGCCATAGTCCAAAACCACCACACGGTCTGAGATGTCCATCACGACACTCATGTCGTGCTCGATCAGCACAATGGTGGTTCCAAACTCGTCGTTGACATCCAAGATGAAACGGCTCATGTCTTGCTTTTCTTCCATGTTCATGCCGGCCATGGGTTCGTCCAGCAAAAGAACTTGCGGCTCCATGGCCAAGGCACGTCCCAAGTCGACGCGTTTTTGCAAGCCATAAGGCAATTGACCCACAGGTGTTTTGCGATGCGCTTGAATTTCAAGGAAGTCGATGATGTGCTCGACAAAGTCGCGGTGCTCTTCTTCTTCGCGCTGGGCAGGGCCAATGCGCAAGGCTTGCATGAATATATTGCTTTTGATGTGCAAATTTCTGCCGGTCATGATGTTGTCAATCACGCTCATGCCTTTGAACAAAGCCAAGTTTTGGAAGGTTCGGGCAATGCCCATTTCTGCGACTTGCCGGCTGTTCATGTGGCTGAAAGTTTGGCCGCGAAAAGAGATGCTGCCTTCTTGAGGTTCGTAGACACCATTGATACAGTTCAACATGGAGCTTTTGCCCGCGCCGTTGGGCCCAATGATGGCCCTGACCTCATGCTCGCGAACGTTGAATGAGATGTCTGTCAGCGCTTTCACACCGCCGAATCTGAGACTGATGTTGTTCACATCCAGAATCACGTCACCAATTTTTTTTGTCATAGTGTTCTCTGCTTCAGCCTCATCAGACTTCAAGCTGCAGCCTTTACGGGTACAAATGTTTGGGCATCTGAAATATTGAGGGTGGCACTGACACTGCCTGAGCGGCCATCTTCAAACTTCACAACGGTCTCAATGAACTGGGTGGTCAAACCGCCATAAAGCGCATCGACCAAGGGCAGGTATTTCTCGGCAATGAAACCGCGGCGAACTTTGTTGGTGCGTGTGAGTTCGCCGTCATCGGCATCCAACTCTTTGTGCAGCACCAAGAAGCGGCTCACTTGGCTACCTGCCAACAATTCGTCTTCGGCCAAGTCGGCGTTGACTTGCTCCACACACTCTCTGATGAGTTGATAGACTTCCGGCTTTTGCGCCAGGTCGGTGTAACCGGCGTAAGGCAAGTTGCGACGCTCGGCCCAGTTGCCCACCGCATCAAAGTCGATGTTGATCATGACGCAGACTTGGTCGCGCTGATCGCCATAGGCCACCACTTCTTTGATGTGCGGAAAGAACTTGAGTTTGTTTTCGACATACTTGGGCGCAAACATGGCACCGTCGTTGCTGCCGCCTTTGATGCGGCCCACGTCTTTCACGCGGTCAATGATTTTCAAGTGGCCGTGGCTGTCTAAAAAGCCCGCATCGCTGGTGTGGTACCAACCATCGGCCGTCAAAACTTCGGCGGTGGCTTCTGGGTTTTTGTAATAGCCTTTGAGCAAACCTGGTGACCTCACCAAAATTTCGCCGTTGTCAGCCACTTTGATTTCAACACCACGGCAAGGCACGCCCACGGTGTCGGCGCGTGCTTGGTTGTCGGGTTGCAAGCACACAAACACAGCCGTTTCGGTAGAGCCGTAAAGCTGCTTCAAGTTGACGCCGATGGAACGAAAGAAGGTGAACAAATCGGGGCCAATGGCTTCACCCGCGGTGTAGGCCACACGCACACGGCTAAAGCCAAGGCTGTTGCGCAGTGGGCCGTAAACCATCAGATTGCCCAAGCCATACATCAGGCTGTTGAACAAGCCAATCGATTCGCCCTCCATGCGCTTAGGGCCAACTTTCATGGCCAAGTCCATGAAGTATTTGTAAATGTTGCGCTTGATGGCGCTGGCATCTTCCATGCGAATGCTCACACTGGTGAGCATGCCTTCAAACACTCGGGGAGGGGCAAAGTAGTAAGTGGGGCCAATCTCTTTCAAGTCGATCATGACAGTGGCCGCAGACTCAGGGCAATTGACCACGTAGCCGGCCACCAACCACTGTGCGTAGCTGAAAATATTTTGACCAATCCAGGCGGGTGGCAAATAAGCCAGCACATCTTCGTTGGACGTCAGGTGATCAAATTCGGCGCCAGCTTGTGCGCGGTCAATCAAGGTGCCGTGCGTGTGCACCACACCTTTTGGATTGCCCGTGGTGCCTGATGTGAAGAACATGGCGGCCACATCGTCTTTGGTGCCGACTTCAACTTGTTCTTTGTAAAAGTGGGGATGCTGCTTGGCAAAGGCTTCGCCCGCTGCCAACAATTCGTCCACCGAACCGAGCCCAGGTTCGTCGTATTTGCGCAGGCCTCTGGGGTCGTCGTAATAAATGTGCTCGAGTGCGGCGTAGGTTTCGCGCACTTCTAACATTTTGTCCACTTGTTCTTGATCTTCCACCACACACAAACGCACCTCGGCATTGGTCATGGGAAAGACACACTCAGACGCCGCTGCGTCTTGGTACAAAGGAATGGGTATGGCGCCCAGCGATTGCGCAGCCAACATGGTGGCGTAAAGGCGAGGACGGTTAGAGCCCACCACAACCATGTGCTCACCGCGCTTTAAGCCTGCCTGATGAAGGCCGCAAGCCATGTGCGCCACCATGGTGGCCATGGCTTGCCAACTGATGGTTTGCCAAATGCCATATTCTTTCTCACGCATGGCCGGCGCCGTGGGTCGTTGCTTGGCGTGCGTCAATAGCAATTGAGGAAAGGTCGTCTGCATACGGGTCCTGGTTAATCTCCGTCTTTTCCCATTGGAATAGACTTGTTTAATTCTGAGACTGGATGCTAGACTGTGATTTGACGTCAAGTTGTCATTTCGACGACAATCAAAGACGTGCCCCACTAGGATTTTCCCTAGGGTTTTCAACGTCTTACAGCAAGTTGACATGACATCTGATCTGCATCAAAGAAGACGTCCTCCAACAGACGAGGAATTAAGCAATATTCCGTGGCTGACTTTGCTGATGCCCAAGGAACGCGATCGCGCCGTCAATGCCCTGCGAGTCGGTGATGCAGAAAAAGGTGACTATGTGTGCCGAGTGGGCCGCCCCGTCACTTATTGGTTTGGCAACGTATCGGGCCTTCTCAAAATGAGCACCGACAACATCGACGGCCAAACCATGACTTTCTCGGGCGTGCCGCCAGGCGGTTGGTTTGGCGAAGGCACGGCTTTGAAACGCGAGGCTTACCGCTACAACATACAGGCCCTGAGGGCCAGCGTGGTGGCGGGCTTGCCCCTTGACACCTTTCATTGGTTGATTGACAACTCGCTGGGCTTTAACCGCTTTGTGATGAACCAGTTGAATGAGCGCTTGGCTCAGTTCATTGCGGCCAGGGAGTTTGACCGATTGAGCAATCCTGATTTGCGCGTTGCCCGCAATTTGGCGGCACTCTTCAATCCGGTTCTGTTTCCAGGTGTGGGCGATTTGCTGCGCATTACCCAACAAGAGCTTGCTTATTTGGTGGGGCTTTCCAGGCAGCGCGTGAATGAAGCCATGATTCACCTGCAGGAAGAGGCGCTCATACGGGTTGAATATGGCGGCGTTCGAATTTTGAATTTGCATGGCCTTCGAACCCGCATGATTGACCGCAGAAACAGGGACAATCCGTCCAAAGAAAACGTTTTATGAATCAGCCTCCTCCAAAGCCAGCCTTTGCTCGCGCGCCACGACCTGCCAACGCGGTCTCAAGCGCACACCCCAGTGCTTCTGGCGCTACCACCGTCCGCTTGAACAAGCGCATGGCCGAGCTAGGACTTTGCTCACGCCGCGAGGCCGATGCTTGGATAGATCAGGGGTGGGTGAGGGTCAATGGCCAAGTGGCCGAGATGGGCATGCAAGTGGGCTCCACCGATCGCATCACGGTAGAACGTGAAGCTCAAGCCCAACAAGAACAGCAAGTGACGGTGCTACTGCACAAGCCCATGGGCTACGTGAGTGGTCAGGCCGAAGATGGTCACGAACCCGCCATGGTGCTGTTTCAAGCGCGCAATCAATGGACGGGCGACACCACTCGCATTCGCTTCAGCCCTGCGCAGTTCAAAGGCCTGGCGCCTGCAGGCCGCTTGGACATTGACTCTGTGGGCATGCTCGTGATGACACAAGACGGCCGCGTGGCGCGTCAGCTCATCGGCGAGGACGCCGACATGGAGAAAGAATATTTGGTGCGCGTCACTTGCACGGGGCCGCAAGGCGATGTGGCGGTCAACGTGCAAGCGCATTTTCCGGTGGCTCAGATGCAACGCTTAAGGCATGGCCTCAGTTTGGATGGCAAGCCCTTGAAGCCTGCCCAAGTGGAATGGCAAAACCCAGAGCAACTTCGCTTTGTACTCAAAGAAGGCAAGAAACGTCAAATTAGGCGCATGTGCGAGCAAGTGGGTCTGAAGGTGGTGGGCCTCAAGCGAATTCGCATGGGCCGCATCAGCTTGGGTGCTTTGCCCGTGGGGCAATGGCGTTATTTGGGTCCTAAAGAGTCTTTTTAATTTCAAGGTTTAAAACCAGCCTAAGTTTGGAGCGAACACAGCATGAATTCAACATTGAAAAAAACTTGGAAAACCGCATTGGGCCTGTGTGTCTTAAGCAGCGCACTGAGCTCTGGCGCGCAGACGGCCACCGTCAATGCCATTTGCAGTACCGATCAAAGCTGGTGCGAAATGGCGGCCCAAGCATTCACCAAAGCCACTGGCATCACTGTGTTGCAAACTCGCAAAGCCACAGGTGAAGCCTTGGCCCAAATTCGCGCAGAAGCGGCCAACCCCAAAACCGACATTTGGTGGGGCGGCACAGGCGATCCATTTTTACAAGCGGCTGAGATTGGCCTGCTCACGCCTTACCGACCGACTTACATCAATGACCTTTATGGCTGGAGCGTGCGTCAATACGCCATGACTGAAAACAAAGTGGGCGGCTTCTACACCAGCGCCATTGGCTTTGGTTGGAACACCGAATTGCTGAAAAAGAAAAACCTGCCTGTGCCCAAGTGCTGGTCAGATTTGATCAAGCCCATTTACAAAGGCGAGGTTGAAATTTCACACCCGGCTTCCAGTGGCACGGCCTACACCATCTTGGCAGGTCTGGTTCAACTGATGGGCGAGGAAGCCGCATTTGAATACATGAAAAAACTCAACGCCAACATCACCCAATACACCCGCAGTGGCACGGCCCAAGCGCCCAATGTAGCCAAGGGCGAAGTGGCTGTAGGGATCAGTTTTATGTTTGGTTTTGACCTTTGGAAATACAACAAGTACCCCGTGCAATCTGGTGCACCCTGCGAAGGGACCAGTTATGAAGTTGGTGGCATTGCGCTCATCAAAGGTGCACGCAACGCTGCTGCGGCCAAACAATATTACGACTGGCTGATGAGTGCTGATGGCCAGAAAATTGGTGGTTTAGCGGGTAGCCTGCAATTCCCAGCCAACAAAACCTTCAAGCCCGACCCGCGCATTCCATCGCTCGACGATGTCAGGCTGGTCAAGTACGACTTTGAAAAGTACGGCAAAGCCGCGGAACGCAAGCGCTTGCTAGACCGCTGGAACAAAGAAGTGGGCGCCCAAGCTCGCTGAATGGCCCCATTAACCCCCTTGAAATTCTCAAGCCCATCCCCAAATCAGGGGATGGTGGGTTC
>OFRD01000781.1_pt1 | contig 11736 bp, 9 predicted proteins | sample 1543041 | NCBI WGS metagenome assembly OFRD01 (sample SAMN07774234, study PRJEB24372) | wastewater metagenome | isolation source: Exp Tend CN 100WW | collected 2016-02
GGTTCAAATCATCGATGCCAGTGTCGATGGGTGCAAATTGGCCATGCCACAAACAAGCAGTGCCCTTTTCAAAAAAGGAACGGCCAGCCTGACAGTGCAAAACGTGGGTCGCGTGATGATCCAACCCGTGCGTCAAAACCAAGCCCTGCTGGCTGCCACTTTTGAATACGACAGCAAAGCACAGCGCAACGCCATGATCTGCAAACTTTTTTCAGGGCGATACACGACGGTGAGCCCAGCGAACAGCTCTACCAGGCAGCTCATTTCGTCTTTATGGGAGAAAACGTTCAATGGCTAAGCATTTTTCAACACCGTTGCCTGGCCCGTGTGTTGGCCGGCTAAAAATGGCACAGGTTCTGGTTTTTCTTGTCGGCGCATGGGCCGCTCAGGCATTGGCTCAGAGTCCGGCCCTCACACAAAACCCGCCTGTATGGATCGGTTTTGACGATGCCTATGGCGTGAAAACCAACACATCCGCCATCGTCAGCGAATGGGGCATCAAAGCCGCTATGGAAGAGATCAACAACAACGGGGGCGTTCTCAATGGGCGGCCCCTGAAACTGATGACCACTGACAACAAAGGTGTCTCCGCCAGAGGCAAGGACAATTTTGTCCAACTGGCTGGCACCAAGGATCTGGTCGCCGTTTTGAGTGGCAAATACAGTCCGATCAGCGTGGAAATGCTGCCCGAAGCGCATCGACTGAACGTCCCCTTGATCAGCGTCTGGGGTTCGGCAGACCCCATCACAGACCACGACCAGAAACCCTCTTACTCGTTTCGCGTCTCACTCAAGGATGACTGGGGTGTCGAAGCGATGATGAAACGGCTGTCCTCAAAGTACATGGTCCGGCAAGCCTGCGCCATCTTGCCCAACACGGCATGGGGCCGTTCAGCAGAGAAAGTGATTCAGGAAAAGTCAGCGCAAAACACCACCAAATTCTCGGTGGTGCGTTGGTACAACTGGGGCGACGCATCCTTAAAGGAGCATTACAAGGCGTGCCTGGATTCACGCACACAAGGTCTTCTGTTTGTAGGCAATGAAAAAGAAGGTGCGATTTTGGTCAAGGAAATTGCGACGCAAACTCCGCCCATGCGCCTGCCCGTGGTTGCCCATTGGGGCGCTGTGGGTGGCACATTGCACGAGCTGGTGAACGAAGAACTGTCGATGGTCCGCATTGATTTCATCCAGACTTTCACGTTCATCAACAACAAGCGACCTCGTGCCGTCTTTCTGGCCGAGTGGATCTTAAAGAACAACGGCCTGAAAAGCACACTCGATATTCCCAGTCCCGTTGGGGCCGCTCATGCCTATGACACGGTCCATCTTCTGGCCAAAGCCATTGAAATCGCACAAACTACATCGCCCCAGAAAGTCAGGGATGCGTTGGAAAAATTGCCTGCATTCAATGGTGCTGTCAGGCACTACGCCAAGCCCTTCACAAGCCAGCGACATGATGCCCTGGACAAATCGCAAGTCCTTTTTGTGAAATTAACCCCTTCCGGTCAATTGATTCCGCAAGACTGACATGGTCCGCTTGAAAACGCTCAAAGCCCAGATCAGCCATGACGTTTTCAGGTTGTTTGGAACCTACATCTTCGGCGTGACATCCATCAGCATGCTGTTGGCCGTGTATGGCATTTTTTTCTACCAACAAGAAGAATTCAAGCACTACAAGGCGCTGGTATCGACCCGACTGGATTCTGAAATCAGTGCATCCTTCAGGCAAGCCAACGACTTGGCCCATTCGCCCGAGGTCTGGACTGGGCTGACTGACTCGTCAGGACGGGGATCGTATCTCCTGCCTCTTTTGGAAAAAGCCAATCTACATAAGAACTACAAATTTGACCTTCTGGATTACCTCGGCAGATTTTTTATTCAGAGCGACAACACAGCGGGTTTGCTTTTGGACACGCCTGCCAACATCCAGAAAACAATCGAGGACAGCCAGACCCATCTGGAATTGGTGACCATCGACCAGTCTGATTACCTGACGGTCAGCGTCCCTGTCACAGCCAATTTCACGGACAGCACCATCGGCATGGTTTTGCTCCAGCTTGATCTGGACAGGATCATGGCGACTTTGAACTTTCCTGATGACCTGGAAGTCAATTACAGCCTGATCCCATTTGTCCAAGATGCGTCCGCTCTTTCTAAACACAGTGAAGCATTCAAATTTAAATGGACCGATGCCGGCCATGACTACGCCATCCATATTCAACTCCAGCAAAGCTATTTGTCGGCCTTTCTGTTCGTCATGACAGGTCTGGCGGTCTCATTGGCATTTGGTGGCCTGCTGTTCATCAGGCTCAGGCGCTGGACACGCCAATTTTCAGAACGCACCACACAACGACTCGATGACCTTGTGCAACTGGCATCCGACACTGTCCAAGGGCGCAGCAATGAAAGCTTGATGGACAACTCAGGCGATGAAATTTCCAAAGTTTCAACCGCCCTGCAGAGCATGCTGCAAAAGCAAAGAATCGCAACGCAGAAGCAGGCTGTTTTTTCCAGGGTGTTCGAGACCGCTGCCGAGGCCATTTTGATCACCAACAAACAGGGGCTGGTGATGGATGTCAATGCGGCATTGACCGACATGACCGGCTATACCAAAGAGGAGTTGGTCAACCAGCCCGCAGGTCGGCTGTATATCAAGGACGAGATCGGCATTGATTTGCCCACCATCGCTGAATCCGTTCGCAGACACGGTGCATGGCGAGGTGAAACCTATTTTTTAAGCAAGCAAAAAACCCAGTTACCCGTACTGCTTTCGGTGTCCACTTTGCTGGATGCCGATGGCATGAGCCAAGGCCATGTTTCTGTTTTCTCAGACATCAGAGCGATTCGTGACGCTGAGAAAAGACTCAAGGATCTTCTCAATGAAGACCAGCTGACAGGCCTACCCAACTACAGGGGGTTTCTGGAATATATCCAGAGCAAAGGGGCTGGCGCTAACTTTGCGATATTGTTCATCGATCTGGATAACTTCAAAAACATCAACGACACCTTTGGGCACGATCAAGGCGATGAGGTGATTCGACAAATCGCGCAACATCTCAAGACCGAATTGCCCGCTGGGAATTTTTTATGTCGACGTTCAGGGGATGAATTCATTGCCGTTCTGGATGTTCATCAACCGATCACTGATTTCCAGGAAAAGTTGAAACAGGTCTTCAAATCGGCTGTTTTCACCGTCAATCACATGGGTACCGTGCACATCACAGCCACCTTCAGTGCTGGAGCTGCGTTGTTTCCCGATCACTCTCAATCGATCCATGAGCTCCTCATTTATGCGGACACAGCCTTGCTGAGCGCCAAGGAATCTGGGCGCAATCAAATCAAATGGCTCAATGCCCAGATGATGACGGCCACTTCCCGAAAAACCAAAGTCGATAGCAAGCTGGCCGTGGCCATTCGCGAAGGTCGAATCCATCCGCATTACCAACCCGAGGTGGATTTGCTGACCGGGAAAATCATTGGGTTTGAGGCCTTGGCACGTTGGCACGACGAAGAACTGGGCATGGTCAGTCCTGCTGAGTTCATCCCTCTGGCTGAGCAGTCTGGGGCCATAGACCCGCTGACACAGAGCCTGTTTGGCCAAGTCGTCAAAGACAGTCACACGATCCGCAACTACTTTCCTGACGCGAAGATCGCCTTGAATTCATCACCTCAGTTGCTGTCCGGAAAGCGTCTCTTGACGATACTTTCACATCTGGCAGCGGAGCATGAAAACGGATTGGAAGGGTTTGTTCTCGAAATCACGGAAACGGACTTTTCTATCAGCCCAGGAGAGCTGGCGAGTCAACTTCAGGCCATCATGGGTTTAGGCGTGCGAATCGCCATTGACGATTTCGGCAAGTCCTATTCTTCTCTTTCCCGGCTTGCAAGCATGCCCATTCAAAAATTAAAAATTGACATGTCTTTCACTGCCGGAATGCAGCGCGAAGAAAACATCAAAATCATTTCCGGTATTTTGGCGCTGGCCCGATCTCTGCAACTGGAGACGACAGCAGAAGGCGTGGAAAACCAATTCCAGCAAGACACTCTGATCAGCCTGGGTTGCCAACAAGCACAGGGTTATTTTTATTCAAAGCCTTTGAAGCTCCAGCAACTGATCGCCTTACCAACCCATTTGGTTCCAACGAAAGCGTGTGAAGCCGCTTTCTGAAACGCTTAGCCGTTGAGGTAACGGTCAAAGAAGGTAAAGGTCTTCAGTCTGGCCGATTGCGATGCATGCGGATCGTGCTGTCGGCTGCCGGCGTGATCAAACCCATAAGCTGCGTTGTACTGCTCAATTTGCACCATGGACATTTTTTGACCAGGGCTGGTCTGGCCATGCGCCGAAAAGTGTTCACGCTGTACAGCGATGAATTCATCCATGGATTCTTGCGTCATCAATGCGCCTTTTGAGGGCAGATGGATCAGAACTGGACACATGGGCCGCCAACTGCGCACCTCCGGGTTGGTCATACCCCCTCCATAAAATGAAGTCGCCGCGAAAACTTGCGGCAAAGTGCACGCCGCTTGCCAAGCAAGCAAGCCCCCCCAGCAAAAGCCCATGATGCCCACTCTGCCCTGCGGGATCTGGGCTTGGGCCCAAGCCACGACAGTCTCGATGTCCATCATCGCAAGGCTTGAATCAACGGGTTGCAAAGGCTTCAGCAGTTGCTCGCCCATGGAAGCCATTTGGTATTTATAGCCATGATGCTGCCCCGCCCTGCCACGGCCAAAGAGCGATGGCGCAACCACAAGATAACCCCTGGCCGCATGTTCGTTGACCAAAGCCCTGATGCGCTGACTCAGCCCGGGCATGGGGTTTTGGTAGGCACTTGAATCGCGATTGGCCGATCGTGCATCCATCTCATGCAACAAGACCAAAACCCCTCGTGCTGGCTTTGACGGATGTGCAACAAACGCCCGGAATCGGTGCTTGTCTGGCGAGATGAGCTCGGCGTAGTGCCCCATGATTTCTGTCATACAAGGATTATCAACAACAGACTCGGCTTGAAAATCCAGAGAAACACCAAGTCATCGTTGGATGACATGAATGAGCAGGGCAAAAGGGGACAGCCCTCTCACCTGCGAGCGCTCAACGCGACTGTGCTTTGTTGCCGTAGGGGCAGTGGTTGGGGCGCGGCCCCACTTGAGGGTGCAAGCGGCAGGTGTTGGGCCGCTTGTCGTACACCGTGCAGCGGCGGGTCTTGGCATCGAGAAACTGGCAGTCGCCACTGGCGCGGCGGGCCAAGCTGAAGATGCTGTTTTTGAAGTTGAAGTGCTCGATCAACCCGGCTTTGCTCAGGCGTTTGGCGATCTGCTTGGGGTCTTCGTGCTCGGCCTCAAAAGGGTCAACCAGCTCCAGCCGCACCAGATCGGCCAGCTTGACCTCGACCGGCATGGTGCAGCAGTTGGCCGCACAGGTGTCGCACAAGCCGTTTTTGTAACGGGTCCAGGTTTCGCAGCGGTCAACGTATACGACGGCAATGGGGGATCTCATGGGGCTGATTATCCCCGGATGTGCGCGGCCAACTTGCCCAACAACAGAACATTCAATCGGCCTGCGCCTCACCCCAATAATGAAAAGTCATTGGGCGTGGGCCGGCGAGATAAGCCGATTGCGTGTTGGCCGTAAAGCCTGCTTCGGCCAGCAAACCGGGAATGTCACGGCCCAACTGGCAGCCACCGGCCAAAGGCCCCCACAGCGGCTGCAGCCGGTCTTGCCAGCGCCGCACGCCCGGATCAGGTGCCCGGCCATGCTCGCAAAACAGCAGCTGGCCGCCCGGCACCAGCACCCGGCGCATCTCACGCAGGGCCTGAACCGCGTCGGGAATGCTGCACAAGGTATAGGTGCAGACCACCGTGTCAAAACTGGCGTCGGCGGTGGGCAGCTGCTCAGCCGACAGACCCATCAGTTCGACATCAATGCCCGCCTTTTGGCTGCGCTTTTGAGCCAAGTGGTGCATTTGCATGGCCGGGTCTACGCCTACCAGACGGGTGACGCGACTGCGGTCATAAAACGGCAAGTTGCGCCCGGTGCCCATGCCGATCTCCAGCACCCGGCCATGGGCCTTGGGCACCAGTTGGCGGCGCTGCTGCTGAACCATAGGCAAGCCGCAGGCGAAGTCGATCAAATAGGGCAGCAAGTGACGGTCGTACCAGTTCATGTACGTATTGTCACCGCGCTCAGGACACACAGAATGACGCGATCAAGCCCTGTCAACCCCGCTTGGCCACCAAGGTCAAGATGTCGTAGCTGGCCACAACTTCGCCCAACTGGTTGGTGACTTCCACATCCCATGCGACCACGCCCTGGCCCACGCCGTTGGCGTCTTTCTTGTTGCGGTCGATCTTGCGCTTGGCCGTCAAGCGGGCCTGGATGGTGTCGCCAATGCCCACAGGTTTCACAAAGCGCAGGGTGTCCAAGCCGTAGTTGGCCAGCACCGGGCCGGGTGCGGGCGAGACAAACAAGCCCGCAGCGGCAGACAACACAAAGTAGCCGTGCGCGATGCGCTTGCCAAAAGGCGAATCCTTGGCCGCGATTTCGTCGAAGTGCATGTAGAAATAGTCGCCCGACAAACCGCCAAAGGCCACGATGTCGGCCTCGCCCACGGTGCGGCGGTGGGTCAGCAAGCTTTCGCCAATTTGCAACTCTTCGAAGTAACGACGGAAAGGGTGAACCTCGGTCTCGATCAGCTTGGCACCCCGCATGTACTCGCCCGTGACGGCAGCGATCATGGTGGGCGAGCCTTGCAGCGCGGTGCGCTGCATCAGGTGCTTGACGGCGCGGATGCCACCAAGCTCTTCACCACCGCCTGCGCGACCGGGGCCGCCGTGCTTGAGCGGCGGCAGCGGCGATCCATGACCGGTGGATTCGACCGCCGATTCGCGGTCCAGGATGTGCAGGCGGCCATGCAAGGCGGCGGCCACCGGAATCATGCGGGCAGCGATTTGCGGGTCTTTGGTGACCAAGGTGCCGACCAAGCTGCCCTGACCGCGTGCGGCCAGTTGCAGGGCTTCGTCGATGCCGTCGTAAGGCATGAGGGTGCTGACCGGGCCGAAGGCCTCGATGTCGTGCACGCTGTCGGTGTGCATAGGTTTCTGGCACAGCAGCAGCGTGGGCTGAAAGAAAGCGCCGCCTTCGACGCCCTGCCCCACCGGCTTGAAATCGACACCGCCGCCAAACACCAGTTCAGCGCTTTGGCGCAGCAAGGCCACGCGCTCGGCCACGTCGGCCTGCTGGGCGTGCGAGGCCAATGCGCCCATCTTCACGCCTTCGACCGACGGATCGCCCACCAGCACTTTGGCAAGCCGTGCTTTGAGCTTTTCGGCCACCGCATCGAGGTGCTGACGCGGCACGATGGCGCGGCGAATCGCCGTGCATTTTTGTCCGGCTTTGACCGTCATCTCTCGGGCGACTTCTTTCACGAACAGGTCAAACTCTTCGTCATCGGGCGAGACATCGGGCGCGAGGATGGCGCAGTTGAGCGAGTCGGCCTCGGCGTTGAAAGGGATGCTGTGCTTGACCACATTGGGGTGCACGCGCAGCATGGCGGCGGTGTCGGCCGAGCCGGTGAAGGTCACCACATCTTGGCCGTTCAGGCGCTCAAGCAGATCGCCGGTCGAGCCAATCACCAACTGCAGACTGCCCTCAGGCAAGATGCCCGATTGCGCCACCAAACGCACCATGGCCTCGGTCAGGTAGCTGGTGGACGAGGCGGGTTTTCCGATGCAGGGCATGCCCGCCAAAAAGCTGGGCGCAAACTTTTCCAAGAGGCCCCAGATGGGGAAGTTGAAGGCGTTGATGTGCACTGCAATGCCACCACGCGGCACCAGAATGTGCGTGCCCGCAAAGCCGCCTTTTTTGCCCAGCGCAAAAGCTGGGCCTTCGTGGATCAGGTTACCGCTGGGCAACTCATTGCTGCCCATGCCGGCATAGGCAAACAAGGTGCCCGCACCGCCCTCGATATCGACCCAGCTGTCGGCGCGGGTGGCACCGGTGTGGGCCGAGATGGCGTACAGCGTTTCTTTGTGTTCACCCAAGTACTTGGCCAGGGCTTTGAGGCGCTGGGCACGCTCTTGGAAATCGAGCTTGAGCAAATTGGGCAAGCCCACCGTGCGTGCGTGGTGCACGGCATCACCAAAGTCGATGGCCTCGGCATGGGTTTGGTACACCGTTTGGCCGTTGATGGCACTGCGCAAGTTTTGTGCGCCTTGCTGGCCGATCCATTGGCCACCGATGAAACTTTGCAGGACTTGGGACATGGGAATGCGCTTTCTGTGAAGTTCAAACCCGGTCTGCTTGAATTAACCAACCGGGCGGTCGGGAAATTCTAGTCGGTTTGAGCGCACGCCCATCCGGGAAGCCTCCTAGGGTTTTCGATGAGCGAAGGGAATCCTTTGGGGTCTTTCCAAATTAATAAGCATGCATATAATCTCAACACTTTCTTCATGTTCACCTGTTGGAGCCCCCCATGAGCACTGCCCCTTCTCAACTTCCCGTCATCGTCGCTGGCGGTGGCATTGGTGGCTTGGCCGCCGCGCTTGCCTTGGTGCGCCAGGGCTTTCAAGTCACCGTGCTGGAACAAGCACCGGAGATCGGTGAGATCGGTGCGGGCATTCAGTTGGGCCCCAACGCCTTCCACGCGTTTGACGCTTTGGGCATTGGCGACAAGGCCCGGAGCCGTGCGGTTTACACCGACTACATGGTCATGCACGACGCGATTGACGAATACCAGGTGGGCAAGATCCCAACCGACGAAAAATTCCGCCAACGCTTTGGCAACCCCTACGCTGTGATCCACAGAGCCGACGTGCATTTGTCTTTGCTCGAAGGCGCCCAGGAAACCGGACAGGTCGAATTTCACACCAACACCCGCGTGGTGCGCATCGAACAAGACGACAGCAGCGTGACCGTGTGGGACCAAAACGGCAAAGCCTTCCACGGCTGCGCACTGATTGGTGCCGATGGCGTGAAGTCGGTGGTGCGCGAACAGTTTGTGGGCGATGCGGCCCGCGTGACCGGCCATGTGGTGTACCGCGCCGTGGTCGACAAAAAAGACTTTCCGCAAGACCTTCAATGGAACGCCGCCGCCATCTGGGTCGGCCCGAACTGCCACTTGGTGCACTACCCGCTGCGTGGTGGCGAGCAATACAACGTGGTCGTGACCTTTCACAGCCGGCAACAAGAAGAATGGGGCGTGACCGATGGCAGCAAGGAAGAAGTGCAAAGCTACTTCCAGGGCATTTGCCCCAGAGCGCGGCAATTGATTGACTTGCCCAAGACCTGGAAGCGCTGGGCCACCGCCGACCGCGAGCCCATTGGCCAATGGACTTATGGCCGCGTGACCTTGCTGGGCGACGCCGCCCACCCCACCACGCAATACATGGCACAAGGCGCTTGCATGGCCATGGAAGACGCCGTGACACTGGGCGAAGCCCTGCGCACCCACCACAACGACTGGCCCAAAGCGTTGGACATGTACCAGCGCGCCCGCGTGGCCCGCACCGCGCGCATCGTGCTGTCCAGCCGCGAGATGGGCCGCATCTACCACGCCAAAGGGGTCGAACGCCTGGTGCGCAATGACCTGTGGCGCGGCCGCAGCGCAGAGCGCTTTTATGATGCGATGGCATGGCTGTATGGCTGGAACGTGGACAACTGCCTCGACGCCGCCCAAAACACTTGATTGCACGGAGACACCCCATGAACGAACTCGGACGACTCGAAGACCTGCCCAAGGACTACGTGCAAGATTTGCGCGACCTGAACCTGGTACCCCTTTGGCCCAGCCTGCGGGGCGTGCTGCCCCCCAAAGTGCCCACCCGCCAAACCCAGCCTACCTGCTGGGCCTATCTTGACATCAAGCCCCTGCTGCTCAAAGCCGGCGAGCTGACCCCGATCGAAAAAGCCGAGCGCCGCGTACTGGTGCTGGCCAACCCCGGCCACGGCCTTGAAAAAATGCAGGCCTCTGCCGCCATGTATTTGGGCATGCAACTGCTCATGCCCGGCGAGTGGGCCCCCAGCCACCGCCACACCCCCAACGCGGTGCGCATGGTCGTCGAAGGCGAAGGCGCTTGGACCACCGTCGATGGCGAAAAATGCCCCATGAGCCGGGGCGACCTCATCCTCACGCCCACCGGCCTTTGGCACGAACACGGCCATGACGGTACCGAGCCGGTCATCTGGCTCGATGTGCTGGACCTGCCCTTGGTCTATTACATGGAGGCCAGCTACCACATCAATGGCGAGCGCCAGACCGTGGTGCCCGGCCAAGGCGACAAGCAATACGCCCGTGGCGGCGTGGTGCCCTCGCATGTGTTTGATCGCAGCAAAAAGGCCTACCCCATGCTGCGCTATGCCTGGGCAGATGCCAAGGCGGCGCTTGAAGCCCTGGCCGCAGACGAATCCGCGCCCGAGCAAGTGCAAGTGACCTACACCAACCCCGAAACCGGGGGTGATGCGGAAAACATCTTGGGCTTTTACGCCCTGATGCTGCGCCCAGGCCAAACGCTGCGATTGCCTGCACGCTCGCCCGCGCAGGTGTTCCACGTCATCGAAGGCGCGGTGCAGGCGCAGATCGTGGCCAGCACCTTCACGCTGGCCGAGGCCGACACCTGCTGCGCGCCGGGCTACGAAGCCGTGACGCTGACCAATTTGAATGCGGATCAGCCCGCTTTCATCTTCATCGCCGACGAATCGCCTCTGCACCGCAAGCTGGGTGTGTACGAAAACCGCGGCTAAAGCGCAAGCTGTCATCCTCGGGCTTGACCCGAGGATCCATAGATGCCCGATCAAGTCGGGCATGACAGCTGAATTTTTTTCGGCATGACTGCCATTCCCGACATGACTGCCATTCCTGGCATGACTGCCTTTTCTTTGAACGACCTTATGACCCAATACCTCTTCAATCCCCCTGCCGTCCAATCCCTGCCCATCCGTGGCAAAACCGAGCGCTTCCCGATCAACCGCATCTTTTGCGTGGGCCGCAACTACCACGCGCATGCCGTCGAGATGGGCCGCCCGGTCGACAAGAGCGTCGAGCAGGCCTTTTACTTCACCAAGTCGCCCCAGACCTTGGTGGAAAGCGGCGTGGACTCTGTTGCGGTGGTCGACTACCCTCCCCGCACCAGCAACTACCACTTCGAAATGGAGCTGGTGCTGGCCATTGGCAAAGCGGGCTTTCGTGTGAGCGAAGCCAACGCGCATGAGCTGGTCTATGGCTACGCCGCAGGCCTGGACATGACGCGCCGCGACTTGCAATTGGTCGCGCGCGACAAGGGCCGCCCTTGGGACACGGGCAAGGACATCGAGCAAGGCTCGGTTTGCTCCGAGATCGTGCCCATGCCCGGCGTGGTGATCGAGCGCGGTGCCATTGCCCTCGAAGTCAACGGCGCCACCAAGCAGTCATCCGACGTGGACAAGCTGATCTGGAACATCCGCGAAATCATCGCCGACCTGTCCACCTATTACCACCTGCAGCCTGGGGATTTGATCTACACCGGCACACCCGAAGGCGTGAACGCCGTGGTGCGCGGCGACCTGCTGGTCGGCGCAGTGGAAGGTCTCACGCCCCTCAGCGTGTCCATCGGCTGAGGGAAACACCGGGTTCCACGTCGCACACCCGGTGCCCTTGCGGGTTTGACCTCTCGCGGTCGGCAACGCCTGCACCTATCCTTGATTCACTTTTTCATCGACCTCAGGAGACCTTTTCATGATCCAACGCAGAACCTTGCTCCAGACTGG
>OFRD01000785.1_pt1 | contig 11703 bp, 8 predicted proteins | sample 1543041 | NCBI WGS metagenome assembly OFRD01 (sample SAMN07774234, study PRJEB24372) | wastewater metagenome | isolation source: Exp Tend CN 100WW | collected 2016-02
TGCTTGAAGTTGCTCACTAAGGCTTATACAAACCTAGCTGCGTAAGATGTAATCGTAGAATACGACGCAATTCTAAAACAGCTTCTGGTGTTTCTTGAATAGAATGCCCGCCGTTGATGATCTTTTCAGAGACAGCACCATCTAAGTGTGCGCTTTTATACGGCACAACATCATCAGTAATCAGATTAAGATCATCACTCTTGGTCGCATTACCAATAATTGAATGGAAAGCTAAACCTTTACGGGGTGTAACGTCTTTGGTGAGCTCCATAAATTTTGATTGATAGCTTAAATCGCTTGGCCCATTTTGAATTAGCCCGTGATCAATCTGTTTTAATAAATCTTTAAAGTCTAAATCTTGGCTCTGTAATGTATCGCCTATGGCAGAAAGGAATGCACCAGGTAAACGAATGACTTTACGTGCTGCTTTGGTAAACCATCGGTCAGCAAATTCGGTTCCTTTATGCGGTGAAGCAAGGAAAATTGCGCGATTAAAGTTAGGAATATCTTTAAGAATTAAACGCTGCGATACAATCGGGATATTTTTATATTTATTCAATTGACGATTGCTCATCATGGATAACGCTTTTTTAGTCAGGTCGGCATCACTGACTAATAGTCGGGCAATAATGCCGCCCATGCTATGTCCAACAAGAACAGCATCTTTTTTTGCCGCAGCTTTAGGATCAACTTGGGCAAAAGTTTGGTTAAGCAAGGCATAAATCTGGAAGCGGCTTTCAATAATGGGCATATTGGTGGAGTAGAACACTTGCCATACTTGGAAGTTTTCACGTAGCACAGGGTCACCCATAATGTCATTGGTGAGACGTATCCATGCTTCTGGGCTACTGGCCAGACCATGAACCAATACGATGACCTTTTTATTCGGATTATAGGGTTCCAGCATATATAAATGCGGCATGGTGAGATGATCATCACGATCAATCAAAGTTAAATATGCAGCTTTACCTAAATTGTTTTGTGCAAGCCATAAACCATAAGGGGTAGAGAAGTTGGCAGCAAGTGGATAGGTTTTACCCGCCATCACGACATTGTCATATTTGTAAGGATCAAAGGCTTTTAATTCAAACTCGGGATTATTTAAAATATCCTCAATACTGCTGGCTGACTTAGGTTCTACGGTGAGCGTCGCAGCTAAATAACGGGCTTGGTGGATATTCGGATTGATGCCATTTTTATAACTAAAATTGATCGGATCAATAATATACTTGCTTTTAGCTTCGCCAATATCATTTTTAACTTGGGGTAAAACAACGACAAATTCCGAACCAAAACCATCACGGCGGTTAATGGAACGTAAACCAGAAAAATTGAGATTATAGCTAGAGAGCATTTGTTCAATTTTTTGTTCTTTTAATTGAGGATAATGATCAAAGTTAATGTTGTAGATACTTTTGCCAACTTTAATTTGGTGTTCTACTTCTGTTGGTTTGTAACGTAGCGCATAAGCTGAAACCAATTTTGCGATGGCTAAATTATAAAAATCTCGAATTTGTACTTGTCTGTTATCAAAAATGCGGTCTTGTGGGCCACGTTTGGTCTTGAACATGTAGGCATAACTATAACGGATGCTTTTATCTAACATATAGAGTTGTTGATCTAAGCATTTTTCATAAGTGGCTTGTTGTAATTTTTGTTTTTCTTCAGATTTAGTACTGGTTAAAATGCTGATTTTACAATCACTTGATTTTTCATATGCTAAAGCTTTAGCTAAATAAACTTCACTTGCTGTAGAAAGAATTTGTTCGTCTTGAATTTGAGGAATTTGTTGTATTTCTTGGATGCACTGTTCTGGTTTGTCAGAGCAAATTTTTGCTTCACGCCCTGTCATTGAAAGTACATTTAAACTGGCTTCACTTAATTTGTTGCGGGTGAGTATGCTTTCTCGTTCATTGGTAATGGTCACGTTAATGGCTTGATTCTTGACACTGACGATTTGACAACCCGTCAATAGAGAACTACTCAATAAGGTGGCAAACAAAATTTTGTATAGCGAGTTTGGCATAAAAGTCATCTGCATTAAGTATTTGTTTGAGTTTTTATTCATCATACAGTCATTCTTCTAATTTTCCATTCATAGAAACAAAAATAGACCGTACAAGACGGTCTATTTCATAATGGTTTAAAAATTAAGATGCTTTAGGTGAACTAAGCACTTGCCATACGTTCCAACGGCCTTGTTTTTCAATTTCATTGATTAAACGGTCAGCAACTTCTGCTTCTTGCGGATATTTTGCTTTGTAATTTTTCAAAGTTTGAATCGCATTTTTCTTCTGTTCCATCGCAATATAGTTATTTGCGGCAGACAGATAAGCTTCTTGTACGCCTGCTTTCATGGCTTTGTCTAAATATGGAATCGCTTCACGTTGACCGCCACCTTCAGACAAACCAAAGCCAAACCAAAAGTTTGCTTCAGCATCGTCTTTGTTAATTTTTAAAATACGCTGTGCATAGGTTAAAGACTTGGTGGTGTAGACCGAACCCAAATCAAGGTTACGTGCCATCACGCTGGCTTTAAATGCACGAATCAGGACGTCGAAAGACGCATTATCTTTAGATGCCAAGGTATCTAGCTGTTGGGTTAATTCTTTGAGTTTGGCTTCAAAACCTTTACGTTCTTGACGTTCACTAAAGCGAGGTGGGTAATGACGCGCTTTACCTTCAACCAATTGTAAAAAGTCATCAATTTCAGTGATATCAATTTCATTGTCACCAGCAAGAACAGCATATTTTAAAGTGCGTTGATTGTTGTTCACGGTTGGAATGATCAATTTATTAACATCTAAAGTGATTTTTTTAGATGGATCACTTTGCAGATTCACTTCCATTTTAGTCACAGGCTGTGCAGCTGCTTTTCTAAGTGCAATTTCAAATGGAGGTGGTGCATCGTAATTAAATGGATTTAGTGCATAGAATGGTGCAGTTAAATCAGGTTCAGTGAAGATAATTGGGCTATTCGGTTTTTTCTCTTCAGTGGGTGCCATGCTACATGCAGAGAGCAAAGACATTGCAATGAGTGTACATGCCAAAGGCTTAAGTGTCATATGGGTCATCCATTCATTTAATTTTAAAGTTGATCAATAAGCACATTTGTCAGTCTAAGAAAACTCTGATCAACATGCAAGTTAGCGCTTGTTAATATTTCATAACAACTTTAGGCTTTAGATTGAGTGCTTTGTGCTTCACATTCGCGTCGCACATCTTCAATAATTTTAAGTTCTTCAATACTAAAAGGCTGTTCATCTTGCTGCTTCTTAAATGACGGATCGAGCAAAGATAAGCGCTGGCATAAAGTATTCATACGTTTTTCATTGTGTTGAATTCTGTCCAGTAGAACACGCATACCCTCTAAAATTGGGTCAGATTGATCTTGCGTTGCTGCATATGCCTGAAAACCAATACTTTCCGCGTAATCATGACGACGTGCTTCTTCAGCATCTTTAGGTTTGTCTTTGGTGATAAAACGGGCAGGGTTACCGACTGCGGTGGTATTAGGCGGAACTTCTTTGGTCACTACGGCATTCGAACCCACTTTCGAGTTTTTACCGACGGTAAATGGTCCCAGAATTTTTGCACCAGCACCGACCACGACACCATCTTCTAATGTTGGATGACGTTTGCCTTTATTCCACGTGGTGCCGCCTAAGGTGACACCGTGATATAGCGTGACATCATCACCAATTTCAGCCGTTTCGCCAATGACCACACCCATGCCGTGATCGATAAAAAAACGACGACCAATTTTAGCACCCGGGTGAATTTCAATACCTGTGGCAAAACGACTAAAAGAAGACAACAGGCGAGCAGAGCCTTTACACTCTTTTTGCCAAAGTTCATGAGCAACACGGTGCATGATGAGTGCGTGAATGCCGGGATAAGTGGTGAGAACTTCCAAAGTGTTTCGAGCAGCGGGATCGCGCGCGAATACAGCTTGTATATCTTCTTTGAGCTGTTTAAGCATTAGGTTGATCCTCTGAAGAATCTGTTGTTTTGTCTACTGATTTTTTCCATGTACCATTATTCATCGCTTGTACACGAGTGAATATGCCACGAAGTAAATGGTATTCCATACGGTCTAATTGTATACGTCCAAATAGACGGCGCAAGCGTAAAGGCAATAATCTTGGATTTTTAGGATCCATAAATTCAATTTCAGCCAACATTTTTTCAATGTGTGGATAAAACTGTTCCATTTGTTCATGCGTGACTAAAGGCTCATCCCAATGCATAGATTCTGTTTCGGTCACAGGCATGGTTGCTTCAGGATTTTCCTTTTGTTCTACAAACGCCATCGCGGCCATACGCATTTCATAACAAATGACTTGAATGGCTTGTGCAACATTCAATACGCCATAATCAGTATTGACTGGAATAGTGACGTGATAATTCGCCATCGCCAATTCTTCGTTGGTCAAGCCACGATCTTCACGACCAAATACAATCGCAATTTCTTGTTGGTCTTTAACAACCGCTTGCATGGATTTTTCAGCAGCAGGGCGTGCATCAAGCAAAGGCCACGGAATGGTACGGCTACGCGCACTGGTGCCAAAAACAAGGTGACAATCTTTAATGGCATCTTCTAACGTCGCTACAATTTCAATCTGTTCGATGAGATCTACAGCACCTGCGGCTAAAGCATTAATATCGGGGTGCGGATAGGTTTTAGGCGCAACCAATACCAGCTTAGATAAGCCCATGGTTTTCATGGCTCTTAATGCACTGCCAATATTTGCAGGTAATGTGGTATTGACCATGACAATACGCACATGGGAAAGATGTGCTGAAACAACAGCATTGTCAACTTGACTCATAAGGTGTCCAATTTGAATTTAAATATTTAAAAATTAAGAATATTGGTTGGCTTCAGCCTGATACATGTCCATTGCATCATCCATGCTGACATTGACAGGTGGCGGTGCAATTTGCGCAGGCTTACTATACTGTACGGCTTTTGCGGCCTTAGATTTCACTTGATATTCGATATGGATGACATCTTTACCAAAATAATCGCGTAATTTAGCCAGCAATTCATCCTGTGGTGCAACTTTCCAGTTTAATCCCAAGTGAACTTCGGCAGTCGCATAGGGATAATCAATTTGTAATTGCATTGGAATGTGATTGCACATATCGACATTGCAAAATGGCAGCAGAATCTTTTGTAAATCTGAACTGAGTGATTTGGTCAGATGTTCCGCAGCCAATTTAATTTGAATGCTATTGGCACGTTTTTGACGAATTTCATTGAGGCTAAAGGCTTTGGTTAAGCGTCCCATTGGGCGATCATAACCTTCACGCTCATAGATTTCACCTTCAATCACCACCACACGGTCAGCTTGGATAATATCTTTAAAGCGTTGGAAGCGTTCATGGTTGGCAGACACTTCAATTCGCGCTGTACCATCATCTAGGGTGACCATCATCCGATTTGGGAAGTTGGCAACATCTACCACCAAGCCGGCAAAAACGGTGGTAACCCCACGACGTGTAGGTGTTAATTCATTAATACGCACAGGAATAAATGACTTTAACTCTGGACGATAAACATCAATCGGGTGTCCAGTTAAATATAAGCCAAGGGTATCTTTTTCACCTTTGAGACGGACTTCATCTGACCATGCTTTCACGGGTTTAGCAGGTTTACGTTGAACTTCTTCAACTTCACCAAATAAATCCATGATGCCCGTTTCACGATTAGAGCGAGCTTGATCAGCCGCTTGCACCGCTTCAGGCAATTGCGCCATGATGCTGGCACGATCAATACCTAAGCAATCTAAAGCACCTGAGCGAATCAGGGCTTCTAAAGTTCGTTTATTGATTTTTTTCAAATCAATACGATGACAGAAGTCGAATAGATCTTTGTAAGGGCCATCTTGCAAGCGTGAATCAATCACCGATTGCATAGCGGCTTCGCCCACACCTTTAATGGCACCTAAACCATAGACAATGGTTTTTTCATCACTGGCATGGAACTGATAAAAAGACATGTTAATTGAAGGAGGAAACACTTCTAAACCATTGATTCGACAGTCATCAATCAAAAATACAATACTGTCGGTATTCTGCATTTCTGAAGTCAGTACTGCCGCCATAAATTCAGATGGATAATAGGCTTTTAGCCACGCGGTTTGGTAAGCAACGAGGGCATAGGCTGCGGCATGTGATTTGTTAAAACCATAGCCGGCGAATTTTTCCATATAGTCGAAAATATGGTTGGCGGTGGCTTCATCAATGTCTTTTTGCGCGGCACCTTCAATAAAGATTTGACGTTGTTTGACCATTTCCTCAGGTTTCTTTTTACCCATGGCACGACGTAACATGTCTGCGCCACCCAGTGTATAGCCTGCACAATATTGCGCGGCTTGCATCACCTGTTCTTGGTAAACCATAATCCCGTAAGTTGGTTCTAAAACCCCTTCCAATAAAGGATGCAGATACTCAAACTCACCACCATGCATACGGTGAATAAAGTCAGGAATAAGATCCATTGGACCCGGGCGGTACAAGGATACAAAGGCAATAATTTCTTCAAACTTACTTGGACGTGCCTCTTTCAGCATTTTTTTCATGCCGACGGATTCAAACTGGAAGATCGCAGTGGTATTAGCATCGGCAAAAATTGAATAGGCTTTTGGGTCGTCTAACGGAATATAGGTAATATCGACTGATTTTTCAGGGCCAATACGTTTATTAATATTCTGAATGGCATCTTCAATCACGGTCAGGTTACGTAGACCCAAGAAGTCAAATTTCACTAGACCTGCTGATTCGACATCATCTTTATCGAATTGTGCGACGCGGTTAGTACCATCCGCATCACACATCACGGCTGAATAGTCTGTGATTTTACCCGGTGCAATTACTACACCACCAGCATGTTTACCAGTATTACGGGTAATGCCTTCAAGTTTTAAAGCCATTTCCCAGATTTCGGCTGCATCGTCATTATCTGGGTTAGATGGATTGGTCACGATGTCTTTCAGCTGCGGCTCGATGTCGATGGCACCACGCAGGTCTACACCTAAAGGTTTAGTCGGGATCATTTTCGAGATACGGTCTGCCAAACCATAAGATTTACCCAATACTCGCGCGACATCTCGAATTGCACCTTTCGCGGCCATCGTCCCGAAAGTCGCAATTTGTGAAACCGCTTCACGGCCATAATGACGCGCAACATAATCAATCACGCGGTCACGCCCTGCAATACAGAAGTCGATGTCAAAGTCGGGCATCGAGACACGTTCTGGATTCAAGAAACGTTCGAATAGCAGGTCGTAACGGAGTGGATCAAGATCGGTAATTTTTAAACTATAGGCCACCAATGAGCCTGCACCTGAACCACGTCCTGGGCCTACTGGAACGCCATTATTTTTAGACCATTGAATGAAGTCCATCACGATCAGGAAGTAACCGGGGAATCCCATGTTTAAGATGGTGCCAATTTCATAGGCTAGACGTTCATCATAAACTTTACGAATGTCAGCCCAATCTTCATCGCGTTTTTCAACGGGATAAAGGAAATCTAAACGTTCTTCTAAGCCTTCTTGAGAAACATGCTCAAAGAAGGTGTCAATGGTATGACCTTCAGGGACAGGATAATCTGGAAGATCATTGAAACCAAGGCGTAAGCTGACATTACAGCGTTTAGCAATATGGTAGGTATTTTCAATCGCAGACGGAATATCTGAAAAGAGTTCCGTCATTTCCTCTGCGGTTTTAAAATATTGTTCAGCGCTATAATAACGAGGACGACGACTGTCGCCTAAAACATAACCATCAGCAATACAGACTCGAGCTTCATGTGCTTCAAAATCTGTGGGTGCAATGAAATGCACATCATTATGCGCAACGACACCGATATTGTATTTTTGAGCCAGTTTGATTGCCCCAGCAATAAAGCTTTCTTCATCTGGGCGGTCAGTGCGGGTCAGGGCTAAATAGACACGATTGCCAAATTTTTCGATCCATTCTTCTAATAATGGTTCCGCTTTTTGTGGGTTGGATGAGTTCAGCATTTTACCCACATCACTATGCATGCCTAAGAGTGCAATAATGTCTTGGTTTTGTTCAAGAACCCACTCTTTTTGTACACAAGGGATATCAAGTTGCTGACCTTCAATAAAGCCACGCGAAACAATTTCAGTGAGACTGCGCCAACCTTTGTTGGTCATTGAAAGCAGTGTGACTTTATGTTCTGCATCATTTAGGCGAATGTTACTGCCCAAAATAGGTTTAATGCCTTTATCTAAGCATTTTGTATAAAATTTAACTGCGGCATGTAAGTTAGATAGATCTGTTAATGCCAAAGCTGGCATTTCATCATTCACTGCAGCTTTAATAAGATCAGGTATACGTACGATAGATTCCGTAATTGAAAATTCTGTATGTATACCAAGATGAACAAAGTGCATAAATGAGTCCCTGCAAAAACCGTCGGCTATTTTAGCATGCTCTGAATATTGTTATGGCTTATATTTGGCAAATTCAAAGCTGATTATGTGGTCTATTATTGACCATAGTGTATGTTTTTATGTATCGCTGATGCGGCTGACTTATTTTTAAGCGAAAAGCATAAATAAAAAACCCTCAAATTTGAGGGTTTTAAAGGATTTTTTCAATGCTGATTTATCTGAGCTTAGCTAACCAATTACCTAAAGTCTGCACAATTTGAACAAGTACTAAGAGGACAATAACGGTGAGGTAGACGACACTTTGATCAAAGCGTTGATAGCCATACGAAATCGCTAAGTCACCAATACCACCTGCACCGACAGCACCCGCCATCGCTGTTGCACCAATAAGACTAATGGTTGCTGTTGTGAGGCTCAAAATTAATGAACTACGAGATTCAGGGATAATGAATTTGAAAATAATCTGCCAAGGAGATGCTCCCATCGCTTGGGCAGACTCAATAATTCCTTCATTCACTTCAAGCAATGATGTTTCTACAAGGCGACCAATGTAAGGGCCGACATAAATGGTCAGTGGCACAATGGCTGCCCAAGTGCCAATGGTTGTCCCGACTAACGCTTTGGTGAGTGGGAAAACAGCAATCAGTAGAATAATAAAGGGCAGTGAGCGTAGCGCATTTACAATCGGATTTAAAATTTGATAAACCGCTCGATTTGGCAGAATACCATTCGGACGAGTGACCAATAACGTGATCGCTTGAATAAAGCCCCAAATTGTACCGAACAACATAGCGAAAACGACCATTTGAATCGTTTCTTGCATTGCTGTAACAAATTGGTCAATGCTTAAAGAGCTTTCCCAAAATGGTGCTGTCAGTGTGGTGAGCCATTGTACGATGAGTTCTCTCATAGTCTAACTCCTGACTGTTCCACTTTGACGCCATTTTGTTCGAAGAAGTCGATGGTTTGACGAATGATTTCGGGGTCACCCAAAAGTTGTACGAACATTTGACCAATTACTGAACCATTAATTTCAGTCATATTGGCAAATAAAATGTTCAAACTCACATCAAATTGCTTAATTGCAGTTTGTACGACAGTTTCTTGTGCAGATGTACCTAAAAATTGCAGGCTATAAATACTTTTATGATTTTGGTTTTCTAGATTATTTAAAATATTAACTGGCAATTGTTGCTGTAAAACGGTCCGAATAAAGTTTTTAGTCGTTGGATGTTGAGGTTGACTAAAAATTTCTAAAGTAGAACCCGTTTCAATGACTTTACCTTGTTCCATGACTGCAACATAATCACAAACAGATTCAATGACATCCATTTCATGCGTGACCATGACAATGGTAATGCCTTGCTCCTTATTAATCTTTTTAAGCAAAGCAAGAACAGATTTTGTGGTTTGCGGATCAAGTGCAGACGTTGCTTCATCACACAGTAAAATTTTAGGGTGATTGGCTAAAGCTCGTGCGATACCGACACGTTGCTTTTGACCACCTGAAAGTTCATCAGGGAAAGCATCTTTTTTATGTGTTAAATCAATAAATTCAAGTAATTCATTGAGACGTTTTTCACGTTCGACTTTATTTACGCCCAGCAGTTTCAAAGGCATTTCAATATTGTCTGCAACCGTTTTAGTTTGCAGTAAATTAAAATGCTGAAAAATCATGCCGATATTTGCACGTTCTTGACGTAATGTACGTGAATCCAGTGCCGTAAAATCTGTTTGATTAATAATAACTTGTCCGTTATTTGGACGCTCAAGCAAATTAATCAAGCGGATTAAGGTACTTTTTCCTGCACCACTATAGCCAATAATGCCAAAAATACTGCCTGCTGGAATTTCCAAATTAATTTGGTCCAGTGCGCGTATGGTTTGACCTTTCAGTTCATAGTGTTTTGAAATGTTTTTAAATTCAATCATATCGTCAAAAGCTATACAAAAATGAAAAAACAGGCAAATTAACTTTGCCTGTTTCGTTTAAGTCATTATAAGACTATTTTGATTCTGTAAGATAGCTTACAGGTTTATTTACATCGACTTTAGTTCCACCGAAGTGTTTTTGAACATATGTACCTACAGCTGGAACGTGATATAGCTCACCCACTTTTTTCAAAATAGGATCATCTTTACGTGATTCAGCAACGGCAAGAACATTGACATTCATTTTTGTGCTTTGGTCAGTAGGCTCATAGTAAATAGAGTCTTTCAGTACGTTTAAACCACCTTCCATTGCCAAAGTATTACCCAGTACAATCGCATCAACTTCATCTTTAGCACGTACAGCAGTTGCCATTTGAATAGGTTTGATCACAATTTTTTTCGTATTTTCAGTAATGTCTGAAGGTGTACCTTTAACAATATCAAAGCCGTCTTTTAATTTGATTAAGCCAGCAGATTGTAAAAGTAATAATGCACGTGATTCATTTGCACCGTCGTTAGGGATTGCAATAGTTGCACCATTGGCAAAGTCTTCAACTTTTTTAACTTTGCTTGAATAGATTCCCATAGGCTCTAAATATGTTGTTGAAACAGGTGCAATTTTATCTTTATTTGACTCGTTGAAGGCAACTAGATATGCATAAGATTGGAAGGCATTAATATCCACTTCTTTATTTGCAACAGCAGTATTCATGGCTACATAGTCAGTGAAATTTTTCACTTCAAGTTTAATCCCTGCTGCTTTTGTTTCAGGCAGAGTTGCAATATAACGCCAAATGTCAGCATCAGAACCAGTCGATGCCATAACAATGGTTTGTTCTTTTGCTGTATCTGTTTTTGCTGTGTCAGTCGCAGGTGTTTCTGGCTTAGAGCAACCAGCTAGACCAACGGTTAAACCTAAAACAAGTCCAAGGAGCTTTTTCATGTATCCATCCTCAGTAAATTTAATTTTGGCTTTAAATTTACGAATTATTCATTGAAGAGATTAAGTCAAAATCGAGATCAGTATAAAACGAAGATGTGATTACAGTCATTCTATCCAAACGTTCTCTGATCTATGCATAGCATGATAAAATTAACAAATTATGCTATTCAATTAGCAATTTGGTGAACATCAAATTAAAACAATAATAAGATATTTTAAATCATTGTATTCATTCACGAGATGGCATTTTAACTGAATCAAAATTTGGCTCATCATAACAATAAATCTATATGCAATATAGTGAATAAAAACTCAATAATTATCTCTTTTATAGCATAACAAAAGCGAGATATTTGAAAATTTAATAGTAAAAAAATTTGCATATATCAAAGATGGCAA
>OFRD01000790.1_pt1 | contig 11674 bp, 12 predicted proteins | sample 1543041 | NCBI WGS metagenome assembly OFRD01 (sample SAMN07774234, study PRJEB24372) | wastewater metagenome | isolation source: Exp Tend CN 100WW | collected 2016-02
ATTTAAATATTTATTTGATTCGTGATATTCCCCTCTTGAATAAAGAGGAGTTAGGGGAGATCTTTAGAATATTGAGATATTGATGAAAATTGGTATTACTATGAATAAGCCTAAATGAGAAGCCTCAAAATATATTTTGAGTTCGCATGAAAGGCATCATTTATTGCTCAAATTGTGGATGACGTTTTCGTGTTTCGAATAACACGATGAATTTAAAAAATAAAATGCCAGTCAATTTTTTAACTGACTGGCATTATTAATTCGGTGGCTTTTTTTAGCTTAAAGGTATTTTTTCACTACACCATCATCAAGCAGTTGTTGGAAATGTTCAACCAAACTGCTTTCAATATTATAGTATTCAATGCCAAATTCTTGCTTGCTCTTATCGGCATTGAAGTAAATTGGATAACCCATATTTAGTTCGACAAAGTCTTTAGAAAACCCGACCAATGGACCAAAAATTTTAAAGGCAGCTTTCGGTAAATGATTACGCGGGAACGGGAACTTATGACCAAAGTTTTGACGTAAAATTTTGCCCATTTCTAATAAACTAAGTGTGCCACCACTAATAATATAACGCCCTTGAGCATCGGCTTTAAATGCAGCATGGATATGCGCATCGGCAACATCACGCACATCGACAATACCATTCCACATTGGTGGTACGCCTAAAAGCGTCATACCATTGGTAAATTGTTGCAAGACTTCGACACTACCCGATTGTGTATTGGGTGTTAGAGACGGGCCAAGAACCAAAGCAGGGTTAATACAGATTAAATCCCAACGGTTTTGTGCCTGTTGCATGTCCCAAGCTTTACGCTCTGCCATGACTTTAGAATAGGGATAAGGTTGATGGGTTTCAGAACTGCTGGTATTCCAATGTGACTCATCAAAGGCATTATTTTCGGTTTTTAAAATGTCGATTGCATCGCCATAGGTAGAGGCAATACTTGAAGTCACGACCACACGTTTCACGGACTCCGTTTTATTGACACTATTAAGTACATTTTCTGTACCCAAAACAGCAGGCTCAATAATATCTTTTACAGCATCTTTAAAGTTGGTGACGACAAAAGGCGAAGCCATATGTAAAACAATTTCACAGCCTTGCATGGCTTCATCAAAAGAATTTTCTTCCAGTAAATTGGCTTTAAAGAGTTTAAGTGTGCCTGTACTTTGCGCTGCAATTTTTTCCAAATGGGCAAAACCCGATTTTTTATTTAGATCACGGACAGTGGCATGTACCTGATGACCTTGTTCAAGCAGTTTTTGAATGACCCAACTGGCGATATAACCAGTTGCGCCAGTCACTAAAATTGGAGCTGTGTTTTGAGTTGCTGTCATTTTTAAGCCGTTATTGTTCTCAAGTCTATACGCATGATAGTCAGAAAAAAGTGGCTTGTCTTGGGCTAAAGATGAAACTTATGAGTCAAAAAAGATAAATCTGCATAGATCGTGATTGGTTACAAAAAATTATACTTTTAAATAGAGCAAAAAATGATTCGGATTTGAGTCATAAAAACTGCAACAGCTTGTTTTCTAAATAGGAATTTGATGGTTTAAAGTGCAAATGCGTATGTTTCTCATTTTTATTTTATAAAAATCATAAACTTACATAATTTTTGCTTTGCATTGGTGGTTCATTTTGCCCATAATATTAAAAAAAGGGTATGGAGTATTTGAAATGCGTGGCAATCCAGAAGTCGTAGACTATCTAAATATGTTGATCGGTGGCGAACTGGCTGCTCGTGATCAATATCTCATTCATTCTCGTATGTATGAAGATTGGGGTTTAACTAAAATTTTTGAACGTATCGATCATGAAATGCAAGAAGAAGCAGCGCATGCTGATTCAATTATTCGCCGTGTCCTATTTTTAGAAGGCACACCGAATATGAATCGTGATGATATTGAAACAGGCGAAGATGTGGTGAGCTGCTTAAAAGCAGATTTAAAACTGGAATATCATGTCCGTGATAAACTTGCGCAAGGTGTGAAACTCTGCGAAGAAAAAGGTGATTACGTGACGCGTGATATGCTTCGTCAGCAAATGTCAGATACTGAAGAAGATCATACCTATTGGTTAGAAAAACAAATTCGTTTGATTGAATTGATTGGTTTACAAAACTATATTCAATCACAAATGTAAAATTTTAATTTTACATAAAAAAAGCTCAGTTTTTACTGGGCTTTTTTTGTTGGTGCTATGAATGGTTACAACCGTGATTTAAATGATGAGTGATTTAAAATTATTTTTTAGAAAACTTTTGAATATCTGCTAAAACCTGAGCGGCATGGGACTGTGTGTTTACACTGTTGTAGTGATAAACAATGGTTCCTTTCGGATCAATTAAAAAGCTCTCTCGTTTTGCTATTTTAGTCACCCCTAAATTTCGCACAATACCGAATTGATTGGCCAATTGGTGCTTATTGTCTGCCAAAATAGGAAATGGTAAGCCTAATTTTTCGGAAAATTTTTGATGCGATTGCACATCATCTAAACTGACGCCAAGAACAACGGCATTACTTTTTAAAAACTGTGGATACAGTGCTTTAAATTGATTGGCTTCTTGAGTACAGCCGGGTGAATTATCTTTTGGGTAAAAATAAAGCACCACCCATTTGCCTTTATATTGGCTCAATTCATGCCATTTTTGATTTTGATCCTGTAATTTAAACATCGGTGCAGGCTTGCCAACCCATTGCTTTTGTTGAGTATCAGTTTTGGTAAAAATAGAGTTTTCCGCATGGCTTAAAGTGGAAAACCCAACAGATGTGCTGATACAAACCAAGCCAATGCCAAAGAATTTTATATAGTTCATATCGTTTACTTTTTATTAGACGTGAACTCAGTTTAGCAGAGTTTAGAATGGTGCAGTGCTGGAAATTGCTCAGGTTTTTTGCATGAAGCAGGTATGTTATAAAGATGAATCAAAATTATAAAATAAGAGCAACGTATGGATGTTGGTGCGGTATTAATCAAATTAAAGCCTGCTACTTTGGATCATGTTGAAGCATGGAAAAAAGAACTGAATGAGCGTAAAGCTGAAGCGATAGAAACACTTCGGGCAGAAGGTGTGCATGTGGAATCGTGGTTTCACTTGGAATTAGACGGTCAAGATTATTTGTTAGCTTATATGCGGGCGGATGATATTGCACAAGCTCAGCAAATCGGTCGAAATAGTCATTTCCCGATTGATCAGGTACATAAGCAATTTAAAAATAATTGGGCCGAAGTTTTTCCGGCAAAGTTATTGCTAGATTTGGAAAATAATGCTTAGTTTATATTTTTTAATTTGGGGCTGATTGTGAAACAACGTATTTTACTGATTACAGGCTGGGGTGGGGGCACGAATCTCCTTCATTCATTACAACAGGCTTTACAACAGCAGGGTCATCAAGTTGAGCTGATCAATATCTTTAATGCTTTTGATCAAGATGTTTTGCAACACAAGGCTGAATGGGCGCGTCAATTTGATGTGATCATTGGGTGGTCTTTAGGTGGGCAGCTTGCCAGTCTTTTGGTGGATGAAATTGAACAACACTATACTGAACAAAAAATTTTAATCACTTTGGCATCGAATCCTTGTTTTGTCGCCAATGACAGCTGGCAAACAGCTATGCCACCACAGACTTTTCAAGTGTTTAAACAGTCCTTTGAACAGGATGCAGTTGCAACACTGAAAAAATTTGGCTATATGGTTTGTCAGGGTGTAGAAAGTAGCAAAAAAGACTTCATCACCTTACAAAGTTTAATTCAGCCACAACAGTTTGATTTACTTAAACAGGGTTTGGAATTGCTGGAAAATTTAAATATTGTCGATATATTAAAAAATTATCAGGGCAAGCAGTATCATATTTTTGCACAGCAGGATGCCTTAGTTGATTGCAAAGTTGTGCAAAATTTCCAACAATTCGACGCAAAATTTTTGCAGGTAGAGCTTATTCAAGGTTCACATGGTTGTCCTGTCTTTAAAGCTGAACTCATAACTGACAAAATCTGCCAATATTTACAGAAAATGAATTAAACATGCTGATAAGTGGCAAATATCGCAATTTATTTTTTATCTGTGCGGGTTTAAGATCGACAAAATAGATTTTTGCTGTAGCTGTGGAGTTAAGGATGACTGAATTAAATGATCTGCAATTTGATCTTGAACACATCTGGCATCCCTATACCTCCATGACCAAGCCTTTACCGACCTTTAAGGTAAAACAGGCTCAGGGTGCAACCATTGAGCTTGAAGATGGTCGTCAGTTGATTGATGGAATGTCATCTTGGTGGTGTGCCATTCACGGTTATAACCATCCAGAATTGAATCAGGCGGTAACCGATCAATTAAACAAGATGTCGCATATTATGTTTGGTGGTTTCACCCATGAACCTGCCATTGAACTGGGTAAATTGCTGCTCCAAATAACTCCGCCCAGTTTAGACAAAATTTTCTATGCCGATTCAGGCTCTGTAGCGGTAGAAGTGGCTTTAAAAATGGCCGTGCAATACTGGGTTTCGAAAAATGGATCATCGCAAGAGAAAAAAGAAAAGACCAACTTTGTCACACCACGTTCGGGCTACCACGGGGATACATGGAATGCCATGTCCGTCTGTGATCCTGTGACGGGCATGCATCAGATTTTTGGTTCAAGTTTACCAAATCGTATTTTTGTACCTGCACCGCAAGTCGGTTTTTATGATGAGTGGGATCAGGCCGATATTGCCGAACTGGAACAGACTTTGGCTGAACATCACCAAAGCATTGCGGGACTCATTTTAGAGCCGATTGTGCAAGGTGCAGGCGGCATGCGTTTTTACCATCCTGAATATTTGCGTCAAGCCAAATTACTCTGTGAAAAATACAATATCTTGCTGATTTTTGATGAAATTGCGACAGGTTTTGGGCGCACAGGTAAAATGTTTGCATGGGAACATGCCCAAGTTGAACCTGACATTATGTGTATTGGTAAGGGTTTAACGGGCGGTTATATGACGCTTTCCGCCACCTTAACCAGTAAAAAAGTCGCAGAAATCATTAGTCAGGGTGAGGCAGGCGTGTTTATGCATGGCCCCACTTTTATGGCGAATCCTTTGGCATGTGCTGTAGCAGTCAAAAGTACCCAAGTGTTATTGGCGCAAGACTGGCAAGCCAATATTCAGCGTATTAAACAACAATTATCCACGCATTTACAACCCTTATCACAGCTAGAATATGTACGGGATGTGCGTATTTTGGGTGCAATTGGCGTGGTGGAACTGACATTTAATGTCGATATGAAAACCTTACAACAAGAATTCGTACGTCGCGGCATTTGGATCCGTCCATTCGGAAAATTGGTCTATGTGATGCCGCCGTACATCATCACGGAAAATGAACTTAAAACATTATTACAGCAATTGGTTGAAGTGGTTGAACAGATGGAGCATTCAGCATGAGTCAACTTGAGCAACATTTGGATCATTATGCAGCGCAACTTGAGCAATTAAAACAACAAGGTAATTTACGTCAATTCACTTCGAATATTCAGCACGGTCGCACGATTCAAATTAGCGGTCAAAGCATGCTGAATCTGAGTTCGAATGATTATTTAGGCTTAGCTGCTGATCTTGCTTTACGTGAACAATTTTTCGATCAAACGCCAAATGATTTACGTATCATGAGTTCATCCTCATCGCGTTTATTGACAGGTAATTTTCCTGCATATGAACAGCTTGAAGCAAGTTTAAGTCAGGCATTTTATGGACGATCAGCGCTGTTATTTAACAGTGGTTATCACATGAATATTGGTATTTTACCTGCATTGAGTGATGCAAGAACCTTGATTCTTGCAGATAAACTGATTCATGCCAGCATGATTGATGGCATTCGTTTGTCGTCGGCTAAATATGTGCGTTATCGTCATAATGACTTGGGACATTTAAGCCAACTTTTACAAAAGTATCATATCGATGAAAGCTTTGATCGCATTATTGTGGTGACTGAATCCATCTTTAGTATGGATGGTGATGAGACTGATTTAGCTGAATTGGTACGGATTAAGCAGCAATTTAGCAAAGTCATGCTCTATGTCGATGAAGCACATGCGATCGGTGTGCGTGGCGAGCGCGGTTTGGGCTGTGCTGAACAATATGGCGTGATCGATGAGATTGATTTTTTGGTTGGCACTTTTGGTAAAGCTTTAGCTTCCGTTGGTGGCTATTTGATTTGTCATGCCGTCATTCGTGATTATTTGATTAATAGCATGCGACCGCTTATTTTTAGTACTGCACAACCCCCCATTTGTATGGCGTGGACAAATTTTATTTTCCAAAAAGTTTTAGGCTTGAATCAGCAGCGTCAGCATTTACAACAGATCAGTCAGTATTTACAGCAAGCGGTACAAAGCAAAGGTTTTGATTGCCCATCGACCTCGCATATTGTGCCTGTGATTATGGGTGAATCGCAAAAAACAGTGAATAAAGCCAAAGTCTTACAACAGCAAGGTTTTTATATTATGCCTGTACGCCCCCCGACAGTGCCGCAGCATGGCTCACGTTTGCGAATTTGCTTAACTTCGCAACTGAATCAGGCTGATTTGGATCAGTTGGTTGCGTTGTTGTGAGTACTTTGCTGTGAGTGATGTATTGTGAAAAACCTCAATATTGATAAAGCCCAAGTCGCTCAGCGTTTTGAAAAGGCGGGACAAAGCTATACGCAGCATGCCGTGGTGCAAAAGCAGATTTGTCAGCATCTTATTCAATTGATGCAGAATGACTTGCCAAAAAAAAAGCTTGATCGTGTCTTTGAAATTGGTTGTGGTTCGGGTAATTTAAGTCATTTGTTGATGCAGAATTTTCAGTTCAATCAATTAATTTTGAATGATTTATATTCTGAAGTTCAGCAACATTTTTCTGAATCCAAGCAACTACAATGGCTCATTGGTGATATTGAACAGTTGCAATTTCCCCAAGATTTAGACCTGATTGTTTCTAGTTCTGCGTTGCAGTGGATGGTTGATTTAGAGGCGATTTTTAATCAATGTTCAAATGCTTTAATCGGAGAGGGCTATTTTTGTTTCTCAATTTTTGGACAGCAAAATCTTAAAGAAATTAAAGCATTAACAGGGCAGGGTTTGGATTATTTGAGTCTTGACGCGATTCAGGAAAAACTGCTTGTTCAGGGCTTTGATATTGTTCATTTATCGGAAAATATCGAAACTTTAGCTTTTGAGCATCCTAAACACGTTTTACAGCATTTAAAAGCTACAGGTGTCACGGCAACAGCATCCAAGCATCGTTGGACAAAACAGTCGTTACAGCAGTTTTATTTAGATTATCAACAATTTTCAAATGTGGATTCGCTGGGGCAAATAACCTATTGCCTAAGCTATCATCCTATTTATTGTATTGCACGGAGAAAGCCATGAGCGCACCTGTATATTTTATCAGTGGTATTGATACAGGCATTGGCAAGACCTACACGACGGGGTATTTGGCAAAGTTATGGAATGAGCAGGGGCAAAAAACCATTACCCAAAAGCTGATTCAAACGGGTAATGTTGATATTTCTGAAGATATTGAACAGCACCGTGAAATTATGGGCATGGGCTGGTTTGCTGAAGATCACAGCAAACTGACCATGCCTGAGATTTTTAGCTATCCGGCATCGCCACATTTAGCCACCCAGATTGATGGTCGTGAAATTGATTTTCAAAAAATTGCCGATGCAACGCAACAGCTGGCTGAAAAATATGATCTGGTGTTGCTTGAAGGTGCTGGTGGTTTGATGGTGCCTTTAACCACAGATTTACTGACCATTGATTATATTGCTGAGAAAAAATTCCCTGTGATTTTGGTCAGTTCAGGGCGTTTAGGCAGTATTAATCATACCCTTTTAAGTCTGGAAGCGCTTAAAATTCGTGGTTTAGCGTTGTATGCTTTGGCCTATAACTTAAATGATGAATCGCAAGATGCGCTAATTTCTCAAGATACAGCAGCCTATTTAAAGGCGTATTTAGTGAAGCATTTTCCAAAAGCATTGTGGATTGATATTCCAGTCCTTTAAAATTTTTCCGCTTTTTTTGAGCTAAAAAAGCGAAAGGTATAAAAAAGCCACTCATTTGAGTGGCTTTTCTTTAAAGCGATTTAAGCATTAAAACTTCTTAAAGCCTTTATTGATACCAAAAGGTTTGCGTGGAGCAAATTTGTTTTCACCGCGGTTTTCGTTAGCCATCGTGTTACCGTTACGATCATTGTTAACACGATTGCCACGGTTGTCGTTACGTGGTTCTGAACGATCAGTACGTTGCTCTGAACGATCATTTCGGCTGTTAAAACGCTTGTCGCCAGTGCTTTCTGTGCGAACAGGACGATTATTGAAACGGTTGTCGCCAGTGCTTTCTGTGCGAACAGGACGATTATTAAAACGGTTGTCACTGCGCTGATCAGGACGCGCATTTTCAGTGCCAGTTTGGCGCTGGTCACGGCGTTGTTCAGGTTGTTGCGCTTCACCTTCACTGTCACGACGTTGTTGGCGTAAGTAGCCACCACGACGTGCAGCCAGTGGTTTGTCTTGCATACGTTCGTTACGGCGTTTTGCCATACCGAAAAGACCGGTGCCTTGACGTGGTTTTAACTCAACAGATTTGGTGAGGTTGTCGATATCGTTTTTATCCAGTTCCATCCAACGACCCGTACGAAGTTCGCGAGGAAGAATCACCGTGCCGTAACGAGTACGAAGCAAACGACTGACTTTTAAACCTTGAGATTCGAAAATACGACGAACTTCGCGGTTACGACCTTCTTTAACCACCACTTGATACCAACGGTTAATCCCTTCACCACCAATTTCAGAGAATGATTCAAACTTAGCTGGACCATCATCCAGAACAACGCCTTCAGTCATGTTCTTTTTGAGTTGAGGTGTGACTTCACCCATCACACGTACAGCATATTCACGTTCAATTTCATTTGATGGATGCATCAAACGATTCGCCAACTCACCATCATTTGTGAAAAGTAAAAGACCGGTTGAGTTAATATCGAGACGACCGACCATCACCCAGCGATCACCAGGAATAGATGGAAGTTGTTCGAATACAGTCGGACGAGACTCAGGGTCATTACGTGAACAGATTTCACCTTCTGGTTTGTAGTAAATGATCACACGACGACGAATTTCATCTTCAATTTGGAATTGGACTTTACGACCATCGATGCGAAGCTCATCAGTTGGTTCAATGCGTTCACCGACTTGGGCAACACGTCCGTTGATACTGACGCGACCTGCGGCAATGACTTCTTCCATATAACGGCGAGAACCCAAACCAACACGTGCAAGCACCTTTTGTAATTTTTCACTCATGACAGCATAACCTTAGAAATTATCATCAACAGTTCACCTATTTATGACTTCGGTGCGTGAGCATCGAGAACCATAAAAGCTTCCTTGGCATCCTGTAGGGGAGGCAGCTGACCTAAAGATGCTAGGCCAAATGCATTTAAAAATTGTGGCGTTGTAACTAACAACGCAGGTCTTCCCGGAAGCTCTCTGAAACCAGATTCTTTAATCCAGTTCCAATCAAACAATGATCTTAATATTTGACTATTGTTTGAAACTCCACGAATTTGTTCAATATCTGCTCGGGTTACCGGTTGATGATAAGCAATCACAGCCATGGTTTCGAGCATTGTTGGCGATAAGCGAGTTGGTCGCTCTGGCCAAACTTGAGTAATGATATTGCGATATTTGGCACGAACTTGAAAACGGAAACCTTCAGCAGTTTCAATAAGTTCGATTGATCTGCCATGCTGTAGCATAGCCAGTTGTTGTAAGAGCTGACGCAATTCTGGTTTGCTATATTGATTTTGTAATGCTTCTTTTAAGCGTGCAAGCGAAACAGCGGTTTCACTGGCAAAAATAATCGCTTCGAGTTGCATTAAAATTTCATGTTGATTGTCAGCAACAGACAGCGGCACGGTTTGCTGATCAGTCATACCCGCACTCCTTGAATCGCTAAAGGCGCTTCAATTCCTGTTGCAATAATATGGACTTTTTGTTGTCGTGTCAGTTCAAGAATTGCCATAAACGTCACGACCATGCCCATACGACCTTGGCTTGGTTTCAGTAAAGCATTAAAATGTAAAACTTCACCAGAGCGTAACTTATATTCAATAAAAGCGATGCGTTCTTCTAGCAGCACAGCTTCTTGTTGAATTTGGTGAATGATCGGTTCTGGTCGATTAAACACACAAAATAAGGCATCACGTAACAGACCGACATCATAGCCTTCGTTGTTTTGTGCCACTTGACCAAGGCTGATATGGGCTGCGAATGTATCACGTTCTAGAATGGGCAGTTGACCCAGACGTTCAGCGGCTTGTTTTACGCGTAAATAGGTTTCAAGGCGGTCAATTAATGCCTGTTTTGGATCTTTTTCAATCACAATGGATGACGTTGCTTTTGGAAGTAAAAGCCGAGATTTAAGATCGGCCAATAATGCTGCCATCACCATATAATCCGCAGTCAGTTCAATATTGAGTGACTTCATTGCATCCATATAAGACAAATACTGTGCTGCAATCGGAGCAATATCAAGTTGTAATAGGTCGAAACCACTTTTTTGAATCAGATAAATTAAAAAGTCGAGTGGTCCTTCGAAATGTTCTAAAAGAATTTCAAATGCAGCTGGAGGAATGTATAAATCCTCAGGAATCGATTCTTGCCACTCATCCAGAACACGGATGTGTGAAGTTTGCTCCATAGGATCATGGATGGGTTGATTCATTACAGTTATAGGCCACGCGAATTTTCAAAGGCATGAAGATGCTATTTCGGATCAGCTTTCAGGATGGATAAGTATGATGAGAAAAAGCACAGAATTAATTTGCGTAGTCTAAAGGAAAACACGCTTCAAATAAATTACCAAATCAAACAAAAGACAAAAAAACCTGAAAATAAATAGGGAATATTTATTGAAATGACAATCACCAATACGATGTCATTGTTAGATATGTGTTTTTTACTGGCGTAAAAGAATTTTTTTGCGCAATATAAAATCAAGAAAATACGTTGTGATTGCATATGAAAAATTATCTAAAAGCACAAGAAAATGAATATGGGCAAATTATTGGAATTCCTGTATCCAATCCTTTGCCCGTCCATCTTTTAGTAGAAAATCTATATGGAAAAAGTGTCACATTGCATTATTTATCTGCAACGACGCTGAGCGAAGAGCGTGTTAAACAAATTTGGCAGTGTGTAAAAACCGAAGTGGATCGTAGTTGTTGGACATATTTGCCTTATTCAGGTTTTAAAACCGTAGATGAATTACAAATCGCTTTAGAAAGTTGTTTTGGCTTTAAGGGAACCACGTATTATTTAATTGAAGTGAATCACACGATTGTGGGATGGGTAGGCTTAATGAATCAACGTCCTATGGATCATGCCATAGAAATTGGTAATGTTTATTTCTCACATCAAATGAAGCAGTCTACGGCATCGACAGAAGTGATCTATTTATTATTACAGGCTTGTTTTAAGCAGGGTTTTCGCCGTGTGGAATGGAAGTGTGATGAATTGAATCAGCCTTCAAAACGAGCCGCTTTACGTTTGGGCTTTCAGTATGAAGGGACTTTTCGCCAAGATCGTATAGCGAAAGGTCGAAATCGCAATACGGCATGGTTTTCAATTTTGGATGA
>OFRD01000792.1_pt1 | contig 11664 bp, 6 predicted proteins | sample 1543041 | NCBI WGS metagenome assembly OFRD01 (sample SAMN07774234, study PRJEB24372) | wastewater metagenome | isolation source: Exp Tend CN 100WW | collected 2016-02
AGGCGGCATCATGGGCACATTGCTGAGCAGCACCGTGTGAAACTCCGTTGCAATTTCCAAGTAATCATTTTGTGAGCGCGGCCCACCACAAAGGGTTCTGAAGTCAAACCACACCACGCCCCCTGCTCGCCTTCTTGAAACGATTTCTCGGGCTTCAATGTGCAAAACAGGATCTTCATCTTGGCTGCTGACAAGCTTGTTGAAAGCATCGGTCATGGCGTTGTCGGCCTCGTCACCCGAGGGGCAATGGTAGAGCTTGACCATTTCTAAGGTGCGGCGGCGATAGTCTGTGCCGTTGTCGACATTCAATACCTCCATGCGCTGATTGAGCAGCGCAATGGCGGGTAGCAAGCGGTCACGGTGCAAACCATCTGGGTACAAGTTGTCGGGCTTGAAGTTGGAAGTGGTGACGAAGCTCACGCCATTTTCAAACAATGACACCAACAGGCGGTGTAAGATCATGGCATCGGTAATGTCGGCCACATGAAACTCGTCAAAGCAAATGAGTTGATAGCGCTTGGCCATCCGTTTGCCCAACTCTTGCAGCGGATTAACCGTGCCTTGCATTAAAACCATCTCACGGTGCACTTCGCGCATGAACTCATGGAAGTGCAAACGTGTTTTGTCCTTGACCGGCACAGCGTTGTAAAAACAGTCCATCAAGAAACTTTTGCCACGACCTACACCACCAAACATGTAAACACCGCGCGGCAACACCGGTTTCTTTTTCAAAAAACGAAAGGGGCTTTTGATGCTCTCTTGGTAAGCCGCCCATTCTTGTGCGCAGCGCTCTAGGGCCTCTACTGCTCTGAGCTGCGCAGGGTCAGCCTCATAGCCTCTGCTTAGAAGTTCTTGGTCGTAGGCTAAACTAACGGACATGGATCGTATGCTCTTGAAAAATACTGAGAACAAAGGTTCTTTAAAATGAGAAAACCCGAGACGGGCTCGGGCTTCATAGTTTAACGAGACTTCAAAAAACTTAGAAGTTCAAGGTCCGTTTGTCCACTGCCAAGGCAGCTTCTTTGGTGGCTTCGCTGAGCGACGGGTGTGCATGGCAGATACGGGCAATGTCCTCTGCGCTGGCGCGGAATTCCATGGCCACAACGGCTTCAGCAATGAGCTCGCTGGCCATGGGGCCCACGATGTGAACACCCAAAATCTCATCTGTGGTGGCATCGGCCAAGAACTTCACCATGCCGGTGGTATCACCCAAGGCACGGGCACGCCCATTGGCCAAGAACGGGAAGGTGCCCGCTTTGTAAGCCACGCCATCGGCCTTGAGTTGCTGCTCGGTGCGGCCCACCCAAGCGATCTCGGGGCTGGTGTAAATCACCCAAGGAATGGTGTTGAAGTTGACATGACCGTGCTGACCGGCAATGCGCTCGGCCACGGCAACGCCCTCTTCTTCCGCCTTGTGCGCCAGCATCGGGCCACGCACCACGTCGCCCACTGCCCAGACACCGGGCAGGTTGGAACGGCATTCGGCATCGACCACAATCGCACCGCGCTCGTCCAGCGCCAGGCCCACGGCTTCGGCATTCAAACCAATAGTGTTAGGCACGCGGCCAATCGACACGATCAGCTTGTCCACTTCCAGCGTCTGGGCTTCGCCCTTGGCATTGGTCCAGGCCACGCTCACGCCCTTTTTGCTCTTCTTGATCTCGCCGACTTTGACGCCGAGTTCAACTTTGAGACCCTGCTTGACAAACGCCTTGTGCGCTTCTTTGGCGATCTGCTCGTCCACGGCACCCAGGAATGTAGGCAAGCCTTCCAGAATGGTGACGTCAGAGCCCAGACGGCGCCAGACGGAACCCATTTCCAGACCAATGACACCGGAACCAATCAGGCCCAGCTTTTTCGGCATGGCGCCGATGCGCAGCGCGCCGTCGTTGGAGAGGATGGTTTCTTCGTCAAACGGTGTACCGGGCAACGCGCGGGCGTTGGAGCCGGTTGCCAGCACGATTTGCTTGCCGACCAGGCTTTCTTCCGTCGCGCCAGTCACCTTGAGTTCGTAACCGCCTTCAACCGCTTTCACGAACGAGCCGCGACCGTGGAAGAAAGCCACCTTGTTTTTCTTCAGCAGGTACTGAATGCCGTCGTTGTTCTGCTTGACGACCACGTCCTTGCGCGCCACCATTTTGGCCACGTCCATGCTCACATTCGACACCGAAATGCCGTGCTCGGCAAAGTGGTGGTTGGCGTGGTCAAAGTGCTCGGACGACTGCAGCAGCGCCTTGGACGGAATGCAACCGACATTGGTGCAAGTGCCGCCCAGCGCGGGGCCGCCTTTGGCGTTCTTCCACTCGTCGATACAGGCCACGTTCATGCCCAGTTGCGCAGCACGGATAGCTGCAATATAGCCACCAGGGCCACCACCGATGACGATCACGTCGAATTGTTTGCTCATGAGAATTCCTTCAATTTGGTTGTAGAAAAACCCACCGACGGGAGGGACTCAGGCGTCCGTCCCCATGGGTGGGTCGATCAGGCTTTGGATTTAGATGTCGAACAACAGGCGAGCTGGGTCTTCCAGCGCTTCCTTCATCGCCACCAAACCGAGCACGGCTTCGCGGCCGTCGATGATGCGGTGGTCATAGCTCATGGCCAGGTAGTTGATGGGTTGCACCACGATTTGGCCGTTCACCACCATGGCACGGTCTTTGGTCGCGTGAACGCCCAAAATAGCCGACTGAGGTGGGTTGATGATGGGGGTTGACAGCATGGAGCCGAAGGTGCCGCCATTGGAGATGGAGAAGGTACCACCGGTCATATCGTCCATCGTGATCTTGCCTTCACGGGCTTTGGCACCGTATTCAGCAATCTTCTTCTCGATGTCGGCAAAGCTCATTTGATCCGCATTGCGCAGGATGGGCACCACCAGACCCCGTGGCGAGCCAACCGCGATACCGATGTCAAAGTAGCCGTGGTACACGATGTCGTTGCCGTCCACCGACGCGTTCAAGACAGGGAACTTCTTCAGGGCATGCACAGCGGCCTTGACGAAGAAGCTCATGAAGCCGATTTTGATGCCATGCTCTTTCTCGAACTTGTCCTGGAAGCGCTTGCGCATTTCCATCACGGGGCCCATGTTGACTTCATTGAAAGTCGTCAAAATGGCGTTGGTGGACTGCGACATCAACAAACGCTCGGCCACGCGGGCACGCAGACGGCTCATCGGCACGCGCTGCTCAGGACGCTCACCCAGGGCCACGGCGGCGGTTGCCACTTGAGGCAAGGCAGCGAGAGGCGCTTTGACGGGCATCTGAACCACTTTAGGTGCAGCCACAGCAGCCAGCACATCACCCTTGGTCACGCGACCATCTTTGCCAGTCCCGGCGACGGAACCCGCTGCGAGCTGGTTGTCAGCCATCAACTTGGCTGCAGCGGGCATGGCCACGCCAGCCATCGAAGTGCCAGCAACGGCAGGAGCTGTGGCCACGGAAGTCGCAACGGCGGTAGGGGCGGCTGCAGCGGCGGAGGTCGTGGCAGCGGCTTTGGCTTCGGTATCAATACGGGCGATCAACTGCTCAGCACCCACGGTGGCGCCATCAGCGACCAGCAATTCAACCAGCACGCCGGCAGCGGGTGCGGGCACTTCCATCACGACCTTGTCGGTTTCGACTTCGATCAGTGTTTCGTCGATCGCCACCGCGTCGCCGACTTTTTTCTTCCACTGCAACAAGGTGGCTTCGGCCACGGATTCAGACAACTGGGGGACTTTAACTTCTACGATAGCCATATCAATCTTTCGGTGTTTGTTTTTCAAAGTTTGCGGGGCAGATTTTTCGGTCTGCCCCCAACTGATCAAGACAGTGCTTATTTGGTCAGCACAAAGCCTTTGAGCTTGCTGAACGCGCCTTCAACCAAGGCTTTTTGCTGCTCTTGGTGCAGGTGCGAGTAACCCACGGCAGGCGAGGCCGAAGCCGCACGACCCGAGTAGCCCAGCTTTTGGCCTTCAACCATGTTTTCATGGATGTAATGCTGCACGAAGAACCAGGCACCCTGGTTTTGCGGCTCATCCTGGCACCACACGATGTCAGTCGCATTGGGGTACTTCTTGAGCTCGGTGGCAAACGCTTTGTGCGGGAAGGGGTACAGCTGTTCAACGCGAATGATCGCGACGTCGTCCGCACCCTTTTCTTCGCGCTTTTTCACCAAGTCGTAGTACACCTTGCCTGAGCAGGCCACTACGCGCTTGACCTTGTCCGCCTTGAGCGCTTTGCTCTCGGGGATCACGGTCTGGAAGCAGCCTTTGGTGAACTCGGATAACGGCGATGCCGCGTCCTTGTTGCGCAACAGCGACTTGGGCGTGAAGATGATGAGCGGCTTGCGCAGGTTACGCACCATCTGGCGACGCAGCACATGGAAAATCTGGCTGGCCGTGGTCGGCTGCACGATCTGCATGTTGGTGTCGGCTGACAGTTGCATGAAACGCTCCAGACGCGCCGAGCTGTGCTCAGGACCCTGGCCTTCGTAGCCGTGCGGCAGCATCATCGTGATGCCGTTGACACGGCCCCACTTGACTTCACCGGAGGCGATGAACTGGTCAATCACCACTTGCGCACCGTTGGCGAAATCGCCGAACTGGGCTTCCCAGATCACCATGGTGTTGGGATCCGTGGCGGCGTAACCGTATTCAAAGCCCAGCACCGCTTCTTCCGACAGGATGGAGTCGATGACGACGAACGGGGACTGGCCCTCTGCCACATTTTGCAAAGGCACATAAGTGCCGGTATCCCACTTTTCACGCTTTTGGTCGTGAATCACGGCATGACGGTGCGTGAACGTGCCACGGCCACAGTCTTCGCCCGACAAACGAACCGGGTAACCGCTGGCCACCAGCGAAGCGAAAGCCATGTGCTCGCCCATGCCCCAGTCCACCGGCACATCACCACGCCCCATGGCAGCACGGTCGTCATAGACCTTGCGAACCAGTTGGTGCGGTGTCACGCTTTCAGGAATGGTCGTGATTTTCTCAGCCAGACGTTTCCACTCGGCCATGGGAATCGACGTATCACCCGCATCCGTCCACTTCTTGCCCAGGAAAGGCGTCCAATCAATCGCGTACTTGCTCTTGAAGTTGCTCAGCACCGGATCGACCGTGTGCTTGCCCGAGTCCATCGCCGCGCGATAGGCTTTGGCCATATCGTCGCCCAGGGTCTCGCCCAGACCTTGAGCTGCCAGCTTGTCGGCGTACATCTTGCGCGTACCGGGGTGCGCAGCAATCTTTTTGTACATCAGCGGCTGCGTCAGCGCGGGGGTATCTTGCTCGTTGTGGCCCAACTTGCGGAAACAGGTGATGTCCAGCACCACGTCCTGGCGGAATTCCATGCGGAACTCAAGCGCCAATTGCGTCGCCAGCACCACGGCTTCAGGATCGTCGCCATTGATGTGCAACACCGGCGCCTCAACCATCTTGACGATGTCGGTGCAATACACGGAAGAGCGCATGTCACGCGGATCCGAGGTGGTGAAGCCGATCTGGTTGTTGATGATGATGTGAACCGTGCCGCCGGTGGTGTAACCACGGGTCTGCGCCAGACACAGAGTTTCCTGATTAACGCCCTGGCCGCCGAAAGCGGAGTCCCCATGCACCAGCACGGGCAAGACTTGCTTGCCAAAGGGATCAGCACGACGATCCATCCGGGCCCGCACCGAGCCTTCAACCACAGGGTTGACGATTTCCAGGTGGGACGGGTTGAATGCCAGGCTCAAATGCACCGGGCCGCCGGGAGTGGAGACATCCGAGCTGAAGCCCTGGTGGTATTTCACGTCGCCACTTGGCAAATCTTCGGGTGCGGTGTGGTCAAACTCGGCGAACAGATCCGCAGGCATCTTGCCCAGGGTGTTGACCAGCACGTTCAGACGGCCACGGTGGGCCATACCAATCACAATTTCTTGCACGCCCTTGGAACCAGCCGATTGAATCAGCTCATGCATGGCGGCAATGAAGCTCTCGCCACCTTCGAGCGAGAAGCGCTTCTGGCCTACATATTTGGTGTGCAGGAAACGCTCCAAACCTTCGGCTGCGGTCAGGCGATCCAGAATCTGTTTCTTCTTTTCACCATCAAAGCTGGGCTTGCTGCGAATCGTTTCCAGCTTTTGTTGCCACCAGCGCTTTTGATTCTGGTCGCTGGTGTACATGTACTCAACGCCCAAAGTGCCGCAGTAGGTCTCACGCAGAGCATTCATCAGCTCGCGCAAAGACATGGAATCTTTGCCGAAGAAAGTATTGCTGGTGTTGAAAACCGTTTCCTGGTCAGCATCGCCGAAGCCATAGAAAGAGGGGTCAAGTTCAGGAATGTGCGCGCGCTCGGTGCGCTTCAAGGGATCCAGATCGGCCCAGCGCTGACCGACATTGCGGTAGGCGGCAATCAACTGTTGCACGGCGGTGCGCTTGCGCCCCATCTCGGCATCCACATTGGCCACGACCACTTTGGTACCACCGCGTTTGGCACGCTCGGCAAAGGCATTGATCACGGGCTGATGCGCAACGTCTTTGGCATTGGAGCCATCAACAGCAGGTACATGCTGCAAAGCATCGAAATAATCGCGCCAGGAATCGGTCACACTGGCTGGATTGGCCAGGTAGTTTTCATACATCTCTTCGACGTAGGGGGCATTTCCACCAAAAAGGTAGGTATTGGCCTGATAGGCGCTATGAACCGACGAAGTCGGGTTCGCCGCATTGGACGTTGTCTCACTCATTTTCCGCTGACCTCCGTTTCCCTTTAGGAAACATTAGCTGGTTAAGGCTGATTGTTGATTAACCTTCCGCGTCACGGCTGAACCGGTTGGCGGATGCGACTGTGGCATGGAAGGGCCGAGTAACACCCACGATTGTGCCACTAAACGTGGCACACCCCGGAACTCGCGAGACAACTAAGCCGTCAATAAATCCTTGATTTGCTGTAGCGCAGCCGGGTCATCCATCGTGGTCAAGTCGCCTGGATCACGCCCTTCACACACCGCTTGCACCGCCCGGCGCAGCAACTTGCCACTGCGGGTTTTCGGCAAAGTGGTCACAAACCGCACGCGCGCGGGCCGGGCCACGGCACCCAAGTCGTTGTCCACCAGCTTCATGATTTCAGCTTCCAGCTTGAGGCAGGCAGCGTCATCGGTCAGCAGACTCGCATCCTTGACCACCGCAAAAGCCATGGCAACCTGCCCCTTGAGCTGATCCGCCACACCCACCACCGCCACCTCGGCGATATTGGGATGGGCCGAAATGCTTTCTTCTATTTCGCGGGTGCCCAGACGGTGCCCCGCCACGTTGATCACATCGTCGGTGCGCCCCAGAATGAAGAAATAGCCATCTTCATCGCGAATGCCCCAGTCGAAGGTGCTGTAAATCAGCTTGCCCGGCACACTGGACCAATAGGTCTTGACGAAGCGCTCGTCATCCCCCCAAATCGTCTGCAGACAGCCCGGTGGCAGCGGCCCCTCCACCGCGACCACGCCTTTTTGATTCGGCCCGGTCAACTCCTCGCCGGTCTGGTCATCCAGCAGCTTGACATCAAAACCATAGACCGCCTTGCCGGGTGAACCGAACTTGCTGTCCGCCTGCTCGACGCCATTGCACAAGGAAAGAATCGGCCAGCCAGTCTCGGTCTGCCAGTAGTTGTCGATGATTGGCTTGCCCAGACTCTCGCTGATCCACTTCGCCGTCGGCTCGTCCAGCGGTTCACCCGCCAGAAACAGGGCGCGCAGGCTGGAGAGATCGTATTTGGCAAGCAAGGCCGGATCCTGCTTCTTCAGCACCCGCACGGCGGTCGGCGCACTGAACATCACGGTGACTTTGTACTTCTCCACCAAACTCCACCAGATGCCACCATCCGGGCGCGTTGGCAGGCCTTCGTACATGATGGTTGCCATGCCCGCAATCAGCGGCCCATAGATGATGTAGCTGTGGCCCACCACCCAGCCGATGTCGCTGGTCGAAAAATAGGTTTCACCCGCATTGCCGCCATAGATGTGCTTCATGCTGGCCGCCAGCGCGACGGCGTAACCGCCTGTGTCGCGCTGCACGCCTTTGGGCTTGCCGGTGGTGCCGCTGGTGTAAAGCGTGTAGCTGGGGTGCGTGGCATCCACCCACTCGCACTCCACCACGGAATCCAGGTGTTTTTGCCGCAGAGCCCCCCACAAATGGTCACGACCCGCTACCAGATTCATAGCACTCAAGCCACGATCCACCAAGAGCACCGCATCAGGCTTATGCATGGAGAGGCGAATCGCCTCGTCCAGCAGCGGCTTGTAAGGCACCGCCTTGCCCCCGCGTGAGCCCGCGTCGGCACTGATGATCAGCTTGGGCGACGCATCGTCAATGCGCGACGCCAGCGAACCCGAGGCAAAACCGCCGAACACCACCGAATGGATGGCGCCAATGCGGGTGCAGGCCAGCATGGCAAACGCGGCCTCGGCGATCATGGGCATGTAAATCAAGACCCGGTCACCCTTTTGCACCCCCAACTCTTTGAGTGAAGCCGCCATGCGCTGCACTTCGGCATGCAGCTCACGAAAGGAATACACCTTTTCTTCATCGGTCTCGGTGGAGACAAAAATCAACGCTGCCTGATCCGCGCGATCCTTCAGATGACGGTCTACCGCGTTGTGGCACAAATTGGTGGTACCGCCGACAAACCATTTGGCAAACGGCGGATTGCTGTAGTCGCAGATCTGCTGCGGCTCAGTTTTCCAGTCCACCAGCTGCGCCTGTTCAGACCAGAAAGCATCGCGCTCAGTGAGTGAGCGCTTGTGAAAATCAGCATAGGTCGTCATTTTTGTCTCCGATCGGGTTATAAAACTGAATTCATAATTATTAACAAAGAACTTGCGACAGCCTGACTGATCGCCGCCCCCTCCCCGCCGGGGGCGGCTGACGGCTTATTTAATGAGCGCCTGCACCGACTTGAACGCCGCATGTTCGGCCGTGCGCAGCCATTCAAAAGCCACCATCTCGGTCGTCACCAGCTCCGCACCGGCACCTGCCAGACGGTCAAAGGCCGCATCCCGGTTGCGCTCGGTACGCGAGCTGCAAGCATCGGTCACCACCCAGACATCGAACTCGTCTTCCAGTAAATCCAGCGCGGTTTGCAACAGGCAAATATGGGCTTCGCAACCGGCAATCACCACCATGTTGCGCTCGGGCGGATTCGAAACCGACTTTTGCAGGTGCTTGGGCAGGCTGCGGGCATTACCTGCCACCGGCTTGGCGGGCGGACGCAACCATTCACCCAGGCCCTCTTCGACACCACTGAAATGCATTTTGCTCAAGGTCTGAGCGCACAGAGCCTTGATCTCGGCCGCGTTCTCGCCCAGTTTGGACGGATTCTGCTCGGTACCCCAGACCGGCACCGCCATCAAACGGGCCATTTGCCCCAGCCGCACGGCGTTGGCCAGCACTTGCGGGCCTTCAAAAATGGCAGGCATCAGCAGCGCCTGGTAGTCCACCAAAACGAGTTGGGATTCGGATACATCTAACAACATGGAAAACTTTCTATAAAGAGTTGAGCTTGTTTCAGCCAAGTATTAATTAAACCGCAGCCAGGCAAGCAAGGCGCCAGGCTTCTCTTACTGGGTCTAAATTCCCGCATCAAAAACCCATTGAAAACACATAAGAATCAACAAGTTGCGGCCACAAAGCAGCATACGGCGCAGCTTGACAGAGCGCTTGGACTGCAAGTATGCTACGCGCAATGCGAATTCTCTCCCTCTTCCTCATTGCCCTTTTGTTTATTGCAAGTGCCCAGGCGACCCCCCTGACAGCCAACGATGACATGGACAAATTCTTAGTCGACAAAGGCCTGCTGGCTCGAATTGGCCAAGTACGCCAGTCGGTTGGTGAAAAAGCCTCTGAGCTGGTATTCACCGCCATGGGCTTTCTGGGCGTACCCTACCGACGCGGCGGCAATACGGCGGAAAGCGGCTTTGATTGCAGCGGCTTCGTGCGTTACGTGTTCAAACAAGCCACCAGCTTAAGCTTGCCACACAGTGCCATGGCGATCAGCCAATTAGGCAAAAGCGTGCCTAAAGATGAATTGCAACCTGGGGATTTGGTGTTCTTCAACACCTTAAGAAGCACGTTTTCACACGTGGGTATTTATTTAGGCAATAACCGCTTTATCCATTCGCCTAGTCGTGGCGGCAAAGTCCGCGTGGAAAATATGGACGACGTCTATTGGGCAAAAAACTTCAATGGCGCCCAACGCATAGACCAAGCCAAACTCAATACGGCTGAATAATCTGATTAGAAATTAATGATCGGCCGCTTTTACCGGCGTGTCAGAATGGCCTAAATCGCGATTAGGGTCTATGCAATCGCGAACCAATTGCTTGATTTCTTTTGCTTCAGGAAAGCGTCCGGCCAACTTACGCGAATAGAGCAATTGCTGATTCAGCGTGATATCAAAAATGCCATTGCTGCCAGGCTTTAAACTCACGCTAGTGAGATCTTGTTCAAAGGTAGTGAGTAATTCCTGTGCCAACCAAGCCGCCCTAAGCAACCAGCGGCATTGTGTGCAATAGCTAATTTCGATGTGGTGTTGAGCCAATTAGACCGCCCTTACTGTTATACTTTTATTTCATTAAAATCGTGCCACACAAAACGCAACATGGAACTAATAAGCTTGAGCTTGTCATAAAGCCGTTCGCTTTTTTTCCTAGGGATAATACACCATGCAAGTAAAAAATAAATACCAAGGCTTTACTAAAATTGGCTTGGTTTTCGCCGGCCTCATCGTTGGCCTAATGCTCAGTTTGACCTACTCTGCGGTGGCAGAAAAAATGGTCAAACCGCAATTGCCCATCGAAGACTTGCGCGCTTTTGCTGAGGTGTTTGGCAAAATCAAAAGCGACTACGTGGAACCGGTAGAAGACAAAAAACTGATTTCAGAAGCCATCAGCGGCATGCTGACCGGCTTGGATCCGCACTCCACTTACATGGACGTGGACGCCTTTAAAGACATGCAAGCCGCCACACAGGGTGAATTCGGTGGCCTAGGCATAGAAGTGGGCATGGAAGACGGCTTAGTGAAAGTGATCTCGCCTATTGAAGATTCGCCTGCATACGCGGCCGGCATCAAGAGCGGTGACCTCATCATGAAATTGGATGAGAAGTTGGTAAAAGGCATGACCTTAAACGACGCAGTGAAAATCATGCGCGGCAAACCCGATACCCCTATTACCCTCACCATCTTACGCAAAAATGAGGCGAAACCACTCTTAGTGACTTTGGTGCGCGCCGTCATTAAAAACAAAAGCGTCAAATACAAACTAACTGAACCAGGTTACGCCTATGCTCGCGTGACGCAATTCCAAGAACACACCGGCGAAGACTTGGCCAAAGCCATCAACACCATGCACGCTGAAAACAAAGGGCCATTCAAAGGCTTTGTGTTGGATTTGCGTAATGACCCAGGCGGCTTATTAAATGGGGCAGTTGGCGTGTCGGCCGCCTTCTTACCGAAAGACACTTTGGTGGTGTATACCGAAGGCCGCGCCCCGGATTCTAAAATGAACCTCACGGTGAACCCAGAGAATTACGCTAGAGGTGGGGCCGCCAACGATTACATGCGCGACATTCCAGCCGATTTAAAAACCGTGCCCATGGTCGTTTTGATCAATGCCGGTTCTGCTTCGGCCTCAGAAATCGTGGCGGGCGCATTG
>OFRD01000793.1_pt1 | contig 11656 bp, 9 predicted proteins | sample 1543041 | NCBI WGS metagenome assembly OFRD01 (sample SAMN07774234, study PRJEB24372) | wastewater metagenome | isolation source: Exp Tend CN 100WW | collected 2016-02
TTTTCATAAATTGGAACTAAAACATCTAAAATCTCTGATTCAGAATTTGGTGTCCAACCTGGATATGAACCTGAAAATTCCACTTCACAACCCATTAATTCAAAAGCAGAACGCAACGCATTAGCCAAATCAAATTTAGAGGTTTCAACCGAAGAACGTGTTAAACATTGCACCGAAAGCTGTCCTTCGCCAACAATTACTTTAGCGATATTATTAGATGTTTCCACCAAATTATCAAAATCAGCACTCATTCTATAAACGCCATTATGAGCTGTGTACATTGCTCTTACAAAGTAAAACTGAGCAATTGAAGGCATTACTTTAGCAGGAGTTGCATCCATTTTTTCAAAAACAACTTCTAAAGTTGGTTCTGTTGTTTTTAACTCCGTTTTGATTTCGTTTACAATTTGCTGCATGTCAAAAACAAAAGCTTCATCATACACTTCGGCAATAATTACTTTTGCTTGACTTTCACGCGGAATCGCATTACGCAGACTTCCACCTTTTATTTCGGAAATTTGTAAACCAAAATTATCAAAACCATCAAATAACAATCGGTTCATGATTTTATTGGCGTTACCCAAGCCTTTGTGAATATCCATTCCGGAATGCCCGCCTTTCAAGCCTTTTACAGTAATCGTATATCCTACAGATCCTTCTGGAGTTTCCTCTTCATCATACTCTGCAGTTGCTGTCACATCAATTCCTCCAGCACAACCAATATCGATTTCATCATCTTCTTCCGTATCCATATTCAACAGAATTTGACCTTGCAGAATTCCTCCTTTTAAGTTTAACGCTCCTGTCATTCCTGTTTCTTCGTCAATAGTAAACAAAGCTTCTATAGCAGGATTGTCCACCATGTGCTCCAGCACACGCGGGCCAGCCAGCGCGCCTTCTTTGGTGACGTGGCCGACCAGCACGATGCTGGTGCCGGTGGCTTTGGCCGTGCGCGTCAGGTGCGCCGCGCATTCGCGCACTTGGGCCACCGAGCCGGGGGCGCTGGTCAATTGGTCCGAGTACACCGTCTGGATCGAGTCGATGATGGCGATGTTCGGTTGACGTGCTTGCAGGGTGTGCAAGATCTTTTCGAGCTGGATTTCGGGCAGCACCGGCACTTGCGAGTCGGGCAAGCCCAAGCGGCGCGAACGCATGGCCACTTGCGCACCGCTTTCTTCGCCCGTCACATACAGGGTGTTCATGCCGCTGCGCTGCAGGGCGTCCACCGCTTGCAACAGCAAGGTCGATTTGCCGATGCCGGGGTCGCCTCCGATCAGCACCACACCGCCTTCGACCATGCCACCGCCGAGCACGCGGTCCAACTCGTCGATGCCTGTGGGGTGGCGCTCAAAGTCGGCGGCTTCGATTTGTGACAACGGCAGTACTTCGGAGGTGGGGGCCAACGAGGCGTGCACCGAGCCAAATCGGTTTTTGCCTGTTGCTGCTGGCTCGCTTGAGCTCTCGATCAGCGTGTTCCAGGCGTTGCAGCTGGGGCATTTGCCCATCCAGCGGGCGCTGGTGCCGCCGCATTCGGTGCAGGTGAAAATTGTTTTGTCTTTGGCCATAGGGGGATTGTGCCTTTGACCGTGCCTTTGCCGACAGTCGACCGCAGTGGCAGGCTACCCCCAAGTTTTTAGGCCACTTTCAGCCAGGCATTGACAAAGTCATGCGTGATCTCTGCTGCGCTCAGGCTGCGTGCACCCGTCGCATTTTGCCCGGACCACAAGGGGGTGAAATCACTCGAACCCCTGGCTTCGGCCGCCGCTCGCAGGGGGGCAATGCCTGCTGTAGCAAGTGGAAATGCCGGGGCCTGTTCGCCCAAAGGCCCCAGCTCGCGCATGAGGCGGTTGACGATGCCGCGTGCCGGGCGGCCGCTGAACAGCCGGGTCAGTGCCGTGTGTTGCGCCGCAGACGATTGAAGGGCGGTGCGGTGCAAGGCGCTGGTGGTGGCCTCGTGGCTGCACAAATAGGCGGTGCCGATCTGCACACCCGCAGCACCCAGCGCCTTGGCTGCTGCCACGCCCCCGGCGGTGGCGATGCCGCCCGCTGCGATCACCGGCACATTCACGGCGTGCACAATTTGTGGCAGCAGCGCGAAGGTGCCAAGCTGCGTGCTCAGATCGTCGGTCAGGAACATGCCCCGATGCCCTCCAGCTTCCAGACCTTGCGCGATCACCGCATCTGCACCCTGTGCCTCGAGCCACAGCGCTTCTTGCACCGTGGTGGCGGATGACAGCACCCGGCTGCCCCAGCTTTTCACCCTGGCCAGCAAGTCAGGCGCAGGCAAACCGAAATGGAAGCTGACCACCGCTGGGCGAAACACTTCCAGCACATCGGCGCTGTCGTGGTTGAAGGGCACACGCCCTGGACCGGACGGGATGTTGTCGCCATCCAGGCCGGCTTCGCGGTAATACGGGGCCAGCGCTTGGTGCCACCGCGCTTGGCGCTCCGTGTCGGGCGTGGGGCTGACGTGGCAAAAGAAATTGACGTTGAAAGGGGCGCTGGTGGCTGCCTGCAGCGCTTGCAGTTCGGCGTGCAGTGCTGTGGGGCTGAGCATGGCGGCCGGCAGTGAGCCCAGGCCGCCTGAATGGCAGACGGCGGCAGCCAGGCGGTGATCTTGCGCTCCGGCCATGGGGGCCTGAATGAGGGGGGCGGCAAGGCCCAAGTGGTGAAAGAAGTGAGGCATGCCCAAAATGTAACGCGAGTGGGCGCCTGGCCCTCACGTTTGGCCGTCTGGGGGCGAGTTTGGTGGCTGCAATTTTGGGCTCACCCGCCTGATTTCTGACCTTAAAGATTCCACAGCGATGGGCTTGGACACATAACCATCCATGCCGGCTTCCATGTAACGCTCCCGATCGCCCTTGAGTGCGTTGGCAGTCACCGCGATGATGGGTGTACGGGGCTTGAGGCTGGCTTGCTCCATGGCTCGGATGATCTCGGTCGCCTCGATCCCGCTCATTGCGGGCATCTGGATGTCCATCAGGATCAAATCAAATGGGCCGCTGGAAAAGGCTTCAACGGCTTCGACACCGTTGTTGGCAATGCTGATGTCATAGCCCATGCGGGAGAGCAAGATGGTCGCCAGTGTCTGGTTGATCGGCGCATCCTCGACCAGCAAAACGCGCTGCGGGCTCGAGTGCAAGTGAGCATTGGGTTGGTGTGTGGGTGCTGCCCTTGCCTCAACATTGGCCGTGCGGCAGATGAGGGTGTTGAGCATGGCCAGCATTTCGTGTGGATCAATGGGTTTGACCAGAAACCCCTGAATGCCCAAAGGGTCTAGCTGCTCTTGGCTGGTCTGCTCACTCAATGCGCCCATCATGATGATGGGCATTTGCGCCGCGGGGGTCACTTGTCGGATTTGCGCGGCCAGTGCATAGCCGTCAATGTCCGGCATGTTCACATCGATCAAGGTGCAACAGGCTTGCGCAAGCAGGGGCGAATGCAGTGCCTGCACGGCACCATCGGCGGTCACTGGGTGCAGACCGATTGCGAACAGCTGTTGCCCCAGAACGTTTCGACTGCTGGCATTGTCGTCCACGACGAGGATCGTTTTTCCGGCCAGTGGCTTGGGGATCTCGTTGTCACTGAATACGGAAGCGGCGGCAGTTTGAAGGTTCACGCAAAAACTGAAGGTGCTGCCGTGACCGGGCTGACTGCTCACCTGGATGTCACCCCCCATCATTTGGACCAGCCTGCGGCTGATGGCCAAGCCCAAGCCCGAACCACCAAACTGGCGCACAGTGCTCGAGTCAGCCTGCGTGAACACGTCGAAAATGATGTTTTGTTTGTCTGGTGAAATGCCGATGCCGGTGTCCTTGATGGCGAAGGCCAGCCAAATGCCGTCAGCACCGGCTTGGGGCGGCATGCGCTCCACACACAGCAGGATTTCACCTTGTGCGGTGAACTTGATCGCATTGCCCAACAAATTGGTGATCACCTGCTGCAAGCGAAGCGGGTCACCGATCACCTGGTCCGGCACGTTACTCTGCATGTCGCAGACCAGTTCCAGTTCTTTTTCACTGGCCCGCAAGGACAAGGTCCGTGTGGTTTGACGGATCAGGCTGTGCAAAGAAAACAGGTGCGGGTCGAGGCTGAGTTTGCGGGCTTCGATTTTGGAAAAATCCAGGATGTCGTTGATGACGGCCAGCAGCGAGTTGGCCGATGTGGACACCATGTCCAGGTAGCTGCGTTGCTCAGGGGTCATGCGGGTCTGCAGACACAACTCGGTCATGCCCAAAATGCCGTTCATCGGCGTGCGGATTTCGTGGCTCATGTTGGCCAAAAAATGGCTTTTGGATTCACTGGCCGCCTGCGCGGCATCGCGGGCTTGAGACATGTCCTTTTCGGTCTGGATGCGTGCTTCAACAAACTCGTTGAAGGCATGCACCACCGTCTTGATCTCTTTGCCGCCCAACTCGGCGATGGGGGCCGCTGCCTGACCATCGCGCATCTTGCTCGCCGTGTCGTGCATGGCACTGGCCAACAGTCCCAGAGGGCGCACCAGTCGCCCGACAAAAGTCCACAGCAAGGGCATCATCACCAGCATCAGCAACAAGCTCACGCCAATCATTTTTTTGAACAAATTTTCAATCGGCGCAAATGCCTCGGCAGAGGGGACAACCGAGGCCATGACCCAGTCTGTGGTCGCCAGCTGCTTGAAGGTAAAAAGGCCCTTGAGTCCACGGGTGGTGTAGCCCTCTTGGGTGCCTTCAAAACCATTCATCGCATTTTCAAAAGGGATGTTGCCGCTGTTGGCGGGCACTTGTTTGAAAATCAGACGGGTATCCGGGTGGGCAATGCGCAAGCGGTCTTTGCTGACCAGGTAGTAATAACCGGTTTCGCCGTTTTTACGGTTCGCAATGGAGCCCAACAAATTTGGCTTGTAGAGGTTCAGCACCCCGCCCATGATGCCGATCAACTGCTTGTTTTTGTCCAGAATGGGTGCGGCCACCACCACGATGGGTTGTTGGGTGGCCTTGCCCAAAATCGGTTTGGAGATCACCGCCTTGCCTGTCTGAATCACGCCCTGAATGTAGTCGCGGGACGACATGTCCAGGGTCCGTCGGCCTGGTTTGATCGGCCAGTCCACCAGCAAAACCCCTTTGGCGTCGAAGAGATACAGGTCGTCATAAACCGTGAGCAAGGCGTGCTCGCGCTGAAGAAACTGCTCCAGCGGTGCGAGCTGGCCGGGCGCACTTGTTGGGGCATTCAACGCCACATTGGACAGCATGGTGATGCTGTTTTGCAGGTTTTCATCCAAGTGCTTGGCCAGGTCGGTCAGTTGCCGGTACTCGTGCTTTTCGATGCGCTGCACGATGTCTCCACGCATCACATAAAACTGCAGTCCGAGCTGAACCAGCAACAAAAGAAAGGCCATGACGATGGCGCTCAGGGACAGTTGGAGTTTGATGCTGAGATTGTTCATCGGTCTTTTTTGCCCTTGAGGCGTTCCTTTGGACCGAAATCCTGGACGGGTGCGTGCTCGAATGCGTTGGCCCAGCCATGGCGGTTAGGCAGCGGCTGATGAATTTATTTTAATCTTTCAAATCTTTATTTGAGTACTTAGTTATTTGTTTTGGTGGGCTTTCCAGCGTCTGCTTGGGGCCATTCGCCGGCTTGATCAAGGGTAAGCCCGGGTTTTTTCTAGCTTGAATTCATTTAACATGTTAAATAAATGACAAGTACCCCATTCGTTCACCGCAATTTGCCGCGTTTGTTGCTGCAGGCGCGAGAGGCCGTCATGGCACACACCCGCCCGAGTCTGCGAGAGCATGGCTTGTCGGATCAGCAGTGGCGTGTTTTGCGGGTTTTGGGCGAACACGCGCAAGAGTTGGCCGGGGTGGAAACGGGGCGCGTGGCGAAAGAAGCGTATTTGTTGGGCCCCAGCCTGACGGGCGTACTGACCCGCATGGAGCGCGACGGCCTGATCGAGCGCAGCCGTTGCCCACAGGATGCGCGGCGCACGGTGGTGCGGGCCACCACGGCGGGTTTGGCCAAAGTCCAGGCCCTGTCCCAAACCATTGAAGCCCACTACGCCTGGATGGAAATGCAACTGGGCAAAGCGGCCTTGCAAACCCTGTACGGCCTGCTGGACCAGGTCATTGACCTGGAAGGCGACGGGCTGTCGGCCAGTGAACTGCCGCAAGGCACAGAGGAATGAAAACATGAGCCATTGGCAACCCCGAGGCACGGTGTATGGCACCTTGCTCAATTTTCGCCGCGAGTGGGACCTGTGGTCACCGCGCATGACACAAGAGCCGCACAAGGCCGCGCCCCAAGCGCCCGTGCTGTACGTCAAAACTGCCAACACCTTCAGCCCCGCCGGGCAGGACTTGGTGCTGCAAGACGGTGTGACCGAAGTCGACATTGGCGCAACGCTGGGCTTGGTGATCGGTGACGATGGCCGAGTGGCGGGTGCCGTTTTGCTGAACGACTGGTCTGTGCCGCACACCAGCTATTACCGCCCGCCGGTCAAGTTCCGCTGCCGCGATGGGTTTTTGGCCTTGCCCGAGCAGATCACGCCAGGCCAGTTGCAAGACTGGGCTGCGTTGCAGCTGACGGTGCAGCGCAATGGCGAACGGGTGCAGACCGTGGACTTGCGCGAGCTGGTGCGCGACTTGCCCACCTTGCTGGCCGATGTGGGCGACTTCATGACGCTGCAAGCAGGCGATGTGTTGATGGTGGGCACCGATTGCCTGGCCGATGGCACGCGCCCGCGTGCCCAGGTCGGTGACCGGGTCGATATTTCTGCACCCGGCTTCGCGTCCGTGTCTGTGCAAGTCGGAGGTGCCGCATGAAACACGCACGCATCGCATGGGCAGGTGCTGTCCAGCAAGCGCTTGAATCTGATGGCCAGCTGCTCATCACCCAAGGTCCGCACAAGGGCCATCGCGTGGGTTTTGACGAGGTGGTCTGGCTGCCGCCACTTGCACCCGTACCGCAAGCCCGCACCGTGATTGCGCTGGGCCTGAACTACGCCGACCATGCCAAGGAACTGGCCTTCAAAGCGCCCGAAGAACCGCTGGCCTTCATGAAGGGCGAGGCCTCATTGATCGGGCACAAGGCGCTGACCGTGCGCCCGAACGGGGTCAAATACATGCACTACGAGTGCGAACTGGCCGTGGTGATCGGCCGCACTGCCCGGCGCGTGAAAAAAGCCGATGCCTACGACTTCGTCGCGGGCTACACCGTGGCCAACGATTACGCGATCCGCGACTACCTGGAAAACTGGTACCGACCCAACCTGCGCGTTAAAAACCGCGATACCTGCACCCCCATTGGCCCCTGGCTGGTGGATGCGGCAGATGTCAGCAACCCCATGGCCTTGAAATTGCAGACCACCGTCAACGGCCAAGTCACACAAAGCGGCAGCACCGCCGACATGATTTTTGACGTGCCCACGCTGATCGAGTATTTCAGCAGCTTCATGACGCTCAAGCCCGGCGACCTGATCCTGACCGGCACGCCCGACGGCATCGTTGATTGCCAGCCCGGCGACGTGATCGTCACCGAGATCGAAGGCATCGGCGCCCTGACCAACACCATCGTGGCCGCGTGAGCATGAATATGCACATGCCGCAAATGGCAACGGCAATGGCAACGGCAACGGCAACCGCAACCGCAACCGCAACCGCAAGCCCCCGATTTGTCATCCCTGCGAACGCGGGGATCCATGGCGTTGGGACCCTGCATGCGTGGATTCCCGCATGCGCGGTCGTGCCATGAATTTAAGAAATTGACGGAGACACCCATGAAAATCGACCACCTCATCAACGGCCAACGTGTCGCGGGCAGCGACTACTTTGAAACCACCAACCCCGCCACGCAAGAGGTGTTGGCCGAAGTCGCCTCGGGCGGCCAGGCCGAGGTCAATGCCGCTGTCGCTGCCGCCAAAGCGGCTTTCCCGAAATGGGCCGCTACGCCCGCCACCGAACGCGCCAAAATCATGCGCAAGCTGGGCGACTTGATCACCCAACACGTCCCCGAGATTGCGGACACCGAGACCCGCGACTGCGGCCAGACCATCAGCCAGACCGGCAAACAACTGGTGCCGCGTGCCGCCGACAACTTCCATTACTTTGCCGAAATGTGCACCCGTGTGGACGGCCACACCTACCCCACGCCCACGCACCTGAACTACACCTTGTTCCACCCGGTGGGCGTGTGCGCACTGATCAGCCCCTGGAACGTGCCCTTCATGACCGCCACCTGGAAGGTCGCGCCGTGTCTCGCCTTTGGCAATACCGCCGTGCTCAAGATGAGCGAGTTGTCACCCCTGACCGCGGCGCGATTGGGCGAGCTGGCGCTGGAGGCGGGCGTGCCTGCGGGCGTGCTCAATGTGGTGCACGGCTTTGGCAAAGAGGCGGGCGAACCGCTGGTGTCGCACCGCGATGTGCGCGCCATCAGTTTCACCGGCTCGACGGTCACGGGCAACCGCATTGTCCAAAGCGCGGGCCTCAAAAAGTTCAGCATGGAGTTGGGCGGTAAAAGCCCGTTTGTGATTTTTGAAGACGCCGACCTGGAGCGCGCCCTTGACGCGGCCATCTTCATGATCTTTTCCAACAACGGCGAGCGCTGCACCGCCGGCAGCCGCATCTTGGTGCAGCAAAGCATCTATGCCGACTTTGCAGCCCAGTTTGCCGAACGCGCCAAACGCATCACCGTGGGCGACCCGTTGGATGAAAAAACCATCGTCGGCCCCATGATCTCCAAGGCCCACTTGGCCAAGGTGCGCAGCTACATCGAAATGGGTCCGAAAGAGGGCGCAACCCTGCTGTGCGGCGGGCTGGACCAACCGGGCTACGCTGCCGACTTGCCCGCGCATGTGCAAAACGGCAACTTCGTTTGGCCCACGGTGTTTGCCGATGTCGACAACCGCATGCGCATCGCACAGGAAGAAATCTTCGGCCCCGTGGCCTGTTTGATCCCTTTCAAGGACGAGGCCGATGCCATCGCCAAAGCCAACGACATTGAATACGGCTTGAGCAGTTACGTCTGGACCGAAAACCTGGGCCGCGCCCACCGCGTGGCCGCTGCCGTGGAAGCGGGCATGTGTTTTGTCAACAGCCAGAACGTGCGCGACCTGCGCCAACCCTTTGGCGGCACCAAGGCCAGCGGCACCGGCCGCGAGGGCGGCACTTGGAGCTACGAGGTGTTTTGCGAGCCCAAAAACGTGGCGGTGTCAATGGGCAGCCACCACATTCCACATTGGGGTGTCTGACCATGCGACCACTCGATCACTTCAGGAGACTTCGCCATGGGTAAGCTCGCACTCGCCGCCAAAATCACCCACGTACCCAGCATGTACCTGAGTGAGATCCCTGGCCCGCGTTTTGGCACGCGGCAAAGCGCCATTGATGGCCACCACGAAATCAGCCGCCGCTGCCGCGCCATGGGCGTGGACACGCTGGTGGTGTTTGACACGCACTGGCTGGTCAACGCCGGTTACCACATCAACTGCGCGCCGCATTACAAGGGCGTGTACACCAGCAACGAGTTGCCGCATTTCATCAGCAACATGGCGTTTGAGTCGCCGGGCAACCCGGTGTTGGGCCAGTTGTTGGCCAAGGTCGCCAACGCGCACGGCGTGGAAACCTTGGCGCACGAAGCCACCACCTTGCAGCCCGAATACGGCACGCTGGTGCCGCTGCGCTACATGAACGCCGACCAGCATTTCAAGGTGGTTTCGGTCTCGGCCCTGTGCACCTCGCATTACCTCAATGACAGCGCCCGTTTGGGCTGGGCCATGCGCGAGGCTGTGGAGCAGCATTACGACGGCACGGTGGCGTTTTTGGCCAGCGGGAGTTTGAGCCACCGCTTTGCACAAAACGGCTTGGCCCCGGAGTTTGCGCACAAGATCTGGAGCCCTTTTTTGGAGAAACTCGACGAGCAGGTGTTGCGCATGTGGGACCAGCGCGAGTGGAAAGCCTTTTGCGAGATGCTGCCCGAGTACGCCAGCAAAGGCCACGGCGAAGGCTTCATGCACGACACGGCCATGTTGCTGGGCGCTTTGGGCTGGACGGGCTACGACGGCGCGGTGGACATCCTGACCCCTTACTTTGGCGCGTCGGGCACCGGCCAGCTCAATGCCTTGTTTGAAGTCACGCCCCAAACCGGCCAGCACATCCCGGCGGCGCAGGCCAGCAGTGCGCAGGGCTATACCGCAGTGAGCACCCGACTTTGAGCATGAAGCCTCCCTGCAGGTCGGTGGCTTTAGCCCCGACTCAGGCCTTTTCTAAATCCCCATGTCGGACCTGAAGGTCCGACCTACAGACACCTCGACAAAGACAGAACCATGCCGCACCTCGTGATCCTCTACACCGGTCAGCTCGACGCCGAGGTCAACATGACCACGCTGTGTCGCCAGATGGCCGACGCCATGCTCACCGTTCAAGACGAAAACGGCCAACCCGTTTTTCCGACAGGCGGCACGCGTGTGCTGGCTTACCCTGCGCCACATTACGCGGTGGCCGATGGCGGCGCGGCGGGGCTTGCGGCGGGCGTGTATGCGCACAACCCGCATGGCGGTGCGGGCGATTACGCTTTTGTGTACCTGAACCTGCGCATGGGCCGAGGCCGCAGCGAGGCGGTGCAGCAAGGCGCTGGACAGACCTTGATCGAAGTGGCCAAAGCCTTTTTTGCACCCACCATGGCGCAACGCCACATCGGCATCACGCTGCAAATCGACGTGGGCCCCGAGGTGTTTGACGCCAAGCACAGCAACCTCCACCCTTTGTTTCAGAAGGCCTGAGCCATGTCTGTTTTCACCGAAGACCAAATCCAGCAGCTCGCGTACGCGTTGAACCAGTCCGAAAAATCGCGCGTGCAGATCGAGCACTTTTCCAAGCGCTACCCGGGCATGACCATCGAAGACGGTTACCGCATCAACCGCGCCTGGATGCAGATCAAGTTCGCCGAAGGGCGCACCCTGATCGGCCACAAGATTGGCCTGACCAGCCGCGCCATGCAGGTCTCTAGCCAGATCGACGAGCCCGACTACGGCACGCTGCTCGACGACATGCGTTACGACTGCACGCCGGGCCAGGTGCTGGATATTCCGTTCAGCCGTTTCATTGCCCCGCGTGTGGAGGTGGAGCTGGCCTTCATCCTCAAGAAAGCGTTGCGTGGGCCCAACGTGACGGTGCAAGAGGTGCTCGATGCGACCGAGTACGTGACCCCGGCCATCGAGATCATCGATTCGCGCATCGAGCAATTCGATCGCCACACCCAGGTGATGCGCAAGGTGTTTGACACCATCAGCGACAACGCCGCCAATGCGGGCATCGTGCTGGGGGCCAAACGGGTCGATCCCTTGACGACCGACTTGCCTTGGTGCGGTGCCATCTTGCGCCAAAACGGCGTGGTCGAAGAAACCGGCTTGGCCGCGGGCGTGCAGGGCCACCCGGCGGTGGGCATTGCCTGGTTGGCCAACAAGTTGGCACCGTGGGGCGAGTATCTGCAAGCCGGTGAGATCGTGTTGGCAGGCTCGTTCACCAAACCGGCGCTGGCCAAAGTGGGCGATGTGTTTGACGCGGACTACGGGCCATTGGGCAAGCTGGAGTTTCGGTTTGTTTGAGCGTTTTGAAGAGTCTGCAGTGGCTTCGTCTGGCGATAGCGGGAGGCTGCTGGGGACGGGGTGGCGGCCCGAGCTCAGAGG
>OFRD01000794.1_pt1 | contig 11649 bp, 9 predicted proteins | sample 1543041 | NCBI WGS metagenome assembly OFRD01 (sample SAMN07774234, study PRJEB24372) | wastewater metagenome | isolation source: Exp Tend CN 100WW | collected 2016-02
CTGATCGCTAAACCCGCAGCATGGCCGTATCATTTTCGGTCGGGGGGCTTGATCCTTGAGGGGCTGGAGCATGTAGCAACGCTCGAACCTCTCCGCGACTCGTGAGAAGCGAATGGAAATTCGGTGGAACCCAGGGAAGAAATCAAGACGATTTGGCATGCTGACCGGCGGGCGGCGATCATGTGGCTCGGGGCCGGGCTCATGACGAGCATTCCGCTTCCTCTATTGGCAGCGAGGACCGAGCGGGGTCGGTCTTGGGGCGGCTTCGCTACGCCTCCGGTCTGGCGCCCGATAGAAGTCGCAACCGGCGACACGCTGATCGTGCCGGCCAAGGTGTCCGGCGTAGCAATCGACGCGGTGCTCGACAGCGGAAGCGGCGCGTCAATTATCAGCAAACCGCTCGCGGCCAAGCTTGGCTTGACGAACCTGGAGCCGCGACGGATCAACGGCCTGGGCGGCAAGGCTCCGGTTGGTCTGGTCCGTAATGTCGCGGTGATGCTGGACACTCATGCTACCGTCCTCCCCTCCGCAGTCGTTGCAGACTTGGGGGCGGTTTCGGCCGCCTTTGGTCGGCCGATCGATATGATCCTCGGGTCAGACGTACTAGCGGGTGGCTGCCTGGCGCTCGATTTCACGACACGGCGGTTTGCATTTGAGAAGACCGCCAGCTTTGTGGGGGGTCCGGAATGGACTGTACTTCCGCTCGGGCACGGGGCCAAACGGGAATTGTTTGTGCTCGCGTCCATCGCCGGACTGGACCCGGTGCCGCTGATGCTCGATTTCGGCAGTTCGTCGGCGTTGATGCTATCCTCCGCCTATATCGAGGCGCACTCCGTTCTCGTCGGCAAGACCGTCTCCACCGCCGCCCTTGGCGGGGTCGAGGGAGTGCAAATCGTCAAGGCCTTCGTTGCCGACAAGGTGAGCCTGGGCGCGCTCTCGAGCGCCTTAGTTCCGGCGCTCGCCCTTGATCGGTGGACCTCGGTGAGCACGGTAGGGAATGTGGGGATGCCGTTGCTCGGACAATTCGACATCGTACTGGACGTGTCTCAAGGACAGTTGTGGTTGCGTTCCGCCCCTCCTCGGGCGCGCCTGCCGATGCTGAAGGATCGAAGCGGCCTCGGCCTCGCCGCCTCCACTACTGACCTGACTGTCGTGCATGTGGCATCCGGCAGCCCTGCGGATCGGGCGGGGTGGGCCGTCGGTGAGCAGGTTGTAGCCGTGGACGGTCGTCCTATCGACAGCTCCTATACGCGGGGATTGCTTTGGCAATGGCGCTACGGCCCCGCAGGAAGCCGGGTAACGCTTAAGCTCGCGAACGGAACGACGCGGGTTCTAAAGCTTGCCGACTACTACTGAGCAGCTCGACACGAAAGCAATGGGAAGCTACAGGTCCTGCTCGGGACTGGCGCTGGTTTGGAGGTGATGAGCCGGATCGCCATACTCAGTCGGTGGCATGCTGGCAGCCTCGCCGGTGTCAATGTTCGTTTTGGCGGCCGCTTAGCCGCTGTTGCTGCGCAAGCCGCTACGTCCATCTTCCAAAACGACCCCAACCTCTCAGCAAAAGGAAGTCATCATAAGAGCGCTACGCATCGCATTGCGTACCGCCGCCATCTTCCGCCGGTCCGGCCCTCGCTCAATCCATGAGCGGAGATATGAAAGGCATGCCGGTATGGCGGGCATGGACAAGAAGGCGCCTGCCGTCACGACGGGGCAGGGTGTCGATGTCATCACCGCGATCGATACCAAGGCGAACAAGCTCACGATCCAGCATCGGCCGATACTGGCGGTGGGCTGGCCAGCAATGACCATGGCGTTCAAAGGCCATTCCGCCGACACCGTTCGTGCCTGCGACGTCGGCGATCAGGTCGGATGCCCGTTGATCACAACATTGTCTGCTACCAATTGAGCACGATTTGATCGATGTTGCTGCAAGAGCGGCGAACCTGTCACGGCGCCTCTCATCGTCGCCGAAATCTAGTATCTATCGGACTGTGGCTACATCTGACTGAGCTGCACGACCATTCGCCTGATACCAGATTGGGTGAACCTCCTAGGCATAGGCATAGGCATAGGCATCGCGATGCGTCGACGAGGCATTGCCATGCCAATTTCCCGATGTGTTGGGAGGCTGACGCTTAGACTAGCCAGGCGTTGGTGGTCGCGATGACCAGAAGAACGCCAAGCACTCCGCGATAGATGACGAAGGGCCAGGCGGAGAAGCGCTCGAGGACGCGCATTAGCGCCCAGATCGCCGCGAATGCTGAAACGGTTGCGACGCCAAGGCCGACCGCCAGAATGGACCAGCCGTGCATGTCGAGGTGGACTTTGTGCAGCTCCCACAATTCCTTCAATCCGGCGAGAGCGATAGCCGGGATGCCCAACAGGAATGAAAAGCGCGCAGCTTCTTCACGCTTAAATCCGAGTGCGAGCGCAGCGGTGAGAGTCGATCCGGAGCGTGAGACGCCTGGGATGAGGGCTCCGACCTGGGCCAGGCCGACGAGCAGCGCGTCCACCAGTGATGCATTCTCGACGCTGCGGCGGTGGCGTGCCAGGATTTCGGTGAGCGCCATCAGCACCGCCATCAAGATGCACGCCCAGCCAATCACCGGCAATGCGCGAAGGGGTGAGTTGCATGTATTGAGGCTGCTCGAAAGTAACGCGCCCGCCAGCGCGATAGGAATCGTTGCCAGCACGATCCAGGTCGCCAGACGAAGATCGGGATCGGCGAATTCGCGGCGGCTGATCGCCGACACTGACCCGACCGCAAGACGGCGAACGTCTCGCCAAAAATAGCTGATAACGGCGGCGAGCGCCGCAAGCTGCATCGCGGCCGAAAAGGCCGAACCCGGATCTCGCCACCCCAGCACGGCAGGTACGACGCGCATATGGGCTGTCGACGAAATCGGCAGAAGTTCGGTAATGCCCTGCACCACGCCCAATAGGGCGACCTTGGCATAGCCCAATGTCACAAAGCCCGTGTCGATGCTCGCGGTACATTGGCCGGCCATATCAATGTAGTCCTTTGCGGGATGGAAGAGCGAAGATCGTGGCTTCGGGACGCTCGGTAACCGGGCTATCGCGCCTGCTGGTCGCGATCGATAAGACGCAGCCCGTTGAGCACGACCAGGAGCGATGCTCCGACATCTGCTGCTATCGCGCCCCAGAGCGACGCCATTCCAAGCAGCGTCAGCCCCCCGAAGACGAGCTTTACCGCAAGCGAGAAGCCGATGTTCTGCCGGATGATGGTGAGTGTCGCTCGTGAGTGCCGAATGAGCCACGGTAGCTGGGAGAGATCGTCCTGCATCAGTGCGATGTCGGCCGTCTCGATCGCCGCATCACTCCCAATCGCGCCCATCGCGATGCCGAGGCTCGCCCGCGCCATCGCCGGCGCGTCGTTGACGCCGTCACCGACCATGGCAACAAGGCCGTGCTGCGCCACCAGTCTTTCTATCGCCTCGACCTTCTGTTCGGGAAGCAGCTCGGCGTAAACCTCATCCACGCCGGTTTCATGCGCGATCGCTTCGGCCGGCGCGCGAGCATCTCCCGTGAGCATGACCACTTGAGCGATGCCAAGGGCGTGTAATTGTGCAACGATTAGTCTTGCTTCAGGTCGCACCGCATCACCCACCGCGATCAACCCGATCACTGTCATGGATTCCCAGACCGCGATTCCAGTCAGTCCGGCTCCAGCGATACGTTTCAAGGCGGTTGTCAGTTTTTCGCTGTCGCCGCCGCCGAGCCTCTGTTCAAGATAGATGGCAGAACCGACCCAGACGTGGCGATCATTGATCTTGCCAACAACCCCTAGGCCCGGGACAGCCGTCACGTCTTTCGCGGGGACCACGTCTATGCCGCGCTCCGCTGCAATGGCGAGGATTGCGCGCGCAATGGGGTGTTCGCTGCGGGCTTCAACGGCAGCAGCAAATGACAGTAACTCAGATTCGCTCCGGGTGCCGATCGGTATGATTTCGATCACCTTGGGGCGGCCAAGCGTGAGTGTGCCGGTCTTGTCCATCGCAATCGCCGTGAGGCGGGCAGGCGTTTCCAGATGGACACCTCCCTTGATCAGCACGCCCCGCCGGGCCGCGCCGGTCAATCCTGCGACTATGCTGACAGGGGTCGAGATGACCAGGGCGCAGGGACAGGCGATGACGAGCAACACCAGCGCTTGATAGAACCATGCGGCCCAACTTCCCCCGAGCAGAAGCGGCGGCACGAGGAATGCCGCCAGGGAAAGCGCCATCACGACCGGCGTGTATATCCGCGCGAAGCGTTCCACCCACTGTTCGCTCGGAGCCCGTTTGCTCTGCGCCTCGCCGACCATGCGCACGATACGCGCGAGCGTGGTGTCGGAGGCTGGCCGGGTGGTTACGATCTCGAGCGCGCCCATGCCGTTGATGGTCCCGGCATAGACCACCGCGTCTTGCGTCACCGTAACGGGTACGCTTTCGCCCGTGATTGGCGCCTGATTGACCGCGCTCGTCCCCGCAACCACATAGCCGTCGAGCGGTATCTTTCCGCCCGGGGGAACGATCACATGGGTTCCGACCGCAACTTCGGCAACGGGTACGTCCTTCTCGACGCCTGCCGCATCTCGTATCCGGGCAGAATCCGGCGCGATTTCCATAAGTGCGGCGACGGCACGGCGGGCACGTCCCAGGCTCCATGCCTCAAGCGCCAGCGCAAGGGCGAAGAAAAATGCGACAGTCGCCGCTTCGAACCATTGGCCGATGCCGAGGGCACCCGCCACCGCGACCAGCATGAGCAGGTTCATGTCCGGCCGGAGTCGCCGCGCCGCGAGGATCGCCTTGGGTGCGACGTATCGAACTTCCGACAGGACCGACAAGGAATAAGCGAGCATCCCCAGAACCGGGGGGTGCGCCTCGCGCGCCAGACTCTCGTGCAGTACCGCAGCGAAGCCGTTTGCGCGCGCGTGAATCGCAAAACCGACCAGGACCAAAGCGCCGCTTGCGATGGTCAGCCCGGCCTGAACCCGGCGTCGCCGCTGCTCCTCTGGCGCACCGGCACTGCGCTCGCCTTCTTTCCACAGTTCGGCGCGCATCCCCGTGCGTTCGACTGCCCTTAGGATGTCGGCGTGAAGAGAGAGATCGGCACCGCTCGCGATCGACATGCGACCGTTGATGAGATCGAACGACAGATTTTCCGGCCCTACGATCGGACCGAGTTCGCGCTTGAGCACCGCGACTTCGTCACCGCAGTCCATGCCATGGATTTCGAAAATGACGCCGTCCGGATGGTCCGGGAGAGCCTGGGCAACGGGCGCCGGTTCACCCGAGCAGCTTCTGCAACCGTCGGCTCCTGCGGCATCTTTTGAGATACCGCTCTGACCATCTAGCTCGGCGGTCATCCCGGTGGTCGATACGGCCGCGATCACGGCTTCGACTGTGAGGCCGGACGCGACATCGACGTCGAGCAGGCCAAGCTTCGGCTGGAACGACAAAAACCGCTCATCTCCAACGAGTGGGATAAGCGCTTCTCTGAGCAATCGAACCTCATTCTGGCAGTCTAGCCCCTGGACCTTGAAGCGCCACCGGCGCCCTATCGCTATGGGGCTCGTCCCGGTCTGCTCGAACATTGCGTCACCTCGACTTTTCGACATGACACCCACTATACAGTCTGAAGTCACTAGAGGGTCAAACGATATGTCCACCGAGCCGCTCAGCATCGGGAGTCTCGCCAAAGCCACCGACAGCAAGGTGGAGACGATCCGCTATTATGAGAGCATCGGCTTGTTGGCGGCGCCCGCCCGAACAAAGAACAACTATCGCGCCTACACCGCCCAACATCTCGCACGGCTCAGTTTCATTCGCAGGGCTCGCGCGCTGGGTTTCTCGATCGACCAGGTTCAGGAGTTGCTCAAGCTCGCCGACCAGAAGGATATTTCTTGCAAGGCGGTGGACGCGATCGCGCGGGAGCATCTCGCCGAAATCGACCGAAAGCTCCGCGATCTGAATACTTTGAGGTCCGAGTTGAGCAACGTGATTGTCCAGTGCGGACAGGGCACTATTTCCGAGTGCCGCATCATCGAGACATTGGCGCCGGATTCCGCCACGTTCAGCTGAGCAGGGCGGTTGATGATACCACCGTTCGCAATTGCCAGCAGCTAATGCAAACAAGTCGCAAAACCACTTGACCCTCTAGCGGCTAGAGGGTGTAGACGTTGCGCATGTTTACGCCTTCAAACAGCCCTTTGTCGATTCTCTTGCGGACGGTCTCGTTGCGCCGCGCGCTGGCGGTGCTCGGCGCCCTCTTGTTTGCCCTTGGCACAAGCGTCGCGGCCCATGCCCAAACGACCGACGTCCAGACGGCATGGCGGCTACTTGATTATATGGCGGTCGACTATGGCGGTGCTGTCAGCGGCGGACGGGTGAAGAGTCCTTCCGAATATGCCGAGATGACCGAATTCGCGGCCTCGGTATCGACTCGCCTTTCGACGCTGTCGCCCACGCCGGCGCGCGGGAAGCTGATCGCGGGCGCAGCTCGACTTCAGGGCGTCATCGCCGCGAAGGGAACGCCCGAAGAGGTCGCCCGCATCGCCCATGGCCTCGCCGCCGATCTGCTCAAGGCCTATCCCGTGCCGCTCGCGCCGGGCAAGGCGCCCGACCTCGCCCGCGGCGCCACGTTGTTCGCGCAGAATTGCGCGAGTTGTCACGGCATGACCGGGGATGGGCATGGCCCCGACGCGGCGAAGCTCACCACGCCGCCGATCGCCTTCAGCGAAATAACGCGCGCGCGGCAACGCAGTCCCTTCGCGCTGTACCAGGTCATCGACCAGGGCATCGACGGCACGGCGATGCAAAGCTTTGCGACCTTGCCGAGCGATGATCGCTGGGCGTTGGCCTTCTATGCCGGTCGCTTTGCCTTTCCCGACGCCCTTGCAAGCCAGGGCGAGCGGCTGTGGAAATCCGATCCCGGCCTGCGGCACATGATCCCCGACCTGACAACACTGGCGGGACTGACCCCGGAGGTGCTTGCCAAGACGATCGGACCTGCCAAGGCCGACGCGGTGATCGCCTATCTGCGCCGTCACCCGGACGCGGTGATCCGGCAGGCACCCGGCTCGCTGACCATCGCGCGCGAAAAACTGGCACGGAGCCTTGCCGCGTACCGCGGTGGCGACCGTCACGCTGCCCAGGAACTCGCGCTTTCGGCTTATCTCGATGGCTTCGAGCCACTCGAGCCGATGCTGACCGCGCGCGACGCAACGCTCATGGGGCACATCGAAAGCGCCATGGGCGAATTTCGGGCATCACTCCAGCAAGGTCGCCCCGCCGACGAGGTTGCCACGCGCGTCCAGGTGCTCGACGGCCTGTTCGACGATGCCGACGCGGCATTGTCCCCGGACGCAGCGAGCAGCGCATCGACCTTCCTGGGCGCCTTCACCATTCTGCTGCGCGAGGGGCTCGAAGCCCTGCTGATCGTCGTCGCGATGATCGCTTTCCTCCGCAAGGCCGAGCGGCCTGAAGTGCTGCCCTATGTCCATGGCGGCTGGATCGGGGCGCTCATAGTCGGCGCGGTCACATGGGGAATCGCGACCTATGCGATCGGGATCAGCGGCGCGAGCCGGGAGCTTACCGAAGGGTTCGGGTCGCTGTTCGCGGCTGTCGTCCTGCTCTCCGTGGGGATCTGGATGCACGGCAAGGCGCAGGCGGACCAATGGCAGCGCTACATCCGCGAGAAGATATCGCACGCATTGTCGAAGCAGTCGGCCTGGTTCCTGTTCGGCCTGGCCTTCATCGTCGTTTATCGCGAGGTGTTCGAGACGATGCTGTTCTATGCCGCGCTCTGGACCCAGGGCAATGGCGGCATGATGTTGGCGGGCGCCGGCTCGGCGGTCGTTCTGCTCGGGCTCATTGCCTGGGCCATGTTGCGCTACAGCCGCGCCCTGCCGATCGCGAAATTCTTTGCCTACAGTGCTTGGCTGATGGCCATCCTCACCGTAGTCCTCGCCGGCAAGGGCGTGTCGGCGCTACAGGAAGCCGGCATCATCGACATTGCGCCGCTTGGCGGCGGGATCCGCGTTTCTATGCTCGGTATCTTCCCGACCTTGCAATCGATGGCGGCTCAGCTCCTGATGTTCATCGCGGTAATCGGCGGGTTCATCCTCAACCGGCGCCGAGCCGCTGCGGCCACCGGCTGATGCAGCCCGAACGCGCGTGTATATTCCTAGGCGAGTGGGTGCGTGCCGAGGCGATCCCGATATGGCGCAAGGCACGTCCTATTTTATTGCAGACTTTCCGATGACGGCTTTATTTCTTCATGCGACGAGCGGACTAGCCCGTTACCTGCGTTCCTGTTAGAGCGTGATCCGTGCGACGCCTGCTGAACATCCTTGCGTATTTGACGATCGCCCTCTCCTTGGGAACGACGGCGACTGCGCATGTGCTGGAGCGACCGGATGTTAGCGCTTCATCCCATGAGGCGCGCGTGGACGAAGTTGCGTTAGGCCATGTACCTGGCGACGCCGACCAAGTGCCTTCTGATAGCGACAAGGGCTATCCTCATCATCACGGTGGTTGCCATGGCGATCACGTCGCAGCGCCGGTCAAGGCTACCAACGCAGCACTGACGCGCGATCTTCGGGTCGCCCCCGTCTTCGCGAGTCATTCCATGCGGCCGCTCTCTACCGCCGATCCGGCGCTGAGGCCTCCCCAAGCCTGAGGATCCGCTGACCTCGCCGGCAATTGCCGCGCGGGGCGAACCCGGTTCGTCAGGAGTTATCATCCATGTATCGTACAATCGCGGCCGTCATGGTCGCGGCGTCCCTTGCCGGTGCGGCCGGGGCGCAAACAACAACGCCGCCCGGCATTCCGGCGGCGACCACTTCGTCACAATCGGCCGATGCGTTCTCGCTCGAGAACGCTCTCGCTGCGGGCGGCATGCCATCCATCCCGTCGGCCGTCCTCGACAACGGCGCGGCATCGGGGGGGAGCGGATCGGCTCCACTTCCGTCGATCGCGGCGGCCACGGCCGGCGTCGATGCCGCGACCGCGGCGCGGCGTGTCGCAGGCTTGCGCCCCAACCCAGAAGTGCAGGCGCAGGTTGAGAATCTTGCGGGGACCGGCGTCTACAAGGGTTTGCGAAGCTCCGAGACGACGGTTGGCGTGGCGCTCCCGCTAGAGTTGGGCGGCAAGCGGCCAGCGCGTGTCGCGCTTGCAACCGCACGCCTCAGTCGCGCGCAAGTCCAGGCTGAAATCGCGAAGGCGGATCTCCGCTTGCGGATTACGCAGCTCTATATCGAAGCCGCCGCCGCCGAGCGCCGTGCCGAAGTGCTGAGCGAGCAGGCAGGGATCGCCAACAACGCGTTCCGGGTCTCAAGCGAGCGCGTCAAGGCCGGCGATGTAGGTCCGATCGAGCAACAGCGCGCCGATGTGCTGCGCATCAATGCGCAGGTCGCAGCCGATATCGCGGCCCGGCAGGCACAGGCGGCGCGTGCAAACCTTGAGACATTGTTGTCGGTGCCGGTGATGGGCCCACTCGATCGCGCCTGGTTCGAGCGGATCGCTGATTACGGACCGCCCCGGCCCGTCGATGTTGATGGGACGCTCGCCTTGGTTGCTGCGGAAGCGGATGTTCGCACCGCGGATGCGCAGGTTCGCGTGGCTCGGTCGTTGCGGGTTCCTGACGTAACGGTCAGCGCCTCCGCCCGCCGACTGGCGGCGACCAACGACACCGCCGCGGTCGTCGGCATTTCGATCCCGATCCCGTTCTTCAACAACGGCAGCGCCTTCGTGGCGCAGTCACGCTCTGAACAGACGCAGGCGATCGCGCTGCGCAACCTCGCCGTGATCGATACCCGGCAACAGATCGCTAGCGCACAAACCGAAGTGGCGAACGCCGCTGCGACCGCGCGAGCGGCGGGCGGGCCGGGACTGGCGGCGGCACAGGAGGCCGCCCGCATAGCGCGGATCGGTTGGACGCAGGGCAAGTTCGACCAGATCGCGCTCCTCGATGCCGAGCGCACGCTTTCACAGACCCGCCAGACCTACGTCGATGCGCTTGCGGCGTACCACGACGCGCAGGCCCGGCTCGACCGGCTCACGACGCCGGCCCCGACGATTTCCGGAGATGATCGATGATGAACGATAAGCGCTTTCTTGGCGGTGCGGCGGCTGTCGCGATCGTCGCCGCACTTGGCGGCTTCGGGATCGCACGCTGGACCGCGAGTGAACCTGCCGCGACCGAAGCGGCAAGCGGCAACACCGCCGCCCCTAAAGAGGAGAAAAAAAACCCCGACACGGTGGCGATGACCGCGCAAGCGGTCCAGCAGGCCGGTATTGCCGTCGAGACGATCAATCCCAGCGGGCTCGGCGCGGAAATCGTAGCGCAGGCGACAGTCAGCGCATCACCGCAAGGCGAAGCGATCGTGACCGCCCGCGCAGGCGGCGCGGTCACGCGATTGATGAAGCGGCTCGGTGATCCGGTGCGTGCCGGCGAAACGCTCGCCGTCGTCGAAAGCCGGGACGCGGCGCAGTTTGCTGCCGATCGCACAGCTGCCGCTGCGAAATCGACGCTGGCGCAAAAGGCACTCGCCCGCGAGCAATATCTATTCCGCCAGAAGGTCTCGGCGCGGGTCGAGCTTGAACAGGCAGAAGCCGAGGCCGCGTCTGCTGTGGCTGAGGCGCGCCGCGCCAGCGTGGCGGCAGGGGCCGCACGGGTGACGTCCGATGGCCGCGGCGTGTTGGTGTCCAGCCCGATTTCCGGCCGCGTTACCTCGGAGAACGTAAGCTTGGGCGCCTTTGTCCAGCCCGAGACCGAGCTGATGCGCGTCGCCGATGCGTCGAAGATACAGGTCGAGGCCGCGGTCGGACCGACCGATGCACAGCGGCTATCGCCCGGCGATCGGGCGATTATCGAATTGCCCGACGGCCGAACCGTGGAAGCACGGGTGCGCGCCGTCACGCCTGGCCTCGCCAATGACACGCGCTCGGCGACTGCTGTCCTCGATGTGACGGGCAGCCTTCAGCCAGGGCTCGCGGTGCGCGTGCGGCTCCTACCGAGCGGAGGCGGCACGACTAGCAATGCGATCGTGGTGCCGGAGGATGCGGTGCAGACGCTCGAGGGGCGTGACATCGTGTTCGTGCGGACCGCGCGGGGCTTCAAGGCTCAGACCATCACGATCGGACAACGCAGCAACGGCCGGGTCGAGATCCTGAAGGGTCTCGCGGCAGGCAGCCAAGTCGCAACCAAAAACGCATTTCTGCTCAAGGCCGAACTCGGCAAGGGCGCGGGCGAGGAAGAATAGATCATGATCGCAAATCTCATGGCGCTCTCCGTCCGCGCACGCTGGACGGTCCTCGCATTGTTCCTCGTCATCGCCGGCCTCGGCGTGTGGCAGCTTTCCAAGCTGCCGATCGACGCGGTGCCCGACATCACTACCAAACAGGTTCAGATCAACACGATCGATCCGCGGCTGTCGCCGGTCGAAATCGAAAAGCTCGTCACCTATCCAGTCGAAATTGCGCTCGCAGGCATTCCCGGGCTAGAAACCACACGTTCGATCTCGCGCAACGGCTTCAGCCAGGTCAGTGCGATCTTCACCGACAGCACCGACCTCTATTTCGCGCGCCAGCAGGTCGGTGAGCGCCTGCGCCAAGCGGCCGAAAAATTGCCGGACGGTGTGCAGCC
>OFRD01000796.1_pt1 | contig 11636 bp, 7 predicted proteins | sample 1543041 | NCBI WGS metagenome assembly OFRD01 (sample SAMN07774234, study PRJEB24372) | wastewater metagenome | isolation source: Exp Tend CN 100WW | collected 2016-02
CGGGGGCTTCGGCCCGGACGAGGCGATACGGATCCGCCTCGGCATCCTCTTCCAGTGCGCGCGCGACAAAGGGGCCGATGGCGTCGCTGTCGGCACCGGTCCAGCCGCAGGCTGCCATCGCGTTGGTGGAGACGTGGATCAGCCACGGCAGCAAGGTATCGCTCAGCACGGTTGATGCGCCTGAGGGATCCCAGGCGGCGGCTTCAGCCATTTCATATACGACACGTTCGCCGCGCGGAGCTCGGTCGGTCGCTGCGAGCGCCGCGCGCCGCACTCTGGACCATTCGGCGCGGGGTGGCGGATCGCCAGCCAGCAGCCGCTGATGAAGTGTGGCGACCGCGAGCCCGGTTTCGCACGTGCCGTCGGGATCGACTTGTTGAAGTGCCCACAGCACCATCATCGACGCCAGCCGGTGTCGGTCGCGCCGTCCCTCGGCGGCCGCCTGCCATTCGGCCTGTGCATCTTCACGCTTGGCGAAGCGTGCCAGCAGCGTGATGGCGGGGGTGATCGCGTGGTCGGTCATGCTGCGTCGCCTTCGAACAAGGCGGCCAGCCGGGTTCGGGTGGTGAGGCCCGTCAGCCGGGCGGTTTCGCTACCGTTTTCCAATCGTAGGAAGGTCGGCACGCCGCGCACGCCAAAGCGAGCGGCAAGCTCGGGTGCGGCATCGATATCGACCTTCACGAAGTGCGTGCTTTCAGCGAAGTCGGCGGCGAGCGCTTCGGCCAGCGGCGTCATCGTCTTGCAGGGCACGCACCATGGTGCCCAAAAATCGATGACCACCGGCACGTCCCCCGCCGCCGCGAGCAAAGCGGCAAAGTCCTCATCGTCGCGCAAGTCTGTCATAATTCGTCCTGTGTTGAAGGGGAGGTGCCGAGCGGCGCGAGCTGGAGACGCACAACGCCATCTTCGCCCGGCGTGAAATCGAGCACAAAATCGTGATAGCGCGCGACCGCTTCGCGGTGCGCGACGCTGACGATCGCCGCGCCAGGCAGACGATCGGAGATCAGTTCGTAGAGCAGCCGCTCCAGCGAAGGGTCGAGGGCGCTGGTCGCCTCATCCAGAAAGAGGAAATCGGGTGCTTGGAGCAGCGCACGCGCGACCGCCAGACGCTGCTGTTCACCCGGCGACAGCGATCGCGCCCAATCGCGAACTTCATCGAGACGATCGACAAGGTCGCCAAGCTGCGTGTCGCGAAGCACGCGCTGCATCGATGCACGCAGCACGTCCTAAGGCTGCGCTGGATAAACGAGCGCCGCCGCAAGCGACCCTTCCGGCAGGTAGCCGCGCTGCGGTAGAAACAGGACGCGTGCATCCCCCGGCACCACGATCTCCCCCGTCGACCACGGCCACAGTCCGGCGAGGCTGCGCAACAACGTGCTCTTGCCCAGTCCGGAGCGGCCGCGCACCAGCACGCGCGCGCCGGGCGCGATGCGCAAATCGGGCACTATCGCAAGCGGCTCGCCGTCGGGTCGCATCAGGCGCAGGTCGCGCGCCACGAAATCCGCCCCGCCGGAGCGCCGTTCGGCACCATGCGGCAGCGGCGCTGCCAGCATGTCCTCCAGCCGATGCAGACGCTCGATATAGGAACGCCATTCGGCGATTTCGGCATAGCTGTTGGTGAACCAGGAGAGCTGCATGACGAATTGCGCGAACGTCATGCCGATCTGCATCAGTCCGCCGAAACTCATCCGACCGGCGAAGTAACGCGGCGCGCTGAGGAAGGTCGGCAGCACGCCGATCGCCTGAATATAGAGCCCGCTGACGAGATTGACCCGCAGCGTAAAGCCCATGATGCGGTGCCAATTGTGCCGTACCCGGTCAAATGCGGTGCCGAGCCGCACGCGCTCGGCGCTGCCGCCGTTGTACAATGCGATTGCCTCGGAATGGTCGCGCACGCGGATCAGTGCGTGGCGAAAATCGGCCTCGAAACGCTGTTGCCGGACGTTGGTACGCGTAAGCGCACGGCCGCTGAGATGCGTCACGCACGCGCCGACGAGTGCATAAGCAAGACCGAGCCACACGAACGGGGCGACGACTGTGAAGTGCGCCGCACCAAGATCGACATGCCATGGTTCGCTTTGCCGCCACAGCAACAGACCGAAGCTGACCAGCATCGCTGCGCTGGTCGTGCCCTCAATGACGAGCTTGATGGTGGCGCGGACCGCCAGCGTCACATCTTCCTGAATACGCTGATCGGGGTTCTCGATCGCGCCGCACAACTCCAGCCGGTGGTAATCGTCGTCGCGCAGCCAGCGATCAAGGTAGCGCTCGACCAGGCTGCTGCGCCAGCGGATTTCCAGCAATTGCCGCAGGAAATCACGGAGAATGGCGACCGCCGTCACCAGCGCCAGGACACCTGCCAGGACAAAGGACTGGATCAGAAAGGCATCGGGGTTGCGGTTGGTCAGCGCGTCGTAAAAGGTGCGGTTGGCGCTGTTGAGCAGCACCGCCGCATAGACCGCGCCGCCGACCAGCGCGGCAAGCGACCCGCCGACGCCCCATGCCCAGATCCGGTCGCTGCCCGACCAATATCGCGCGATCAGCCGGGCGGCGAACCGGATGTCGTTCCACAGGCCATAGCTGGCCGCTTCCGGCAGCACGCCCGGCTGCCGGCCCCTCCGCATCGACATGGCCATCAGAAATTCTGTCGGATGGTAAGGTAATAAGAGGGCCCGCGCGGATCGGCGAAATAGCTATAGCCTGACGGATTGAAGCCAGTGCCGATCACGTCGACGCGGGGGGATGCGTTGAAGATGTTGCGCGCGCCCCCCTCGATTCGGGTCGACTTGTTGGTGCCGAACAGCGCGAAGCGATACGACGCGAACAGATCGTTGAAGATCTGGCTGCCGATATGGTCGCTGCCCTGATTGGCCTGAACGTCGTGGGTCTCGTCGAAGAAGTAGGGGCCGAAATACCGCGCCGTCCAGCTTGCCGTCAGATCCGGGTTGATTTGCCAGCCGAGCGTGGCCGTGCCTTTCCACTTGAGCGCGCCGCCATCGTTCGCGCCGCCGACATTTGCGGCGCTGCCGGTTCCGACATATTCGATCCACGGTGACCCGGGCGTGACCTGCGCCGCCAGCGACAGGACGCGGGTGGCGTTGGCGGTGAGGTTGAAGGTGCCGATCCGCTTGGTGACCAGGCTGTAATCGAGCGCGAAGTCGAGCGCCTCGACCTTGAGCCGCGATACGTTGAACAGGCCAAGGTCGATCCCCGTCACCGGCCCGACGCCGTAAGGGTCCCCCGGTGCCACCGGCCCCCGCTTGATAAGGCCTGGCACGGTTCCCTCGAAAGTAAAGTCGCGCGAGGACAAGGTCGCGAGCGAGGCGATATTGTCGCGCTTGCTGATCCGGCTCCAATCGACCGAGAGGCGTAGATTGGGCACGAACCGCGGGGTAAGGATCGCGCCTGCCGACCAACTGGTCGATCGTTCGGGTCGCAATGTGCCCGAGCCGGTATAGCTCAAGGTGAAATCGGTGCCGGTCGCGCCGACCGGCTCGCCGCCGCGGCGCGGATCGCGCAGGAAGCTCAGGAAATAGCCGGGTAGCGTAAGCGGCGACTGACTCGGTACGATCTGGGTGACGGTCGGCGGCAGGAAGCCCGTCGCGTAGCTGCCGCGCAAGGTCAGGTCCTGGGTCGGCTGGTAGCGTAGCGCCACGGTCGGGTTGGTCGATCCAAAGCTGCTGGAGGTCCGCTCGCCGTCTTCGAGCGGAGTGCCGTCGTCGGCGATCGCGATCTGGCGGGATCCGCGCGTCCGATATTCATCATGGCGCGCGGCGATTTGCACTTCGAGCAAATGGATGCCGGGTACGTGGTTGCCGGGCGAAACCACCGGCAATACCAGCTCGGCATAGCCGCTGCTGACGATCTGGCGCTGCGGTTGGTACGCGATCGCCGAACGGACGCCGTTGCTACCGGTGCCGCTGAAGCGCGAGCCGCCATAGCTTTCGACGCGGTGTTCCAGCGAGCCCGAAATCCGCACCGCGCCGCCCCAAAGGGTCACCGGCAAGGGCCCGGAGGCCCGCACGACCGCATCCTGCAACGTCGTCGCGGCAGGAGTCAGCGTCGCGCGACCATAGAGAAATTGGCTGAAATCGAGATTGCTCTTAGCGGGATCGGCAAAAATCGAGAGCGCACCGCTACTGATCGCCGCCTGCGCGGCATCGGTGTCCATGTAGCTCGGCAAGGTCGCCTGATAGCGCGAGCGATTCCACGTATAGTCCGCACCGAGCGACCAATCCGTGCCGAGCTTCCACGTGAAGCCGCCCGCGACCCGGTAATTCTGGATCTCGGTACGCAGTTCCTGATCGGCCCCGACAGCGGGCACCGCCACCTGGATCGCCTGCAGGAAAGGATTGCCGGGATCGCTCGCGGCAAGCTGGAACACCGAATTGGCCTGCGTGGTGAGGAATTGGCTGCGGTTGCGCGAGGCGGCGAACTCGACGAAGCCCGAAAGCCTGGCGGTAAACTCGCGGCGTGCGCTGACCATGCCGGATAGCACTTGCGACGCGTTGAGCAGCGAATGGCGATTGCCATCCGCGACCGCAGTATCGGGCGTCGCGAGCGAATAGCTGCCCGCGACCAGCCCCGAGCCAACCGCTCCGGTCGCCCCGGTAGCAACATGCGCATAGGCCGAATTAAGCGCCTGTCCCGATTTGAGCACGAGGTTGGCGGGCAATCCCGTGTCGGGATCGTAGCCGACGATGTTGGTGGTGGCACCCACGGGTATCACGTCCGGGCTGCCATAATAGAAAGCGGGGTTGCGCGCGGCGGTGAGTGCGCGGCCCTTGCTCGCATAGTCGCGTTGGCCGTTGAGCAAGGGATCGCTCTGCGACCATGCGCCCGACAGCATCACCCGCGTCTTGCCGCCTTCGAGCGGGAAGCCGCCGCTCAGATCGATGCGCTTGCGCGCGCCGCCGCCATCGAACGTGCCGTCATAGGTGGCCTTGGCTTCCAGCCCCTGATAATCGCGCCGCAGAATGATGTTGATGACGCCGCCCGTCGCGCCGCCGCCGTAAATGCCCGATGCGCTCGTCGGCAAGACCTCGATCCGTTCGACCGAACTGAGTGGGATGCCGTTGATGTCGGGCTGGGCGAGCGACCCGGCGACGGAGAAGCCGGCAAGGCGCCGACCATCGACGAGGATCAGGGTTTCGTCGGCACCGAGGCCGCGCAGGTTGATCGAGCTGGCATTGCCCGTGCGTCCGCCGAGTTGCGACGCGCTTGCCCCGCTGGTTGCGGCCGTAAGGCGCTGACGCAAGAAGTCGTCGAGGTTCTGCGCGCCCGACTGCTCGATCGTTTGCCGACTGAACACCACATAGGGCCGGGCACCGTTTTCGCTGCGACGAATATCGGTGTTGAGCGAGCCGCCGACGACAACGATGTCGGGGGCTGCCGCCGAGGGCAGATCGGCGCGGGTCAGCGGTGGCGCTGGATCTCCGGGCGCGCCGTTGTCGGGTGCGCGCTGGCTGGACGTGGTGTGGGTGCGTCCGCCCCGGTCGCGCGGTGCGATCAACAGGAACGCGCCCGAAGGGGTTTGCCGAAAGGTCAGCCCCGACGATCGCAGCAGCCGCGAGAGCGCGAGCTCGGGCGGCAGGGTTTCGTGCAGCGCGGGGGCGCGGCGGCCCTGCGTCAGATCGGGCGTGTAGAGCAATTGGCGGCCACTCTGCCGTGCGAACACGCTCAGCGCCGAGGAGAGCGACTGCGCGTCGATGTCGAACCGAGCCGTGGCCTGTTGCGCGTGGCCGGGAGCGGGCAGGGCAATCAGCAGCATCGGAGCGGCACTGCCGGCAAGCGCCATCGCCATCCGGTGCGCCCGCGTGTTCACTCGCTTTACCCGATTCCCGTTCGTCATCACATTGTCCCCTGAACGGCTTCGCAGAAGCCCATGCAGCGTGAGACGCCAGATCCGAACGAACCCGAATCAGAAATCGTAAGAAAATTGCAAAAAGTTGGTCACGGCTTTGTCTTAAGTATGATCCGCGCCGGATCGCGCTCGTCGGCCTGGACGGGGAAGTAGAGCTGCATCGCCTCGACGAACGCCTTGGTGTCGCCCGACTGAAAGGCCCCGCTGATGCGCAGCGACGATAGCCCGGCGTCCCCGATGACGAGCGGGCGGCGCACGTAGCGGTTGATCTCGGCCACGGCCACGGAGAGCGGCTCGTCATCGAACACGATCATGCCGTTTTGCCAGCTTGTCAGTTGCTCGGTCGAGCGGATCGGCGTCACGCGCGTGCCCGCTGCCGACGCGGTGAGCATTTGGTTGGGAAGCAGGGCGTTCTCCCTGCCGCCGGGGCCCCCGCTCACGCTCACTTTGCCCTCGAACAGAGCGACGGCAACCGCGTCCCTGTCGAGCCGGACATCGAAAACCGTGCCGTGCGCGGTTATCGTCCGGCCCCCGGCGACGACTTCAAACGGGAGCGGCTGGCCTTTGGCGACATGGAACACGGCCTGCCCGCGCTCCAGGACCAGGCGGCGCGCGTGCGCGTCATACGCGACCTGCAGCCGCGTATTGGTGTTGAGGGTAGCGGTTGATCCGTCCGGCATCGTGACGGACAGCCGCTGGCCGATACCGGTCCCGTATCGCGGCGGCGCGGCGGTGGCGACCTGGGCGGGTCGGGCGACGGGCGCGACGTGCGGCGGGAAGGAGAACCATATCGCGATGGCGATGCCAGCGGCAATCGTCGCCCCGGCCGCCCCGACCGCTACTGGCCAGCGCCTGCGGGTCGGCGGTGACACGACAAGACCAGCGATCGTCTCCTGCCGCAAAGCCAGCAGCTCGGGGCTTTTCGCCGCGCTCCGCACCAGCCGCATCGACTCCGCGATCTCGGCATAGGCTTGTGCATTGTGGGCGTCGGTGCGCCACTGCTCGAAGGCCGCGAGGGTGGCGCGGTCGGCAGCACCTTCGATACGGGCATACCACAGCGCAGCCTGCTCGATCCGGGCATCCTCCATATCAGTCATCGCGGTGCGCCCGAACCGCCAGCGCGACCGCTGCCATCGCCTTTGCCTGATGCGCCTCGATCGCGCGGGTGGAGATGCCCAGCAGACGCGCAACATCGGCCGTCTTCTGATCTTCCAGCACCCGCAATACGAACACCGTCCTCGTCCTCTCCGGCAGCGCTCTCAGCGCCGCTTCTACCGCTGCTACCGCCTGCCTACCTGCCAAGACGCGTTCCGGCGAGAAATCCGTATCGCCGTGCGCCTCGGAATCGAGCGGAATGTGATGCGCGCTATGCCGCCGCTGCTCGCGTCGGGCGTGATCGGTCAGCGTGGTGGCGGCGGCGCGGAAGAGATAATGTTCCGGCTTTTCGATCACGGTCATGTCGGACACTTGCGACACGCGCACCAACACTTCCTGCACGAGATCGGGAATGTCGTTGCGGTGCTGCGTGCGACGCGCGAAATAGCGGGCAAGGGGTGCCGAATAGCGCCGCGCAAGCGCTTCCAGAAGCGTGGAACGCTCCTGCTGCGATATGTTCGACTTTCGCTCGACCGGCATTGCAATCCTAACTGGTTGCCCACCAGACTTGCAGATCACGTCCTGCAAGTCACCTCTTGCCGGAAATTTGGTCTGCGAGGCAGGCCGCTCCCGGCGCGCCCGATATCTGTCGGAACGGCGCTTTTTACGGTGCCTGCGTCTAGACCGCTGGCCGCGTGGTGGCTCGGGTCGCTGCAAGGTCTCGGCGACTGATTGGTTGCGACGACGGGTACTACGCTTCGGACGTCCTGATCCACGGGACAACGAAGCCCAAGCGAACGAGCGTGCGCGGTCCCCGTGTGTCCGATCGTCGACCCTATCGTCAGGTGAGCGGCAAGAGTGGACATCTACCGGACTCACTGCAGTTGGACGGAAACTTACATATCCGAAACGATATGGATTCGGCGCATTATGGATGATGGAAAGTCCATCTTCTTTTTAGAATCGAACAGTTTATTATAATATATTCTGAAATATTTTACAGTCTGGAATCCCGCATTCCAGGTCAATTCTGAATTATCTCTCTTGTCCGTCAATTTCGGATATGTATATTTTCCGAAAAATCGTCCGATTCGTGAAAATGCGAAATATCAAATACTGATACAGTATAGATTAGCACGTTTGCGGGAGGAAATCATGGCAGTCTATCGAATTTTCGGTGAGCATTTGATTTCCGAAGGCGAATTTGCGGTGAAGGGCGCTGAGGTGACGCGGCTGGTGGCAGCCGGTTCGGGCGCACAACCTTCCATCACTCTCGACAATGGCGGGGTGCTGTCTTTTGCCGCGGTCGACGTAGGGCAGGGCGATGCCGTGGCGTTTCCCGCAGTCGCCTATGGCAAGCCGATGACGATCGATATTCGGAGCGTCTATACCGGAAACGTCGGATCGAAATCGCTGTTCGACGGAACGGGGGACATCGCGGTGGTGTCTGGCGTGAAGGACTGGAGTTCCGTCAAGGCGAGCGCGCGCGGGTTGAATTTCGTGGCAAGCAAGACCGGGCGTCACGCGTTGCTCGCGGGACCAGACGCATTGTCGGATGGTACGCGACTGGTGGCATATCAAAAAGCGGTCGCTACGGCACAGGTGGTCGCCAGTTTTGAGATCGTCGCGGCCCCGCCGGATCCCGTCTTGCTGACAAAGCTTGGAGGCGCATTTACCGCCGCAGCCGGTGTCCCGCTTTTTTTGCCTTATGCTGGCGCTTTGCTGGCGGCAGGCCAGCTCGTTCCCCTCGCGGGCAGCTTGATCGATGCGATCGGCGCGCGTTCGCCCGGCTGGCACCAAAGTGCAGAACTCAGCTTCGATTTGCCGGGCTATGCGCCGGTTGCGGCCGATTTTCGACTCGTTGCTCCCGCCACATCGGATCTTCAGAAGCTTCGCTACCGCGCCAATGTGGGCCTGATCGATCGCGATGACCGGCTTTATACGGGCGACGAACCCTATGTTGTAATTGCCGTCTATGGCGGCGAGCGGCCCGAGCTCGAAGGCTTCACTCCCGGGGTGGTCGCCGCCGACATGGCGCGGCGTTTCTACCCATCCAAGACCGGCGTCGCCACGGGACTCGACGATGTGCTGGAGATCGCCAAAGTTGCATCCGACTGGCGCTTCAATCGCCAGGCAACCGACCTACAGGCCCGTATCGCCAAAACGACGGATGCGGCCGCGTTGGAGCAGCTCAAGCGTCAGCTGTCCGCCGTGCTGGCCAATATCGTCGAGCCCGCGCTCGTGCCTGCCGCTGGAAAGGCTTGATCATGCCGGTTGATCGGGACATTCGCCTGCTGGTCAAGGCACGTGCGCCGAGCGCGACCGGGTTTGCGCTGTCCGACGCGCACCTATCGATGCTGGGTGCCATGCGCGCTGCGGTTGTACCGCTTATGCCGGCGATCAATGCCGGATTGGCGTCTGAACTTGGCATTGCGGGCGGGGCTGGCGTTGCCGCGCAATGGTATGAGGTGCAGCTCGGCGACACGACGCTATCGCCGTGGGACGCCGCGCATCGGCTGCGGGCGCAAGATCTCGGCCTTGCCGCGCAGGTGGACTTTGTCGAACCCGATATCCGGCAGAACTGGTTGTGGCAGCGCGATGAGGTCCCGCCGGCATTGGCGTTGTCGCAAAACGATCCGGTCTCCGTGCCGCAGGACTCGCGTTTTCCACGCGAGACCGACGACGATTGGTACCGCGATGCGGCGCATAGCGGGTTCCTTGACGCGCTTGCGCGGCTTGACGGCGTGCCGACCGCGCGGCGGCGTCGCGTGCGCGTGGCGCAGCTCGATACAGGGTACGATCCTGGGCATCAGGCGCTGCCCGTCGGGATCGACCGAACGCTGGCGCGCAATTTCGTGGCGGGCGAGGATCTGCACGATGCCAGCGATCAGGTCGACGGCCCGCTGACCAATCGCGGGCACGGCACGGGCACGCTCGGGATTCTCGCCGGACGCGACCCGGCCGATCCGACGCGCACGATCGGTGGTGCCCCGTTCGTCGAGATTGTGCCGATCCGCGTCGCCGATCGTGTCGTGCTGTTCAGCAACAGTGCGATTGCTCGCGCGCTCGATTATGTCTTTAGCCTCAAGGACGATCCCGAGAAGCGGATCGACATCGTGACGATGAGCATGGGCGGGCTCCCCTCGCAAGCGTGGGCGGATGCTGTCAACGCACTCTATGACGCGGGCATTTTCGTCGTGACCGCAGCGGGCAACAATTACGGCAATGCGCCGACGCGCAACATCGTGTTTCCCGCCCGGTTCAATCGCGTGGTCGCGGCGTGCGGGGTCATGGCGGACGGATCGCCCTATGCCGATTTGCCCGGGACGCTGATGGCGGGGAATTACGGCCCTGCGTCGAAGATGCGCACCGCGATCGCCGCCGCCACCCCCAACCTTCCGTGGGCGCGGATCGGCGCGCCGACGGTCGTTGATCATGACGGTTCCGGAACATCCTCGGCGACCCCGCAAGTCGCTGCCGCTGCGGCGATCTGGCTGGCCGATAGCGCGCATAGCGCGGAGCTTCCCGAGGATTGGCGGAGGGTCGAAGCGATCCGCTACGCCCTGTTCGCGAGCGCGCGGGGCGGTGCCAATCCCAAACTTGGTCGCGGCACGCTCGACGCGGTCGGAATGGCGGCGCAGTCGGTCCCTCTCGCCGAGCTCGAGCAGGAGAAGCCCGATACCGCCTCGTTCGCGTTCCTGCGGGCCTTGCTCGGAGTCGGGCTGACTGATCCCAGCGATGATCCGACCTATGCGATGCTGTCGCTCGAGGCACTGCAATTGTCGCTGCATCCGGTGATCGAGGCGATCCTGCCCGATCTCGACGCCGACCCCGATCAGCTTGCCGCGGCCACCCGCCAACGGCTGGCGGCTACCCTGGCGACCGACGCGCGCGCCTCGATGACACTGCGCCAATGGCTTGCAAAGGCTGCCGGTGCCAGTAACACCGGCGCTCCGCCTCCGACCGATGGTGGCGCAGCGCCACAAGCCTTGGAATCGCCACCGAGCCCCTCGGCACAGGCGCTGAACGCGTCGGCAAAGCTGGCCAATGCCCGCCAGCCCGTGATTTCGGCACCGTTGCGTCGGCACGTGCGGATCTTCGCGTCGGATCCGACGCTCGGGACCGGGCTCGACACGGTCGCGCGCAGTGTCACGACCGTCAGTGTCGCTTGGGAGCGGCTCGCACCGGGGCCTGTCGGCGAATATCTCGAAGTCGTTGACGTCGATCCCGCGAGTTCGGCGGCGTATGCGCCAGTCGCGCTCGACGACCCGTATCTGCTGCACGAACACGGCCTGTTTCCGAGCGAGACCGATCCGCAATTTCACCAGCAAATGGTCTATGCCGTCGCGATGCGCACGATTGAGGCGTTCGAGCACGCGCTCGGGCGGCGCGCGTTGTGGTCGCCATATCGGGACCCGAACGGCACCGACATCAGCGGGCGCTATGTCCAGCGGCTGCGTATCTATCCGCACGCACTGCGCGCCGCCAACGCGTTTTACAGTCCGGCCAAGAAAGCGTTGCTGCTCGGCTATTTCCAGTCGCCGGCGATTTGCGACCATGCCGACATTGCGCGTCCGACGGTCTTCGCCGCGCTGTCGCACGACATCGTTGCGCACGAAACCGCGCACGCCTTGCTCGACGGGCTGCACCGGCGCTTCATCGAACCGACCAACCCCGA